>Ga0265293_10008411_pt1 | contig 15295 bp, 15 predicted proteins | sample Munlanlewell138R_FD_192505 | JGI IMG/M metagenome (GOLD analysis project Ga0265293, IMG submission 192505) | Leachate microbial communities from a municipal landfill in Southern Ontario, Canada - Leachate well 138R | ecosystem: Engineered > Solid waste > Landfill > Unclassified | place: Canada...
AGTCGAATCGGCCATTACCGCGACTTTATAACCCATATCTCGATAATATTCTGCGATGGTGATTCCGGTATAAATGCTCGCTTCACGAGCCGCAACCGGCATATTTGAGGTATTCGCGATCAAGACCGTCCGGTTCATCAAAGATGCTCCGGTACGCGGATCGACGAGTTCAGGGAATTCGTTTAAAACGTCGGTCATCTCATTTCCCCGTTCACCACAACCAATATAGATGATGATATCGGCGTCAACCCATTTTGCTAGTTGGTGTTGAACGACGGTTTTACCACTGCCAAAAGGTCCAGGGATTGCGGCGATACCCCCGTTGGCGATTGGAAAGAGCGTATCGATGACTCGTTGTCCGGTGATCATCGGACGTTTAGGAGCGACTTTTTTAATGTAGGGACGTTTAAGACGGACCGGCCATTTTTGCACCATGGTCAGTTCGACCACTTCCCCATTTTTATTTTTTATAGTGGCGATGACTTCACTGATCGTCTTTTCGCCGCTACCGATTGTCAAAAGCGTTCCCTCTAGATTTGGAGGGACCATGATTTTATGATTGACAGAAATCGATTCTTGAACTGTCCCTAAAACCATTCCCGCACTCAATTTATCACCGACTTTAGCTAGAGGAACAAAATCCCATTTCTTCGATCGGTCGAGTTTAGGAACTTCAATTCCAACTGGAATTTGTGAACCAGCTTTATCATAGATTGCCGTTAAAGGACGTTGAATCCCATCATAAATGCTTTCGATCAGTCCAGGTCCTAATTCCACTGAAAGAGGTTCATAAGTGAAAAATACTGGCTCTCCAGGACCGATTCCGGCGGTTTCTTCATAGACTTGAATGCTCGCTAAATCGCCGCGTAATTCAATGACTTCACCGATGAGACGTTTATGACCGACACGGACCACGTCATAAACTTGGACTTCTTCCATATTCCGCGCGACGATTAAGGGACCGGCGACTTTTTTTATAAAACCATGTTTTTCCATATGTGACTCCTATTCTATTTTGACGCCAACTGCGTTTTCGATTTGGCGGTGCATTTCGTTTAATGATTCGAGTTTTTGATTTTCGTTAAAGGCTAAGGCCATAAAGATCGGAAACTCTGAAGTTTTAAATTGTTCTTTTAAGGGATTGATGATTTCTTTCAAAGAAATGTCATAGACAATTACTTTTGTCTTTAGCGCATTTTTATGAATATATGTTTCGATTATTTCTTTATTTGCACTGATTAAAGTTTCAAAACCGAGTTGTTTGAAGACTCCAATTGCCTGAAAAGGACTGATCAAAATAATCTTATTCATAATCATCCACCTGGTAAGCGACTTTCTTGAGATATTTGACGATTCGTTTAGAAATCATCATATAAACGATAAGTAAATCAACGACTTCATCAGAAAATAATAAATCGCTGATTTTATTTTCTAAATAGAGGTCGACATAGTGATCGGCGGATTTTGTATCTTTTAGCATGTTGTGAAATAGTTCTCCTATGGCGGGTTCAACCTTTTCTTTTAATGTCATCTCTAATTGATTTAAATCAAGAAGATAAAATCCTTGGTATTTTTCTTTTAAGACGTCATCTCCAAGGAGTTCACTAGCATAGTCTTCAAAAGAAAATTTAAATCTCGCCGCTCGAAGTAAAGTTCTCGTGTTGAGCGCATATTCTTTTGCTAAAAGATAAGGATTATTTTTAAAACGCTTTCTTAAATCATCGTAATAGACTTTTACGAGCAAAGCCTCACTAGCTCGTGGATCGTTTAAAGAAGCGTTTTCAACTTCTTGAAGAATAGATCGGTAGTTATCTTTTAAAGATCCTTCTTCAGCGAGTAAATCTTTAAGGGAAAGATGGAGATAATCATACTTTTTAAATTTCTCATCAAAACTGAGCTCGTGTAGTTTTAAATTCAAAAGGGTGAGGATTTCATCGGCAAAGGCCAAATCTAAATAGTGATAGCCGTCTTCATCAAAGAGTTCTAAAAGTTCGCCGAAGAAATGCTTCTCAACTTCTAAAAGAAGCGTTTCAAGATCTTTAGCTTCAACACTTCCACCGATTTGCAGGTGATTTAAAAAGTTGACCAGTTCATCGTTGCTTTTTACGTCAAGTTGAAAGAGCTGACTTTCGATCTTTCTCAGGTCAGCAATCTTCACTCCTAAACTCGCACTGACGAACGGTAAATCCATTATTTTCCTCCAAATAGACGTTGATAAATTTCAAAGGCATGAGTGTCTTTGTGTTTGCTCAATAAATCTTTGAAGTCGAAATATAGATCGAATTTTTCATCTTCGATAATGAAGCCTTCTTCAACTGCGTCATCGTAGACTTCAAGAGTAAAACTCACATCTTTAAACTTCTGATTGAGCAAATCCGCATTGCTTTTATCGCTCAAAGCCTGGTTATATTTTTCAAAATTCGCTTTTTTGACTAACAAGCGATGATGACCACTCAATTTTTCTTTTGCGATCAATCGATAGACAAAATCAAAAAGGGCGGGTCCTTTTAAAGTTTTGATTTTTGCTAACCCTTCTTGATAGATCTCTTCGATCATCAAAGACTTTAAAGCTTCTCCTTTAGAAGCGGATTCAAAATCAAGCGCTTGTTTTGTCGTACTTAAAGTCTCGCTTTTTTCTTTTTCAATTTTCTCAAGTGCTTTCGTTTTTATCTTAGAGAGTTCAAGGGCGAATTCGGCTTCTTTTTGTTTTAAGAGACTTTCGGTTTCTGCTTCATAAGACAAAACAAAATCACGTTCAACTTTTTCGATGTATTTTTCGACTTTGCTTTTACTCATATTCATTCTCCTAAATTTGGAAGAGCATCAAAATAGAAATGAGCAAACCTAAAATCGCATATGTTTCAATCATCACGACCATCGTCATTCCCCGGGCACTGAGACTTGGGTCTTTTCCCGTCATCTTGATCGCTGCGGCAGTCATATAGCCTTGATAGGCGCCTGAAACTAAACCAGAAATCCCAATCGAGATTCCGACCGCAAAATAAGACCATCCTTGTGCGACATCTAAAGCCACGACATTGCCGGTTAAAAAACCGACATTGGTAATGATCAAAATCGCGACCAAAAAGCCATAAATTCCTTGCGTTGCGGGCAAGGCCTGAAGAACGAAAATCTTCCCGAATAAAGATGGCTTTTCTCCGACGACTCCTGCGGAAGCTTTACCGGCTAAGGCTAGACCAATTGAAGACCCAGCTCCTGCTAAGCCGACGGCTAATGCAGCGCCAATCGCTGCTAATGCTACACCCATTTCCATATCCTTAAATCTCCTTTTCTATTTCATTGATGTATTGTAATTCATAGGCTAAAGGTTCAAAGGCAATTCCTCCACCTTCGTAGAATTTGCCAAAGAACTCTAAATATTGAAGTCGACCTCCGTGAACATAGGCTGAGAGTAAACTCAAAGCGAAGTTAAACACGTGACCGACGATGATGATCACAATTGAAAAGATAATCCCAACACCCCATAAGGCCCCACTGACCATTCCGGCTAGCAAGTTCATCGTCGAACCGATGACCGCACTGCTTAGCATCAATGCTAAAAGACGGCTATAACTCAGGACATCACTGATGTAACTCGTCACGCTATAAACACCACCAAAACTCTTTCCGAGATAACCAAGGACATTTTTAGCCTTTCGTCCAGAAAGAAAGATAATAAAGGCTGCTCCGAGGAGAATAAATCCAAGGCTCACATAACCGACAATTGCATTTGAAGGCCATAGGACACCGAGAAAGTCGACGATATAGATCATTCCAAAAAGCATGATCAAAATCCAGCTCACCGCTTCTGCTAAAGCTCCAAGAACATCTTTTTCTTTGATCATCTTCACGCTTTTAAAAACTAAGGCGGTGATCAAATGGAAAGCTCCGAGGACCAAAGAAGCGATCAAGACGATCATCGGGTTTTTAACCGCGGAAATAAAGATATTAGGTAATCCAGGAAAGATATCGATCAAGTCCATCCCAAATAAAGATCCGGTAACAAATCCAAAGATGATTGTCGAGATACTCGAATACATGAATACTTGGAGGAGTTGTTTAAAACTTCCCCGAGGTTTTTTAAATTTCAATAAGAGTAAAGTCCCGATTAGTAAAATTATTCCATAGCCAATATCGGCAAACATGATTCCAAAGAAGAGCCAATACCAAATCGACATCACCGAGTTAGGATCTGCTTCTTTATTGTTCGGAACCGAAAAACTATTGGTGATCGATTCAAAAGGAGTGACTAATTTAGAATTTTTTAAAGCGGTCGGTAAAACCTCTTCAGCATTATCGATGAGTTCTAATTCGACATTTGGTGAGACTTCTGCAAGTAAAGATTCAAGTTTTTCAATCTGATCTTCACGGACAAATCCCTCGAGAATGATAAAATTCTCCGTTTCTTTATGAGGGATGAATTCGCGGAGAAGTCGATTTGCTTCTTTATCATAATAAGTTTTGATCAAACGCAAATTTTTAACTTCTTGATCGATGAGACTGTTGAGTTCTTGACGCTTTGTCTTAGTTTCTTCGATCAGCTCTTTATTAGCACTAATCGCTTCATGATAAGGTAATTTAGAAGATGGTAATTTAATTTCTTCTCCTTGGGCCCCACCGATCACCGTATTGATATCGCTTGCGATTTCAGGATAGAAAGGAATTACCGCATAAAGCATTTTCTCATTTAAAGAAGATTCAAAATCTACTCCTAAGGTATTTAGTGAACTCGTCAGAAATTCTAATTTCTCACTTTGAAATTTAAATGCTTTGAAAAAGACCACAGTTGCTTTTTCAAGTTGCTCTTCAGCAACGCTTAAAAAAGTAAAAGGCGCAAAACTCTTTTGGATATCTTCTAATTTTGAAATCTGGTTATCGCATTCGCCGATTTGATTTTCTAAAGCGATGATCTTGTCGACTAAAAGGAGTTCATCTTCTCGAAATGTATTGAATTCTTTTTCAGACACAGTTACAGCGTCAAATAAAGACTTTTTCTTTTGATGTTTGGTCAATATTTTAATCACTTTTTGAGTCTTTAATAAAACTTCGTGATTAAAAATGGTGCTATTTTTAGGATCGAATCCTTTGATCATAAAAAGTTCTTGTTTTTGAAGTGCGAGTAAAACATCGATCTTATCTTCATGAGTCAAAATGATATCGGCGCGTTTTACTGGGACAATCATAGTTTTTGTACCTCGTTAAAAACTCGTTCAACAATGTTTTCTTTTTCTTTTTTAAAAGCTTGTTTAAATTTTTGTTCGTTTAGTTCTAATTCGGCGTTTAAAGTATCATGCATTTTTTTGACTTCATGGTCGGTCGCACTGCGGGTTTTTTCATTGAGAACTCTGAGCTCTTTTTCTAACGCTAAAAGTTGAGCTTTTTGAGAGTTTTCTAACTCTTGAAGCTTTTGTTCTCGTTTGCTTTTTAACAAATCCTTTCGGTCGAGAAAGTTTTGTTCTAATTGAATAATTTTTTCAAATGCTGACATCTTATTACCGCCTTTGCTATGAGGAGCACATTTAGTACACCCACACTCATAAATATGATACTAAATATTATCAATTAATTGTACTTTAAATATAGTAAATACTTCAAGTATATATGCTTATCTTTTGTATTTTAGTGAATTTTCAAAATAAAATCAGTTTTATTATAAAAAACGGTTTTAATTTAATGCGATGATTTTGAAGTCTAGAAGGTAAAAAAATAATTGAATTTCCTTACGTATTTAAGGACCAAAAGTAGATGAAAAAAATAAGCGATTTAAAAAGCGATTTCTCAGTTTACTAATTCGAAATATTTAGTTTTAAAAGTGTAATTTTATTGTCTTTAAAAAATGATTATGCGTGAAATTACATTTTTCATATAACTAACTTAAGACCAGAAAATAACAATCTGATCATAGATATCAGACCAAGGGACACACGCCCTCATGTTCTTGGCAACTGTCGAGACATGAGTACCTGCTTCTTTGCCTGCAATAGCCACGTCCATCGCCTCTTCAATTTTACTCGTTGGAACTCCTGAAGCTTCATAAATCCAAAGCAGTAATTCCGGACATAAAAGTCTCGTATAAACTCTATCCTTTGCATCAGCGTTCCAACTAATAGAACCATCTGCAATACTCGGATATAGCCATGAATCAAAGAAATGCCATTTTTGGTTAGGTTCATGTTGTGATTTATCAACTAAAAGTCCTAGCTTCTTTGCGAGATCGATATAACCACCGCTTGTCTGTTGATAATTTTCAATAAATGCATTGGATAAGGGGTAGTGACTTTCTTTAGTTTCAAGAAAATCCGCAATTCCGCGCATGGTGACCATGGTGCCGATAAGTGGTGGTGTATTTTCTCTAGTTTCATCACTGTGTGAGGAAGACGATTCACTAGATGAAGTGCTTCCACTTGAAGATGTTTCTTCATTAGAAGAAGAACTTTCACTTGATGAAGAAGATTCACTAGAAATACCTTCACCGATTCCATAAAATCTGATGTTATCAATTCCCATGACTCGCGCAGTACTTGCGCCTAGGTTAACCGGAACTTTAAAAGTGAGGATGATTTCATGATAACCATAGGTCGGTATTTCGATATCTTGTGTTAGAGCTTTTCCACTAAACGATAATCCGCATCCAGTTGAAAGAGAGGTATCTGCAGCATCTTGTTTTAAATCAACTAAAATTTTGGTATACCCAGCAACTTGGATAGTGATATGACGATCTTGAGGATCACTTCCTAAGACTCTTATTCCAAGCGTATTGTCATCGATTTTGACCGCTAAGGTTTTCGTCACTTTGCCGTCTGCAACAATTTCTCCACCATAAAATGATTGGCCAAATGCAGTCGCACTCATATTGCCTGCAGTAAGGTCATCAAAATTACGAACTTTTTGTAATGTTGAAACCGCATTTAAGGGTGTTCTTAAAACATTTTGTTGGAGATTAATTAACCCATAACTCAATAAACCCGTCACCAAGAGAATCGTTGATAAATAGCTGATGATTTTTTTCTTTTTCATGATTGAAACCTCGTAGAATTTTTGTTCACCACACAAATTTTAATTTGTTATGGCTCTCATTCGTCTTGTCTATTCTAGCAAATTATTTCCTTTTTGGCATTTTTAAAAGTATTAAAATTATCAACGCTGGATGTTTTTAGAATTCTTCTTTTTCTTATTTTTATAGACGATATAAGTAACACTTCCTATCGCGGCAACTAGAAGAATTCCGCTCCCATAAAACCAATGTGAAGTTAGCACTTCTTTTTATTTGGTGATAAAATCCGCACTATCGCTTCTTTCAAATTCTAAAATCAGGCTGCCGTTAGGCTTTAGTAGACGTGAAAATTCATTGATCGCTTTCTCAGCGTCAGTGTAATTGATCACGCTGCCGACACAAATGACAATATCGACACTTTGATCTTCACACGGGATGTCGGTGATAGAAGCGACGATGTGATCTTTAAATTTTTTAATATTTTTTTCAACTAGATCTAAATGAATTAATTTACCTTTACAAGGATAATCCTCTCCACCCGATCCAGCATTTAAGACAATAGAATCACTTTTACAGTATTTTTTTAATACCTTAAGAACTCTTTTCCTAATTATCTTTTCAACTTCATGATGCCATGGATCTTCATCATCAATCGAATAATCGGAGTAGTTATTTTTTACTTCTTCGGCGATTTCTTCAATTTCTCCCATCAATCAACACCTCGTCCTAAATTCATAGGTATTTTTTCACATTCAAAAGAAGCAAAAGATTTTAAGTACTTGCTCGCGTATTTCATAATTTCTAGTTCGTCTAGTTCTTCTGGAAAAAGCAATCCTAGATCTCGATGATTGAGCATGTATTTAAATGCGGCATAAGCACCAGCACTCACCTGTGTAATAGTCGCCACCTCATCAGTCTCTTCATTTTTTAAATAGTTGCCATAATAACGTGTTTTAAACTTTTTCCCTTGCAGGATAATTCCAACGGATTCTCCACCACTGACGATTTCGTTTTTTTGAATCAAATGCATTTTTTTAGGATAATTCAAACTATTTTCTTCAACAGACCTTATCGCATAAGGACAAGGCGCATAGACAAAATGAACAGCGGGTTTATATCTTTTATATGTGAACAATCTTCTCAACATAAATATTTCTTCGTGTGTAGATAGATGGCCATCTACCTTACCTTGGGGTGAACAAGTCGATTCTTTATATTCAAAACCGGATTTAAACAACCCGATGTAGAGATCTTTAAAATCACAATCATAGACTTTGTTATATTTGAAATAGTCACGCTTATTGCCTAAGGCAATTTCAGGTGCACTGATCGTTTCATAATAATAAGCTTGGCAATTCCATGTGGAATATAAAGTTCCGGATTCGTAAGGAATATTGACGATATGATCATCGTAGTCCACTTCTTGAATATCTGTAATTCCTAATTTTTTAGCGGCTAAAGAAAATGATCCGCGGTCAATTAATTCTCTTAATTTATTTCGATTCTTTTTAACATATCGACCGTTATCTTTTTCAATGATTTCCCTGAGGCATAATTTAGCAAAACAAGATACCAAACCCGGATTCATCCCAAATAAAACGATCGATGTCGCTTTTGAACTCGAATACTTGTTTTTGAGTTTAAGATATTCTAAATAGTGTTGATGATCACTAATCCAACTCGGATCAGGATTCCAAGACGAATCCGCTGTACTCAAATAGTGAATTCCGTTTTGTAGACAATATTCCAAAATGTCCAAATTTTTAATGTCAGTCGCAAAATCTAGTAAATAATCACCCTTTTTTAATGTTTTAAGAAGTCGCAGATAATTATCTTTTGTAATCCGTTCATTGATAAAATGGCTTTCAAAACCTCCTAAAGAAACGAATAAATCCTTCCTTTTTTTGATCGGTTCGACACAAAAAAAGAGTTCGGGATTAAACAATCCATTTTCTTTTAGTTTTTGTAAGAAAGAATAACCAACAGCACCAAGGCCCCAAATATAGAATTTCATTTTATTGAGCCGCATTTATAGAGCTGCCGCGAAGATTATTGTGGCAATAATCACGACCACTCCTAATACGGACCAAAAAATAACGCGCTTATTTCTATCCTTTTTTTGCTCTGCCTCAAATTTTTGCTGACGGATTTTTTCTTGTTCTTTTCTTTTTAAATATTCTGCTTTTTCTTCTGTCGTCATGTCGCTCCATGCTTTTGTTGGGCGAACACTTCCGTGATAAGCTGCACCTGAACCCATAATGTTTCCTCCTTAATAATGTGTTTTGTTATATATAAGTAAAGGAATAAACGAGAAGAATGAGAGTAGTGCTGATAAAGTAAGGGCAAACAAAAACACTCCAATTCCAATCGTAATTCCTAAAATGAAAAATAATATTTTCATGACAATAAGCCACATAAAACCTTCTAAATCCCAGGTGAAAATCAAGCCGGGAAATCTAATAGACCAAGAAGCGACCTCCATAAAGACATCACTCACAAAAGATGAGGTAAAAATACAATAAATAGTCGCCATCAAAGAATAACCGACGAGTAGTGGAGCGGCAATCGTCCAACCAATTCCAACTTCGTTATTAATAACGCAGACAATGAGCGTGATGATCGAACCGACAACGCCTAAAACAATCGCCCAAATCAATGCTTTGGGATTATTTTTGTCTGTTATTTTCTGAAATGGTCCTGCGTAGGTTTTTTTAGTTGGCTTTAGAGGTCTAGATAATAGTTCATCTTTTTTTCTATTCAACTCTTCATGTTTTTCAAAACAATCAGAACAAACCGTGACGATTTCTTTTACTCCTGAAGATGTTTTTCTTTCGAACTGATGTGAAGTATCACCTGAATAAATTGGCCTAGCACAATCCCGGCATGTCGTGATTCGAACTTTGTTTGATTGAATCGTTTTTTCGTTTTCGACAATTTCAGTTTTTTCTTTTAGCAAAACTACTTGATCATCAAACAAATACTCAATCGTGCAATTTAAAATTTTCACCAATTCTTTTAAGGTTGAGAAATCAGGCTCGTTAGTATCGTTTTCCCATTTACTCACAGTTTGATAGGTTACATTGAGTTTATCTGCGAGTTCTTTTTGCGTGATCCCCGCTTCTGTTCTCAATTTTCTAATTTTCTCACCAAACGTCATCGCGATATCTCCTTTCCTCAATATAATTGTATTTTTCAGCGAATTTTTAAATAACCGATAAATAGAGTTGACTCGCCGAAAAAGCGAATTCACTTTTACCCTAAAGGGTATTTAGAGTATTTTATTATACACAATCATCAGTTTTTTATAAAAATTTCTATTTATAAAACACTTGAGAGTTATTTTACCATAATAAAGGACCACACAATGACGCTTTAATCTCTTTCACTATAAAGGTTTTATTTTTTTAACTATTTTAATTTTATTTTTTGTTCTAACGCCTAAAGTATAAGTCATTTTATTGAATTTTATTTTTTTACTAAAATAGCGACCGCTCGTTGTGCGAGGAAATAATTTCTTTTTATTTTCTCCTAAAACCCACTTTTTAATTTCGTTATCAAAGCCTTTTTGAAGATCGATCGCACAGTCATGTCCGCTGATGACAATTCCGATCAGATCTTTATCATGAGTGAGATTAAAATGAATTTGCGGATGGAGAGGTTTACCTTCGCTTGTAAAACTTATATCTTCTTTTTTTAATTCGATCCCGAACTGATTCAAACAGATTTTTTCCAAATAATACCAGGCCGATTTTGAAGCATGATATTGGTGAGTAGCTTTTTTTAAATCATATTTTTTATAAAAATCTGTCTGGAGTTCTTTTTCGTGAATGTTTTCATCGACCGGCAGGAGATAGACATAACTTCGACGATCGAAGTTTGCGATGAATTGTAATTTCTTCATTTCTTCTTCGGTTTTTTTGCTGAGTTCATTTCCGTCTTTATAACCTAGCGGACTGATCGGATGTCCGATATAGACAAATTGGCGCTGCCAAAAGACTTTCCGATTAGGAACGATATACACAGGTAAAATATCCGTATTTGTAAATGATGAGATTTTAGCAGGTCCACTAAAAAAAGGATCGAGCTTTGCGTTACGGTTAATGTGACCTTCTGGGGCAATTGCAATATTATAACCATCGCGGATTACGCTGATGATTTGATTATAACTGCGGATAGTTATTTTTTTGCCCTCAAGAGTGATAATCCCGTTCCAATCAAAGAAAAAACGAGAAATGGCTTTTGCGCGCAATTCATCAGTCGCGATAAAATGGATCCGTTTTCGTAAAAAAATGAACCAAAGACACAAGGTATCAAAACGACTGAAGTGATTGTAAATAAAAATCAGAGGGTCTCGTCGTTTCTTGATTGCCTTTTTTAAATTTTTATCGATGTATATCGCTTTAGGCCAAAATGAAAAAAAGACTACAAAACTATGGAGCTTAAAAAACCAAACTTTCAAATTTTTCTTCAATTTACTGACGCGATTACTTTTCATCGCAAATAGCTTGATGTTCCTTATTTAATTTTTGGAAATGAACGGCAATATTTTTGAAATTTACATTCGGTGTCAACTCATCGTCCCAAAGCGAGTAGAGACTGACTTCCTCACCGATCACGATTTTTGCTCGTTCTTTTTTTCCGTATTTTCCATTTATGTATAGAGGTACGATGTTCGTTTTACTATTCAAGGCTAAAATAGCGAAGTTTTCTTTATAAGGAGGTTCATCATCGTCCGCATATCTCGCTTGGGGAAAAATTAACACCGTCTTACCTTTTTTTAAAAGTTTTTCACTTTTTTCTAACCAAGACATATCTTTATTACTTCGATTGCTTTTGATTCCTCCAATCGATTTAACCCACCACCGCATCAGAGGTTTCTTAAATAAATCTTCACCGGCGACAACATAGATTGTATTAAAAAAGAAAGTCATCAAGATAAATGGAAAATCATAGACTGTGTGGTGATTTGAGATCAAAATTTTTCCTTTGAGTGATTTTTTCTTTAATCTCAAATCGATTTTTAAACGCCTGTAGTGTAAAGCTAGCGGCAACCAAGCAGTGAGCTTAAAAAACCAAAGGACAAAATAATTCATCTTATTCTTCACCCTTGCGATTATGGAAAAATTCAATCATTTGGTTAATTGTGCGAGGGATTTGCGCAGAATTTTCAAAGATATCGCCTTTAAACTCATCGGAATTTAAACCAAAATTTTTGATGATATCGTTGACAATTATATAAAAATCAAAGCTCGTACATCCATATTCTAGAAATATATCAGCATCAGGACTGATTTGGCTTTCAATTCCTAAAACCGCTTTAATAATCTCACCGATTTTAATGATTTCGTGGTTTTCACTAACGTCATGGTCGACTAGCTCGTCAAGTGTTAAAATCCTCAACTTATCTTCTTCAATGTCTTTTAAAACAGTTCGGTAATTGATATTTTTTAAACCCACTAGAAGTGGATCTGGCGTGACTAGTATCTTAGAAATTTTGTGCTTCTTTAAAAGCTCATTATTTCTGACTTCTTCTTTTGCTGCAGTAATTTCCTTTTGACTGAGATTATTTATTGAGAAAAGAAAAGAAATTCCTTTCTTATCAGGCAAAAAGCAATATTGCTGAATTGATTCAAAATTGTAGTCTAAGGCCTGCAATTCGTTTAAATTGTAATTTTCACCATTTTCTAAAGTGATGATTTCATCATTTCGCGCCACAAAAATATAATTTTCGCCTTCTTTTTTGACTAGATCATTAGTAATAAAAATCTTTTTAGTATTGAGGGCTCTAGTATCTGAATCAATTTCTAAAATTCCCTGTTCGTTGATCTGATAATTCACTCCTGGTAATGGTTCACCGATCGTGGGAATTAAACGACCGCTTATATTATCGGAAAGATTAATACTCGTGATCCCGGTTTCTGTCGCTCCATAGCCAGTGTGTAAATTGTAACCGAGCCCGTTAAAAAGTTTTAAGGTCTCAGAATCGATCGTCGCTCCCCCTGAAATCATAAATAAGGGTCGATTTCCAAATGTCTTTTCGAGTATTGGAGCAAACTTAGTACGCGCGAAAAGCTGTCCTAGATGTGGAGCTTTTGTTTGAAGGCGAATTGACTTTTCTAAGCCTTGTTCAAATAGATCCAACTGATTTTGCTTCTCAACTTCTTTATAAATACTTTTTTTCACTATATTAAAAAATAGAGGTGTAGCAAAAATATGAGTGACTTTATAACGGCGGATGTTTTCTAAAAGATCATAACTGAGATTTTCAATAAATAAATACGAAACGCCGATATATCCAAGCCAAAAATAAACCGCGAATAAACCAAAGATGTGATAAAAAGGTAAAATTGCTAAATGCTTAATCTTTTTGAAATTAGCAATAGCGGGAATTCTTTTAACGATATAATTTGATTTATTAATGAAGTTAGCAATGCTTTTGCCATTATAAAGACTATATTTAACTTCTCCAGTCGTTCCGGTGCTCATCAAGATAAACTCATCGCTTGCCTTTTCATAATCAAAGTCCGTAGGAAGTAAGGTTCTTGAAATCTGCGGATAAATCTTTTTAAAATCGTCTTGCGTTAAAACGCTTTTAATCTTTAATTCGGCGATGATGTGTTTGATTTTCTCTTGAGTAAAATCTGTATTGATCAAAACCGGAATGTTCCCCGATAAAATAATCGCCCAAAAAGTCACGATAAATAAATAAGAGTTTTTCATCTCGATTCCGATTTTTTCTCGGTGATGATCTTTAGCCAATTTTTCTGCAAACACCAAAGACAGACGTTTAACTTCAGAATAACTTATATGTTGAACAAAAAAGCGATCGCTGATCTGCTCACAAAAAATATTCGGATTATTCTCATGCATCACCTTAAAAAGATCACTCATTTTTTGTTGAGTGTGATTGAGTTGGTTCGTTTTGCTATTGATTAAAAGCTTATTCTTCATTCGACTTTATTTTTTTAAAACATTATTCTTTAACAGTATAATTTTTTGCTTCGATACATCTGTTCAAATAGTTAATGATTTGTTTTTGTTCGGCGGTAAGTTCTATTGGTTTAACGATATCTACATCTAAAATATCACTGGATTTTAAACCTAGCCCAAAACGTTCAGAACTCGGGATTTTAACAAAGGTGATCTGAGGATTTTCCTCAATTTTTTCAGAATCGATTTTATCGGCATCAAGCAATAGGTAAAAACCTTTAAAAATTGAATTGAATCGATCGCAATACACATTTTCAAATGTGATTGGTTTTGATGAATAATCCGGTAATATGAGTGTGATTTTTTTGACTAAATTAAAATTTCCTATCATTTTTTTGATATTCGCCGCGTGGTCAATGACCGCAGTAGACGACTTTTTTTCCTTTCTTTGTTATATTATCGCTTATCTTTATAGATATCAATTTGTTTAATTATATTAAGATGGCGTGATAAAGCGACTCTTCATTGATAGATTTGGAATTTATAACCGTCTTTTAAGAGGCTTTGAATCATCCATTCAATTTTCTTTAGATATCTTTTTCTGCCATTAGAGAAAAACATTTTCATCCGGATGGGTGCTTTTTTATCAATGATCTTTTTTTGAGATAGATCATATGGGTGGACATAAAAGTTATAATACGTGCTTTCTTTAATGTGTTTTAAAAATTTCCCTTTGAAAATCATCGATGGCAAAAGGCGATTATACGCTCCACCAGCAAGTGGGTAACTCTTTTCTTTCCAGACAGGATATTCTTTTACTTTTTCATTCTCTACAAAGTTTGAGTTATAAAAAGCTTTTCGGTAATTAAATGTCGAACTATCAGAAGTGAATCCGTTTTCGCTAAGAGTATCATAGATTTCTTGAGTCAAATTAAAAGAAGGTGCACGATAACTCGTCAAGGTTATCTCAAATTCTTTTTCAATCGTTTTTTTTGCTTCTCTGATAGATTTTTTAAAACTTTCAGGGTCGATTGTTTCGTTCTTATGATCGATTCCGTGTAAACCGATTTCGTGACCTTTATCGATGATGGTTGCGATTATTTCTTTATTGACGAGGAAGTAATTAGCACAAGCAAAAAATGTCGCTCGAATCTGGTATTTATCTAAAAGTTCTAAAATGGATTTGATTTCTAAGTCGAAGTTAGGTTCTTCTTCAATCCACGGTGAAAACTTCTCGATATCTTTTAAATTTTCCAAATCGATGGAAAAATACGCGTTTTTTTCACGTATGTCACCTGGCTGTAATTTTTCTCTTTTTAAAAAGTCAATTCGCTTATTCAGGGAATAATAAATAATAAAATTGAAAACGAT
>Ga0265293_10008413_pt1 | contig 15290 bp, 12 predicted proteins | sample Munlanlewell138R_FD_192505 | JGI IMG/M metagenome (GOLD analysis project Ga0265293, IMG submission 192505) | Leachate microbial communities from a municipal landfill in Southern Ontario, Canada - Leachate well 138R | ecosystem: Engineered > Solid waste > Landfill > Unclassified | place: Canada...
CCAATATTTACGTGTGGTTTATTTCTTTCGAATTTTGCTTTTCCCATTTTTCTTTTCCTCCCTACTAATACAAAGTTATATTTTAAACAAGCAGATTGCCAAAATAGAAGATTTCGCGCAAGCTACTTAAGCTATAACAATAAACTGCTAAGCATTATTTGTTAATTATTTTTTCTGCTATACTATTTGGCACTGACTCATAATGGTCAAATTGCATTGTATATGTTCCACGACCTTGAGTTTTTGAACGAAGATCAGTTGCATATCCAAACATTTCTGATAGAGGAACGAATCCTCTTACAACTTGCAATCCATTTCTAGATTCCATTCCTTCTATTCTACCCCTTCTCGAGTTAAGGTCACCAATTACATCTCCCATATACTCTTCTGGCATAACAACTTCAACCTTCATGTATGGCTCAAGTATTACTGGATTTGCTTTCTTCATACCATCTTTGAATGCCATTGAACCGGCTATTTTGAATGCCATTTCTGATGAGTCAACCTCATGGTATGAGCCATCATATAGGGTTACTTTAAAGTCAAGAACTTCATATCCTGCAATGATACCATTTTGCATAGCTTCTTGAATACCATTATCTACAGCTGGGATATACTCTTTTGGTATAGCTCCACCAACAATTTTGTTGACAAATTCATAGCCTTCACCTGGTTGTCTCGGCGTCATTCTAATCTTAACGTGTCCATATTGTCCACGTCCACCAGATTGTCTTGCATATTTGGATTCTACTTCTACTTCTTTAGTAATAGTCTCTTTATATGCAACTTGTGGATTACCTACATTAGCTTCTACCTTAAATTCTCTAAGAAGTCTGTCAACTATAATTTCTAGGTGTAGTTCTCCCATTCCTGCTATTATTGTTTGACCTGTTTCTTGGTCAGTATAGGCTTTAAATGTTGGATCTTCTTCTGCTAATTTACCTAATGCAATACCCATTTTATCTTGGCTTGCTTTAGATTTAGGTTCTATAGCTACTCTTATAACTGGCTCTGGGAATTCCATAGATTCAAGTATAATAGGATTATTTTCATCGCATAATGTGTCTCCTGTTGTAGTGTCTTTAAGTCCTACTGCTGCTGCGATATCTCCTGCATATACTATATCTAATTCTTCTCTTTTATTAGCATGCATTTGTAGTATACGTCCAATTCTTTCTTTTTTGCCCTTTGTTGAATTGAACACATATGAACCTGCTTCTAATACTCCAGAGTACACTCTAAAAAAAGCTAGCTTACCTACATATGGGTCTGTCATTATTTTAAATGCTAATGCTGAGAAAGGCTCCTCATCTGAAGAAATTCTTTCTTCAACATCCTCTGATCCTGGTTTAACACCTGTTATGTGTGGTACATCAATAGGCGCTGGCATGTATTCAACTACAGCATCTAAAAGTGGTTGAACACCTCTATTTCTATATGCTGAACCACATAAGACTGGTGTTATTTTACATGCAATTGTAGCACTTCTAATTGCACCTTTTATCTCTTCGATGCTAATTTCTTCACCTTCAAGATATTTCATCATTAGCTCTTCGCTTTCATCAGCTATAGCTTCCACTAAAGCCTCTCTATATTCTTTTGCTTGGTCTATCATATCAGCAGGAACTTCTACTATTTCATATTCTTTTCCAAGCTCATCTTTGTATATTCTTGCTTTCATATTGATTATGTCAATAATACCCTTGAAATCACTTTCTGAACCTATTGGTATTTGTATTGGAATAGCGTTAGCTTTTAATCTATCCTTCATCATACCTACTGCTCTAAAGAAATCTGCGCCTGTAGTATCCATTTTATTTACAAAAGCCATACGTGGAACATGATACTTATCTGCTTGACGCCATACTGTTTCTGATTGTGGCTCCACTCCGCCTTTTGCACAAAAAACTGCTACTGCGCCGTCGAGAACACGAAGAGATCTTTCTACCTCAACAGTGAAATCCACGTGTCCTGGTGTATCAATAATATTTATCCTATTCCCATTCCACTGAGCTGTTGTTGCTGCGGAAGTTATTGTAATTCCTCTTTCCTGTTCTTGCTCCATCCAGTCCATTGTAGCGGAACCCTCATGAGTTTCGCCTATTTTATGAGTTCTACCTGTATAGAATAATATTCTTTCAGTAGTAGTTGTTTTACCTGCATCTATATGAGCCATTATACCAATATTTCGAGTTTTTTCTAAAGAAAATTCTCTAGGCACAGTAATCCTCCTTTCTGCTACCTATTTTAAGTTTAATATTCCTAATTATCTTTAATATTAACCATAAATGTATTTTTATTTTACCATCTATAATGTGCAAAAGCTTTGTTAGCTTCAGCCATTTTGTGTGTATCTTCTCTTTTCTTAACGCTTGCACCTGTGTTGTTAGCTGCATCCATGATTTCTTTAGCTAGTTTTTCACTCATAGTTTTTTCGCCTCTTTTTCTAGAGTAAGTTCCTAGCCATCTCAAGCCTAGCGTTTGTCTTCTTTCTGGTCTAACTTCAATTGGAACCTGATATGTGGCTCCACCTACACGTCTTGCTTTTACTTCAAGCACAGGCATGATGTTATTGAAGCCCTTATAGAAAACCTCTAATGGTTCTTCACCTGTTTTCTCTTTTATCATATCAAAGGCATCATACACAATCCTTTGTGCAACACCTTTTTTACCATCAAGCATAATTTGATTGATCAATTTCGTAACTATTTTATCCTTATATATTGGATCTGGGCTTACTTGTCTTTTTGGAATATGTCCTTTTCTTGGCACTATTCTTCCCTCCTTAAACATTAAGATTAATTCATAGGTACTCGACATTTTGAAGCTTGTCGTCAGCGCACTAAAATGCAATTTATATAAACAGCCTTTAGCTAATGACGCTAAAACCCCGCATTTTCGTACCTGATAGTATTACTTTTTCTTAGGTCTCTTAGCTCCATATTTTGACCTAGATTGCATTCTCTTGTCCACACCAGCTGTATCTAAAGTTCCTCTTACAATATGGTATCTAACCCCTGGTAAGTCTTTAACCCTTCCACCTCTTATAAGAACAACACTATGCTCTTGTAAGTTATGGCCTATTCCTGGGATATAAGCGTTAACCTCTAAACCATTAGTAAGTCTAACTCTGGCAATCTTTCTTAAAGCTGAGTTAGGTTTCTTAGGTGTTACAGTTCTAACGGATACACATACTCCTCTTTTTTGGGGAGAGTTTATCTTAGTCGTTCTCTTTTTTAAAGAGTTTAAACCTACTCCTAAGTGAGCTGATTTTGATTTGTAGACAACTTCTTCTCTACCTCTTTTAACTAATTGGCTAATTGTTGGCATCAAAGCACCTCCTTCCAAAATTAAACTACTTTGTAATTGCAGCTACTGCTGCCTTTACATCAATACCACAGGCCTTACCTAATTCCTTCATACTAGAAACATATATTATTTCAATAAATTTCTCGCTGCATAAATTGATAATTTCTTGTATCACTTTCGGCTCTGCATCTTCTGCAATGTAAACTGCTCGAACTTCATTATTATTAATTGCCCTTCTGGCCTGTTTAATACCAACAACCTTATTAGAACATTTAAGATTAGTCAGCATTTTAGTCTCCTCCTCAACTTAACATCTAGAAGATTATGCAGCAAAAGCTACATAATCTTCATTGGTTCAAAAGAGTCAACCTGCAATTTTTCACACTTATATATTTTAACATCTGTTACAATCAGTGTCAACATTTATATTATTATATATTTGTGTTATCCAATGCTTATTTCTTCCTCTAATACTTCTTCAGTTTTTACTTCAGATTCTTCATTTTGAATCTTCAGTGCAATATCCTTGTATTTTCTCATACCTGTACCTGCTGGTATAAGCTTACCTATAAGCACGTTTTCCTTCAATCCTATCAAACCGTCTTCTTTACCTTTAATTGCTGCTTCTGTCAGGACTCTTGTTGTCTCTTGGAATGATGCTGCTGACAAGAAGGATTCAGTAGCTAGTGATGCCTTAGTGATTCCAAGTAGGGTTCTTCGTCCTACTGCAGCAACTCCGCCTTGTTCTTCTATTTTCATATTTGTTTCTTCAAAGTTAAATATATTCACTAACCCGCCTGGAAGAAAATCAGTGTCGCCTGAGTCTTCAACCTTAACTTTATTAAGCATCTGTCTAACTATAACTTCAATATGCTTGTCGTTAATATCAACACCTTGCATTCTGTAAACCCTTTGCACTTCTTTTACAAGGTAGGATTGAACTCCTCCAATTCCTTTTATCTTTAATATGTCATGTGGGTTAACTGAACCTTCTGTTATTTCATCTCCAGCCTCAATAATTTCTCCCGACTTAACTTTTAATCTAGAACCGTAAGGGATAGTATAAGCTTTGGCTTCTCCATCTTCTGCAGTTACTATTACTTCTTTCTTTCTTTTTGATTCGCTTAAAGAAATTGTTCCAGATACTTCAGAGATAATTGCAAGACCTTTTGGCTTTCTAGCTTCAAATAGCTCTTCAACTCTTGGAAGACCTTGAGTAATATCTGCTCCTGCGACTCCGCCTGTATGGAAGGTACGCATTGTAAGCTGGGTACCAGGTTCTCCTATTGATTGAGCTGCTATAATCCCAACAGCTTCTCCTATGTTGACATTAATTCCTGTAGCTAGGTTTCTTCCATAGCATTTTGAGCATACTCCGTGTCTTGTTTTACATCCTAATACAGATCTTGATTTGACTTCAGTAATTCCTAAAGCAATTATTTTGTCTGCAGCTATTTCACTAATTAGTTCTCCAGATTTTACTACTATTTCACCTGTATTTGGATTGACAATATCTTCGTATGCATATCTACCTTCAATTCTATCCCATAAATCTTCTATAACTTCTTTTCCATCTTTAAAGGCTCTGATTGTTATATATTGATCTGTTCCACAATCTTCCTCTCTTACTATTACATCCTGGCTTACATCTACAAGTCTTCTTGTTAGATATCCAGAGTCGGCTGTTCTTAAGGCTGTATCTGCAAGACCCTTTCTAGAGCCGTGTGTTGAAGTAAAGAACTCAAGTACTGTAAGTCCTTCTCTAAAGTTTGCTCTAATAGGCTGCTCCACAGTCTTACCTGAAGCGTTGGCCATAAGTCCCCTCATGCCTGCTAGCTGTCTAATCTGGTTTTTACTACCTCTAGCACCTGACTGTGCCATGATGAATATGTTGTTAAGAGGGTCTAAGTTGTTCATAAGTGCTTCTGTAACTAGTTCTGTAGTTTTATTCCAAACCTCTATAACTCTCTCATATCTCTCTTCGTCTGATATAAGTCCTCTTCTGTAGGATTTTTCATATTTGTCTACTTTTTCTTCTGCTTCAGATATAAGTATTTCTTTTTCATCAGGAACTACTATATCATCTATACTTACTGTAATAGCTCCAATTGTAGAGAAATGAAATCCTGTTGACTTAACATTGTCAAGCACTACTGCTGTTATTGTATTTCCATGTCTTCTAAAACATTTCTCTATAATATTGCCTAGTTTGTTTTTATCTACTACGCTGTCTATTTCTAATGAGTATTTATCTTCTTCTCTATTTACAAAGCCTAAATCCTGTGGAATATTTTGGTTAAATATAAACCTACCCACAGTACTTTCTACTAATTTACCTCTATCCTGTTCATCAAGCTTAACTCTAACCTTAACTCTAGAATGCAGATCTACTACTCCATCATAATATGCTAGTAGCATTTCGTCATAGTCCTTGAAGACCATTCCTTCTCTAATTCCGCCTTCTTTTTCTACAGTTAGGTAATAGCTTCCCAATACCATATCTTGAGTGGGAGTTGTTATTGGTTTTCCATCCTTAGGTGCAAGAATATTGTTTACTGATAGCATCAAGAATCTTGCTTCTGCTTGGGCTTCCATAGATAGTGGCACATGGACTGCCATTTGGTCGCCGTCAAAGTCAGCATTATAAGCTGTACATACAAGTGGGTGTAGTTTAATCGCCTTACCTTCTACTAGTATTGGTTCAAAAGCTTGAATCCCAAGTCTATGTAGAGTAGGAGCACGATTAAGTAGTACTGGATGTTCTTTAATAACTGAATCCAATACATCCCATACTTCTGGTTTAACCTTTTCTACCATTCTTTTAGCACTCTTAATGTTGTGTGCATGACCTTCATTTACTAATCTTTTCATTACAAATGGTTTAAATAACTCAAGTGCCATCTTTTTTGGAAGTCCGCATTGATAGAATTTAAGCTCTGGTCCAACTACTATAACTGAACGTCCTGAATAGTCAACTCTTTTACCAAGAAGGTTTTGCCTGAATCTTCCTTGCTTACCCTTTAGCATGTCTGATAATGACTTAAGTGGTCTATTACCAGGTCCAGTTACAGGTCTTCCTCTTCTTCCATTGTCAATCAGTGCATCCACTGCTTCTTGAAGCATTCTCTTTTCATTTCTCACTATTATATCTGGTGCTCCAAGATCCAGAAGTCTTTTAAGTCGATTGTTTCTATTTATAACTCTCCTATATAAATCATTTAAATCAGAAGTAGCAAATCTACCACCATCAAGTTGTACCATAGGTCTTAGATCCGGTGGAATAACAGGTATAACATCTAGTACCATCCATTCAGGTTTATTACCTGATTGTCTAAATGCTTCCACAACCTCTAATCTTCTTATGATTCTAATTTTTTTCTGTCCAGAACTTTCTTTAAGCAGAGTTCTTAGTTCTTTTGCTTCTCCTTCTAAGTCAATGTTTGCCAGAAGCTCTTTTACGGCTTCGGCTCCCATAGAAGCTTTAAATCTTCTGCCATGTTTATCTATGGCATCTCTATACTCTTTCTCACTTAATAATTGTTTTTCTGATAAAGATGTGTCTCCAACATCTGTAACAACGTAAGAAGCAAAATAAAGGATCTTCTCTAGAGCTCTAGGTGACATGTCTAGTATAAGTCCCATTCTACTTGGTATCCCTTTAAAATACCAAATATGAGAGACAGGAGCAGCAAGCTCTATGTGCCCCATTCTCTCTCTTCTTACTTTAGCTTTTGTGACTTCAACTCCACATCTGTCACAAACTACACCTTTGTATCTTACTCTTTTATATTTACCGCAATGACATTCCCAGTCCTTTGTAGGACCAAATATTTTTTCACAGAACAGACCTTCTTTTTCAGGTTTTAATGTTCTATAGTTTATGGTTTCAGGCTTCTTTACCTCTCCCTTTGACCATTGCCTTATCTTTTCAGGTGATGCTAAGCTTATCCTGATTGAATCAAAATTATCAAGCTCGAACAAGGGGCTTTCTCTCCCTTCACAAATTAGTTTAAATCTAATAACTATTCTTCAAATTCTTCTTCAAACAAATCTTCGTCAAAGATAAACTTGTCTTCGTCAGAATCTTCGTTATCAATACTCTCTTCCGTGCTCTCTTCCGTGCTCTCTACCATAGTCTCATCATAATCATTGTAATATTCACTTTCAAATTCGCTATCTTTGTCCTCTACTTCAAAACCTATTTTAATTTCTCCAGTTTCATCGTCTACTGATTCCTTAATCTCTATTTCTTTATCATCGGTCAATACCTTAATATCTAAGGACAAGCTTTGAAGTTCTTTTATAAGAACCTTAAATGATTCTGGTATTCCTGGTTCAGGAATATTCTCCCCTTTAACTATTGCTTCATAAGTCTTTACACGTCCTACTACATCGTCTGATTTCACAGTCAATATTTCCTGAAGTGTATGAGATGCACCATAAGCCTCTAATGCCCATACCTCCATCTCACCAAACCTCTGACCACCAAACTGGGCTTTACCACCAAGGGGCTGTTGAGTTACTAGTGAGTAAGGACCTGTAGACCTAGCGTGAATCTTATCATCAACTAAATGATGAAGCTTAAGCATATACATATATCCTACTGTAACAGGATTGTCAAAGGACTTTCCTGATCTTCCATCTCTTAGTTCTATTTTTCCACTCTCTGAATACCCTACTTTTCTTAGTGCTTCCCAAATATCATTTTCGTTTGCTCCATCAAATACAGGTGTAGCTACATGCCAGTCTGCTTTTTTTGCAGCAAGACCAAGATGTACCTCAAGTACCTGACCAATATTCATACGTGAAGGAACTCCTAGTGGATTAAGAACTATCTCTAGTGGCGTTCCATCAGGTAAGAATGGCATATCTTCTTCAGGGAGTATTCTTGAAACAACACCCTTGTTACCATGTCTACCACACATTTTGTCACCAACGTTAATCTTACGCTTTGTTGCAATATACACTCTAACAAGCTGATTAACTCCTGGTGGTAATTCATCTCCATTTTCTCTTGTGAATACTTTTACATCTACAATTATTCCAGTTTCTCCGTGAGGTACTCTAAGTGAAGTGTCTCTAACTTCTCTGGCCTTCTCACCAAATATAGCTCTTAATAGTCTCTCTTCTGCTGTAAGCTCTGTCTCACCTTTAGGAGTAACCTTTCCAACTAGAATGTCGTTTGCTTCAACTTCTGCTCCGATCCTGATGATACCTCTCTCATCAAGGTCTTTTAATGATTCTTCTCCTACGTTTGGTATGTCTCTTGTGATTTCTTCTGGTCCAAGCTTTGTATCTCTAGCTTCTGATTCATATTCTTCTATATGAACTGATGTCAATATATCTTCCTTGACAACTTTTTCGTTTAAGAGGATAGCATCCTCGTAGTTGTACCCTTCCCATGTCATAAATCCAATAAGTAGGTTCTTACCTAGGGCTATTTCACCTTGATCAGTTGAAGGCCCATCTGCTATAACTTGACCCTTCTCAATCTTTTCGTTCTTTCTTATTATAGGTCTCTGATTTATACATGTTCCCTGGTTAGAACGCTTAAATTTCAACAACTTATATATGTCTATTTGACCATCTTCGTCTCTTCTGATCAAAATCTCCTCAGCAGTTACCCTAATAACTACTCCTGAATTTCTTGCAATTGCTACGACTCCTGAGTCTTTAGCTGCTCTATATTCCATACCTGTACCTATGATTGGAGCCTCTGTTTTTAAAAGCGGTACAGCCTGACGTTGCATGTTAGCACCCATCAGCGCTCTATTGGCGTCGTCATTCTCTAAGAATGGTATCATAGCAGTAGCTACTGCAACTATTTGCTTAGGTGATACGTCCATATAGTCCACTTCTTGTACTGGTACAACTTCAATACTTCCATATTTAGCTCTAGCCAAGGCTCTTTTATTAACAAATCTACTTTCAGCATCTAAAGGTTCATTGGCTTGGGCTATAATAAACTCGTCTTCAACATCTGCTGTTAAGTAGTCAATCTCGCTAGTAACTACTGCAGACTCTTTGTCAACTCTTCTATATGGTGCCTCAATAAAACCATAATCGTTTATTCTTCCATAGGTAGTAAGGGATGTGATAAGTCCGATATTTGGTCCTTCTGGTGTTTCTATTGGACACATTCTACCATAATGGGAATGATGAACGTCTCTTACTTCAAAGCCAGCTCTATCCCTACTAAGTCCTCCTGGTCCTAGTGCTGACATTCTTCGTTTATGCGTAAGCTCTGCTAATGGATTTGTTTGATCCATAAACTGTGACAACTGACTGCTCCCAAAGAATTCCTTTATAGATGCTGCTACTGGTCTAATGTTAATCAATGCTTGAGGTGTAACTACATCCATATCTTGGATAGTCATTCTTTCTCTAACTACCCTCTCCATTCTTGATAAACCTATTCTAAATTGGTTTTGTAATAACTCACCGACAGAGCGTAATCTTCTGTTTCCAAGATGGTCTATATCATCTATGTTTCCTATACCAAAAAATAAATTAAATTCATAGTTAATAGATGCTATTATGTCAGAGTTAATTATATGCTTTGGTAAAAGCTCTCTGATTCTTTCTTTTATAGCTTCCTTAAGCTCATCTGTTTTTCCAAACTTGTCTATTAACTCCTTCATTACAGGATAATATACCTTCTCTTTTAAGCCTAAATCCTCAACAGAAAAAGGCAGATCAAATGCTCTAATATTTACAAAATGATTACCTATAACTCTTACAGTTTTGTTATCATCTGTTAATACATCTACAACATTTATGCCTGCATTCTCAATTTCTATAGCTTTTTTTCTTGAGATTTTTTCGTTCTTTTCTACTAAAATTTCTCCAGTGTTTTCGTCAACTATGGTATCAGCAGCTTTTCTATTTGCAATTCGAATGTATAAAGAAAGTTTTTTATTAAATTTATATCTACCTACTCTTGCTAAATCATATCTCTTTGGATCAAAAAATAATGTATTTATAAGTGATGTAGCACTATCAACTGTTGGAGGTTCGCCTGGTCTCAGCCTTTTATATATTTCAAGTAGTCCTTCCTCCTGTGTCTTTGTGCTGTCCTTTTCAAGAGTTTTCAAAATCTGCTCAGTCTCACCCAAAAGTTCTAAAATCTCTGTGTTAGAACCATATCCTAACGCTCTAAGTAAAACAGTAAGGGGAAGTTTTCTAGTTCTATCAACTCTAACGTATACTATATCATTTGAGTCACTTTCATATTCTAGCCAAGCACCTCTGTTAGGTATTACTGTTGATGAGTATAATCTTTTTCCTGTCTTATCTATATCTTCAGCAAAATAAACCCCAGGTGATCTGACCAATTGACTTACTACTACTCTTTCTGCCCCATTTATTATGAAAGTCCCTTTTTCAGTCATTAAGGGGAAGTCTCCCATAAAAACTTCTTGTTCTTTTACTTCTCCAGTTTCCTTATTTATTAATCTGACCTTTACCTTTAATGGTGCTGCAAAATTAACATCTCTTTCTTTTGACTCATCTTCTTCATATTTTGCTTCATCACCAATATTGTAATCAACAAACTCTAGAATTAAATTTCCTGTGTAATCTTGGATTGGGGAAATATCATCAAATACTTCCTTTAGTCCTTCGCTAGTAAACCAGTCATAGGATCTTTTTTGCACCTCTATTAAATCTGGTAGTTCTAGAACTTCATTAATTCTAGAATAGCTCATACGTACCCGTTTCCCATACGAAACAGGATGCACCATAAATACCACCCCTTAACAAAACTTAAGTCGTTAAAACAAATTACTAACATTCCTCACCGTAAGTTGAGGATTTCTAGCTTCTTTTGATCGTTATAAAGCTGGCCAACCCCGACAAATGTAGTACCTGCAATTCATCTTAGCACGCTTAGATTCATTGGGTACTACTCATTGGCAATTTTTTGAATTTTAATACGCCTATTATAATATTGCCACAAACTTTATCAAATATTCAAAGTTCATGCCAAAATTCGCCTATTATGCATTTTATAATACTATCACACAAAAATAAAGTTGTCAAGCATGGATATCTTCTATTTTTATTATGTTTTATAAACAAAAACATATGACTTGAAAATTTGACACAGGCTAAATCGGACCACAAATTTATTTATTCTACTAGGCTCAATAAATTTCTTATATCTAAAATTTGATTATCATCAAGCTTTCTGAAGCATTTATCCAATCCAATAAAACCATAAAAAAAAGGTCTCATAAGTTATGAAACCTTTTTTTATTTAAATTATTATTTTATTTCTACAGTTGCTCCAACTTCTTCAAGTTTAGCTTTAACTTGCTCTGCTTCGTCTTTTGAAACTCCTTCTTTTAATGCCTTAGGAGCGTTATCTACTAATTCTTTAGCTTCTTTTAATCCTAAGCCAGTTAATTCTCTAACAGCTTTGATAACTTTGATTTTTTCTCCGCCAGCACTTGCTAGCACTACATCAAACTCAGTTTTTTCTTCTGCTGCTGCACCAGCTGCTGGAGCTGCTCCACCTGCTACCATAACAGGAGCTGCTGCGCTTACACCAAACTCTTCTTCTAATGCTTTAACTAATTCTGATAATTCTAAAACTGATAATTCTTTTACTTCTTCTATTAATTTTGTGATTTTTTCACTCATTATAAAATACCTCCATTTATCATTTTTATTATGCTTCTTGTGGTTCTTTATCCACTATAGCTTGTAGGGTTCTAGCAAATTTAGATATAGGTGAGTTTAATAAAATAACTAACTGAGTAAGTAGAACTTCCTTAGATGGTAATTCCCCTATAGCCTTTATCTTATCCATTCCAACTATTTCGCCTTCAACAATACCAGCTTTAAACTCTAAGTTCTTATGATTCTTAGCAAAATCATTTACTATTCTAGCAGGAGCTACAACATCTTCCTTAGATATAGCAATAGCATTTGGTCCTGTTAAAAAATCATTAAAAGCTTCATGCCCTTCTTCTTTAAATGCAAATCTCATCATTGAGTTTTTATAAACTTTATAATCTACTCCTTCTTGAGTAAACTTCCTTCTCAATTCAGTAACTTCTTCAACAGTAAGACCCCTATAATCAACAAGTACAATTGATTTTGCATCTTTTATCTTAGATCTTATTTCCTCTACAACTTGTTTCTTTTGATCTAATACTGAGCTCATTCTAGTCCACCTCCTTATTGCTTCGCTTGTCTTTTAAAACATATAAATATAATTAAGGTCCCCCCGTAGACATAGAGAGAGACCTTTGATTTCGTAAGTAGTCATTAAGTCTGTCCTCGGTAGGTAAATATTAAACCCTTAGGTACCTACTGTCTACGGAATGTTTAAAATTGTAACATCGATATATTATCAATATATTAATACAATGTCAACAGTTTTAATCCATTATTTTTGATGAATTTATTTTAATTCCAGGACCCATTGTACTAGAAATTGTTACGCTTCTTAAATACTTTCCTTTTGCTGCAGCTGGTTTAGCTTTAATAACAGCGTCCATTAAAGTATTGAAATTATCTTTTAGTTTGTCTGTTCCAAATGATTTCTTTCCTATTGGTACGTGAATTATATTAGTTTTATCAACTCTATATTCAACTTTACCTGCTTTTATTTCATTAATTGCTTTTTCAACATCAAAAGTAACTGTTCCTGATTTAGGATTTGGCATTAATCCTTTTGGTCCTAACACTCTACCTAATCTTCCTACTACACCCATCATATCTGGTGTTGCTACAACTACATCATAGTCGAACCAGTTTTCTGTTTGGATTTTCGTTACAAGCTCATCAGCACCTACAAAGTCAGCGCCTGCATTTTCTGCTTCCTTAGCTTTGTCACCTTTAGCAAATACTAAAACCGTTCTTGTTTTACCAGTACCATGTGGTAAAACTACAGCACCTCTAACTTGTTGATCTGCGTGTCTTGAGTCTACCCCAAGTTTTATATGCAATTCTACAGTTTCATCAAATTTAGCTTTTGCTGTTTGTTGTACAAGCTCAATAGATTCATTTACATCATAAAGATGTTCTCTATTTATTAGCTTTACACTTTCTTGATAATTTTTACCCTTCTTTGCCATCTTAATTCCTCCTCGTGGTGTTAGCGGCTTTGCCTCCCACTTAATAATTAATCTTCTACAACAATACCCATACTTCTAGCAGTTCCTGCTACCATGCTCATGGCAGCTTCTATGCTACCTGCATTTAAGTCTGGCATTTTAATCTCTGCAATTTCTCTAACTTTAGCTTGTGGTATTTTTGCAACTTTTGTTTTGTTTGGTACTCCGGAGCCTAATTCTAATCCTACTGCCTTCTTTAGCAATATTGCTACCGGAGGAGTCTTAGTTATGAATGAGAAAGATCTATCTGCGTAAACTGTTAAAACAACTGGAATAATCATGCCAGCTTGATCAGCAGTTTTTGAGTTAAATTCCTTTGTAAACTGCATGATATTTACACCATGAGGACCTAAAGCTGTACCTACTGGTGGCGCTGGAGTTGCTTTACCAGCTGGAATTTGTAATTTAACCATAGCTATAACCTTTTTTGCCATTTTTACACCTCCTTACTATGTGTGAAAAGCTAATTCCTTTATATCAATTAATTTGTCTATATATAATAAAGCAAATGCTTTGTTACCAAATATTATAGCCTTTCAACTTGGTCAAAATCAAGTTCTACAAGCGTTTCTCTTCCAAACATAGATACGAAAACTTTAAGCTTTCTCTTCTCTATGTTTATACTTTCAACTGTTCCAATAAAGTTCTCGAAATAACCAGATGATATTTTTATAACATCTCCTATTTTAACATCGACTTCTGGTAATGCTTCTTGTACACCTAATAGTTTTACTTCTTCACTAGTAAGTGGTACTGGTTTAGATCCAGGACCAACAAAGCCAGTAACTCCCCTTGTATTCCTCACTAAGTACCAGGATTCATCTGTCATTGTCATTTTAACCATAACATATCCCGGAAACATTTTTCTCTCTTTTATTTTTTTCTTGCCATTTTTAGTTTCAACGTATTCTTCAACTGGAACTCTTACTTCAAAAATGACGTCTTGCATTCCTCTGTTTTCTACTAACTTTTCTATATTGGCTTTAACTTTATTTTCGTGACCCGAATAAGTATGGGCTACGTACCATTTTCCTTTATCCGACTTATCTGTCATAGCTTACGGGGACCCTAATATCTGGTCCTTCCCTCCTTCATCTTTTATCCAATTATTAATTTCAATATCTGATGTAAGCCAGAGTCAATTAGCCATACTGCTAAAGAAATAATTGCACATATAACTAGTACTACTATAGTATAGTTAATTAGCTCTTTCCTACTAGGCCAACTAACTTTCTTTAATTCAGCCCTTACTCCTTTAAAGTAGCTGTTTAACTTTTTTGATCCCTTATCAACACCCGTTTGAGCTGCCATTCACTTCACATCCTTATTAAAAAGTTTCGAAAACTATTTAGTCTCTTTATGAACTGTATGAACATGACAGAATTTGCAGTATTTTTTTAATTCAATTCTTTCTGTATTAGTCTTCTTGTTTTTTATTGTATTATAGTTTCTTTGCTTACATTCTGTACATGCCATGACTACTTTAACTCTCATCAAACACACCTCCCACGCTTCAACCCACTTAGGTCTATATCGATCAAATTATTATATTTAGACATAGTAACCCAATAATAGCTACATTACTTTATATAAATTATCACAAAATAAATAGTCTGTCAATAAAAAATTACAATCATTGATAGTCTATATATCATATCATTTCCGACTTTAGTATTTCCACATAAATATATTAAATACCTGGTCTTCGCCATGTTTCCTTAAAAAAACTAGGCCCGAAAGACCTAGTCTTTTTATTATTTTGCTATTTCAGCTACAACTCCAGCGCCTACTGTTCTTCCACCTTCACGAATTGAGAATTTTAATCCTTCTTCCATTGCAATTGGTGTGATCAGTTCT
>Ga0265293_10008414_pt1 | contig 15290 bp, 11 predicted proteins | sample Munlanlewell138R_FD_192505 | JGI IMG/M metagenome (GOLD analysis project Ga0265293, IMG submission 192505) | Leachate microbial communities from a municipal landfill in Southern Ontario, Canada - Leachate well 138R | ecosystem: Engineered > Solid waste > Landfill > Unclassified | place: Canada...
ACTGGTTTTTTCAGCTATAAAATCAGCAATGTGATAAAGATGTATAATTTCCTGATTTATAAGATCAGTTTCTTCTCCTGTTAAAATCAGCTGGTAAAATATTGGGGAATCTTTTATAAGATTCAGATATTTATCGATTTCATCATACTGTTCAAAAGGAATAATAATCAGTGTTAAAAGAGAGTAGTTTTCATTTTTATGAAGCAGGGAATCTATTTTTTCCGTAATATTATCGCAGTATACAACAGAAACCTTGGGCTTAAAAGAAAAATTAAACTGATCTTTTATGCTGTTGTGGACTAAAATTTTTTTAATTATCTGTTTTTTTTTATTTTTCATCTTGGCTTTGATTTTTTTTATAAGGCATATTTTAAACTTACAGGTTAATATGTTGTAAATATCAATTATTTGCAAGTTATATTTTTTTATTTACTCTTGACATTATTATATTTATTAAAATAAACCTGTTTATCTACATGCTGGTTGCAGGCAAATTGTAACATAAAATTGTGAAGGATAAAATGCCCTTAGATAAAAAAGAAATTGATAAGCTTATAGCAAAACTCAGGGAAAAATATAAAGATTATTCTCAAAAGTATAATTCAACCTGGTTTGATCTTAATGCCTTTGATGAAAGGTTTTCCATGGCAATAAAAGAAAGGATGAATCTGGAAGGTTTTATTTTGGCAGAGATTACCAATTTTGAAAAAATTAAACAGAAGTATGAAACCAGAAAAAAGTTAAAGGAGAATAGTTTTACAAAAGAGGTGGATCGTATTATTGAGGAAAATACAGCAAGAATAAAAAAATATCCTTCAGTTGTGTTTCATCCTTTATGCGGGCTGGAAATATCCCATTTTTATGGTGCAATGCTTGAATTTACCAATGATTTTTTTCCTGTTTTAAGAATGCTTCTCCTTGATTCATCTATTAGAGAATATCTTTTTAAAGTTGAGGAAAAACTGGAGTTTTTTGTATCTCCTGTTAATGGGAAAAATTCAAAAAGAATTGAGGATCATATTCTTTTGCTTAACAGAATTAGAGTGAAAGAAATTGAAATTGAAAAAGACAGAAATGATTATTTAAAAGAATGCGCTTTTATACTTCATGAGATAATCGATCTTTGTGAAGGCTTAATGGATAGTGGAAACGATGTTTGGGCAGTGCCTGTGACCTTTTCAAAACTTTATGTGGAGGAGGGAAAAAAAAGAAGGGTTGTTGATAATTTTAAAGGGCTTACAGGATATGGAGCATTTTTAAAAATAAAGGATAGAGCCCTGGCTGTAATTGAAGATTTCAGGTTACTGGCTTTTAGGCGTATGAATTAGATTTTTTTTATGCAGATTAAAGTTATGTCATCCTTTTGTGGTTTGTATCCATTAAATTCATAAAAATTTCCCAGAGTATTATGAATTATTTCATTTGATGACATATTGTCAATTTCATGGAAAGCATTGATCAGCCCTTCTGTTCCCATCATTTTATTTTCGTTTGCATCCATTTCTTCTGTTATTCCATCTGTGTATAAAAATAAAAAATCTCCCTTTTCCATATATATGATTTCATCTTTATAGGATTCATTTTTAAACATTCCTATCATGGGGCTTTGGCCTGTAACAATTGAAATTTTTTTGTTTGCTGCGCGATAAAGCAGTGCTTCTGGATGCCCTGCTGAAACAAAGAGAAGGTGATTGGTTTTTAAGAAAACCTGTATTACCTGTGCTGTGCAGAATAAGTGGTGATCTGCCTGGGATTTAACAAGGCTTTGGTTCACCTCTGATACTACTTCAGATGGTTTTTTCCCAGGGGCAGATTTTTCCCTGAAAAGGGTTCTTATCTGTTTTCCAACGTATGAGGAGGATACTCCATGTCCTGAAACATCACATAGGATAATCTGGTATGTATCATCATCTAAAAAAAATCCGTCAAAAAAATCCCCGGAAAGTTCCTGTGCAGGCATAAAGGATGATGCTGTATCATAACCTGTTATAACTCTAAAATCAGGGAGCTGGGATACTTCAAGCTTTCGGATTATTGTTATTTCTTTTTTGAAATTGTTGTTTATTTCGCGCAGTTCATTCTGTATTGCCAGCCTGTCATTTATTAAGTTTATGTATTCTGTGTATAAAGAAATAATTTCCTTGTCATTTGTTACAAAAGGTTCGTCTCTCTCAATGAGGATATAGCCATAGATTGTGTTTTTAAATTTAACTGAAAAAAGGCAGGTGTAAATTTTTTGATTACCTTTTTTGAATGTGAAATAGTTTATATCTTTTTCAGAAAGGGAGGAGAAGTTGCTTTTTACATGGATTTCTTTAAAGTTTACAAATGGATAATTTTTATTGGTTCGCTTTTGTATTATGCTTAAAGGTACTTTCTTTTTTACCTTTATTATTTCCAGATAGGTGGTATCAATCATGCTGGAAATTTTTTCTGCATTTTGAAGCACTGTGTCCGGATCTGTGGACTGCAATGCTTTGCGCACATAATCTCCTAATTTGTAAAGCTGTATGTTGTAGTCAAGCTGGGTCTGATATGCCATTATGAGGTTTTCCCTTACATCCATTATGCGGTTGATGTTTTTTATTTTGGATTTAAGTTCAAACTGGTTAAAGGGCTTGCGAAAATATTCATCAGCACCATTGGAGTAGGCTTCTTCAAGGGTTTTGTCATCAGTTTTGGCTGTCATTATTATAAAAAAACATTCTCTGTGTGCAATATTGCTTTTAAGTTCTCTGCACAGATCAATACCGTTTCCATCAGGCAAATTTACATCAAGGAGAAAAATATCAGGCTGGAACTGGTTAAGCTTTTTTTTTGTTTCAGCAATGTCCCTGGCATATTCGATTTTATAAAGATGACCAAGGGTTGTTTTTATATATTCTCTTGCTACAGGGTCATCATCTAAAGCAAGAATCTTGTAATGTTTTTTTCTGCTAAAAGGCATTGTTTACATAATCTCACATTAAAGCTAAAAATTTCATTTAATCACTATATTAACCTATCTATTAAATAGAAATAATACAAGAAATAATTCATTATTTTTTCAATTTTCTAATTGAAAAATAACGCTGTTTAATTTAATAGCTTTATAGTGAATATTCCAATCTTTGGGCGTGCATTTTTATCAATAATATGGGAAAATTTATGGAGTATTTTCTATAGAAGTTATTTATTGTTAATATAATATATCCGGGACTATTTATTTTTGCTATTTTTTTATCTTTACTCCCAATAATGAAGCCTTTCTTAAGATTGAATATGGCTGTGTAATAGGAATAACAGTTTATCCAGGTTCAATAATGGATGTTATTGAAAATACATAGCAATTCCCATTGAGAATAAAATCCCCGGAGCAGAAAAAACAGGCACTATGTATTGGAGACAGCTATAAATGGATTATTCATTACTTACTTTAATTTTTTTTAATGTATCAGGGGGGCTGGCAATTTTTCTCCTTGGTTTAAGCTATATGTCAGGGGGGATTCAGGCTGTTGCTGGCTTAAAGTTGAGAAAACTTATAAGTGCAGTAACAAATAACAGAATAATGGCTATTGGAGTTGGATTTTCTGTAACAGCTTTGATTCAGTCAAGTTCTGCAACTTCGGTTATGGTTGTCAGCTTTGTAAATTCCGGAGTAATGACTCTTGTTCAGGCAATAGGGGTTATTCTTGGCGCTGATATTGGTACAACTGTTACAGGGTGGATATTTGTTCTGGACATAGGGCTTTATGCTCTTCCTGTAGTGGGTGTGTTTGGTATTCTTTATCTTTTTGCAAAAAATGAAAAATTCAAATATATTTCCATGATGCTCATGGGTCTTGGTATGATTTTTTTTGGCATGGAGCTGATGAAATCAGGATTTATGCCCTTAAGGGAGGTTGAGGCATTTCTTAATCTTTTTATCAGGTTCAGGCCAGATCATTTTACAGGGCTTATTGCCTGTGCCTTGATTGGAGCCTTTATTACAGGCCTTGTTCAGTCTTCGGCTGCTTCTGTAGGGATTGTAATGGGTATGGCATCAACAGGGGTGCTGAATTTTGAAACATCAGTTGCTCTTGTTATGGGGATGAATCTTGGTACAACATCAACGGCTCTTTTGGCTTCCATGGGTGCTTCTGTAAATGCAAAAAGGGCAGCATATGCTCATACCCTGATTAAAGCAATAGGGCTTGTCTGGGTTTTACCCCTTTTTCCTTTTTTCCTTAAAATCATTCCAGTAATGGTTGGTCATGACCCTGGCACTATTCGTATGCAAAACGGAGTTGAGACTTTTCCCTTTATGTTTCAGGGTATAGCAATTGCTCATACAATTTTTAATATCTTAAACGTATTATTGCATTTACCCTTTGTAAAGCAGATGGCTCTTCTTTTGGAAAAACTGGTTCCTGAGCACTCAAAGGACAAGCAGGTTGAATTTACAAAATTCGATACAAGAATGCTTGGTTCTCCTGTAATTATAATTGAACAGTCCAGGCGGGAAGTAATAAATATGGGCAACAGTATTCTTGGCATGTTTAATGATTTGGAAACAGTAATACAAAACGGATTTGATGAGGAAAAGTGCATAAGGGCTGTTTTTAGAAAAGAGGAGGAGCTGGATGTTGTGCAAAAGGAGATATCCATATTCCTGGTTGAAATAATATCAAAGGATTTACCCTATGCCCAGATTGTAGAAGCACAGGCTCAGCTTAGAATAACTGATGAATATGAATCAATAAGCGATTATATTGCAAATATTATGAAGCTGCTTCTTAAACTTCGGGATAATAATATGAAGCTAAGCAATATCAAAATAAACGAATTAACCGGAATCCTCAATGAGCTTATGAAGTATTTTGATTATATAAATAATTCAGTTATCTTTGATAAAGGACTTGATACTACCTATGTTTACGCAGAGGGGAAAGCTATTACCCATCATTTCAGAGATCTTCGAAACAGGCATTTACACCGCCTTGAGAATGAAAAGGTTGAACCTTTGATGATTGTAACCTATATGAATATTTTAAACAGCTTCAGGCGGATAAGGGATCATGCTGTAAATGTTGCAGAGGTAATGATTGGGGACAGGTAGCCTTGAATTCTTTTTCAGAACAAATATATTTGACATTCTGGTTCAGGGAGTTAATCTGCCCCTAATTTAATACACAGGGGTTTTCTATGAATAATTCGTTTAAAATTTTACCAGCCTTTATTCTTTTTTTAATTTTATCTGTACCTGTTTTTTCTGTTGAGCCCGCATCTATAGAAAATCCCTCTGGTGTTCATGGAAGCGGATGGGCATTATACAGCGAAGGTCTTCTTTATAAAAATCAGGCAGGTGCTGCTTCTTTAGCTCAGGATCGTAATTCTCTTCTTGAAAAAGCTGTGGATAAATTTTTTAAAGCTGTAGAAGCAGGGGATAAATCAGCAAGGGTTTACCATCAGCTTTCGGACTCCTATTTGCTTCAAGGCAAAACAGCTTTGGCTATTGAATATGCAGAAAAGGCCATTGAAAGTGATGAAGATTATTTTCCTCCCTATAATATTCTTTATGGGATAAAGATGTCGCAGAATGAATTTGGATCTGCTGCAGAAATAATGGAAAAATATCATTCCATAAATCCGGACGATCCCTATACTCTTTATCTTTTGGGAGTTCATTTTTTTAAATACCTTAATGATTCTGAAAAATCATTGGATGCATTTGAAAAAGTTATTTTTCTTTCTGAAACTGTTGCAATGCCTTCCTATTATCTTGAAAACTCATACTATAATTGCGGATACATTCTTCATTCAAAAAATGAATTTCAGGAGTCATTATATTATTTTAAAAAATCCTATGAGCTCAATGAAAATAATACCACAGCTTTGTATATGTGTGCTGTTTCTGCCATGAACTATCATAACCTTATGGATGCTGAAAAATACGCTCTTCTTTTTCTTAAGGAATCTCCTGGTAATCCTAATATGGCTTATATTCTGGGAAGGCTTTATTATATAAAGGGGGATGCTTCTGCCTTTGAATATTTATCAATGATTAAGGATTTAAACTCCTTTGAGGGTCTTTTATCAACGGCTCTTTATTCAGAGCTTACAGGTGAGGACGAAAAAGCAGACAAAATTTTAACTGCCATAACAAAACACAGCTCCAATCTTATTTCTCCTTATATTGCCATGGGCAGAATAAGGGCTCGTCAGGATGATAAAGCAGGTGCCTTTAATGCTTTTGCAGCTGCTGGAGTAAGCTGTTTTAGAAGTGGAATATTTGATGTTGCTGAAAAGCTTTTTTATCGCTGTCTTGAGTTTAAAACAGAAGATGATTTTAACCTTTATTATTATCTTGGAAGAACACATGAAGAGACCAGAAATTTTGCTCTCTCAATAAGCTATTACAAAAAATATTACGAGTATTCAGGCGAAGTCAACACTCTGATCCATATTGGCTATCTATATGCTTCAAGGGATTTATATGCCCAGGCTCATGATTATTATGCAAAGGCTGAGAACATAGAACCTGATAATTCATCTGTCCATTTTTATAAAGGGCTTACATACATATGGCAGGAAGGTTACAAGAGGGGCGAAGCGAGCTTAAGAAAGGCTATTTCTTTACAGGATGGGGAAGAGGGATATTATTTTTATCTTGCAATAGCACTTGATAAACAGAATCGTTTTGATGAAACCTGTGATGTGCTTGAGAAAGCTATAGAGATTAATCCCATGAGCGCCAGGTCATTGAATTACCTTGGCTATCTTTATGCAGAAAGGGGGATTCATCTTGAAGAGGCCTATAATCTCATAACACGTGCACTTGCAGTTGAATCTGATAATGGTGCATACCTGGATTCATTAGGGTGGGTTTTATACAAACAGGCTGATTATGAAAAGGCTTTAAAAAATCTTCTTTTGGCTGAAGAGAAATTGAATGATATAAATTCTCCTGACTTTGTTGTTTATGATCATATTGGCGATACCTATGAAAAACTTGAAAATTTGACAAAAGCCATATACTATTGGGAAAAAGCAATAAATCTTGAAAAAAGCAGTCTAGTTGAAGAAAAGATTAAAAGAGCATCTGCAAAAGGAGAGGAGTAAAATGAAAAAGTTTTTATTTTATATGCTGATTTTTTTTACAGCTGTTATGATCTCCTGTTCAGGGGCTGAAAAAAAAGGTGTTTCAGATGCTGTTATTTCAGGAGCAGGAGATGAAAAATCCGCTGAATTAAAATCAAGAATTGCTGAGATCAACAATAATCTGCCCTGCACAATTCGTTCAAATGTCACAATAGACGGTGATAATAAAGGTAAAAAATTCAGATTTGAAGGAACACTGTTGCATAACAGCTTTGGCTACACAGAGTTTAAAGTGGTTGATTATATTTTTAAAGGAGCTGTGGTTGATTTTTATAAAAATCAGAGTGATTTGTTTTTCTATTATCCTGCTGAAAGAAAGCTTTATATTGATAAAATTGAAAAGATTAATTTTGAAGCCTATACCGGATTTCCCATTGATTTTTCCTTTGTTCATACTCTGTTGACAGGAGGCGTGCCTTTAATCAAGGATGGAGTTGCTGTTAAATCTTTTGTAGAGGCAAATCAGGATGCTTATCATCTTATTATAGAAAGTAGTGAGTTTTTTCAGAATATTTATGTTAGAAAAGATGTTCCTGAAAAAATTCTTGTTATTCACAAAAAGAGCATGGAAAAGGTTGAGGTTTATATAAACTCTTACAGGAAAAAGGATGAAAGCCTTTTTTTCAGTAAATTAAGGGTTGTTATTCCCGGATCAGACCTTAGCATTAATATAAAGTTCACAGGAATAAGGTTGAATGATCCTCTTAAAATAGAGCCATTTTTGCCTGAAAAAATTAAAGGCGCTGAAATAATAAAAGTAAACTAACAAGGGTCTGACATCAGCCACACCTTGAAAAGCCACACCCTCTGCATACTGAACACCCTGACTCAAATTCAAGCGGCCCGTAACAGTCAGGGCATACCCCGGTCATAACAGCGTCATTTCCCTTGCCATTTGTTTCAGCAATATGCTTGGCAGTTTCTATTTTTGCTGTTTCATTTTTGTTAGTTCCAGTGCCGGTTACTGTGTAGTTTTCTATTGCTTTTGCAATAGCGTCAGAGCAGGAGTATATACGCCCTCCCTTGCCCCATGCCTGGTTGGGACATCTTACTCCTTTTAGCTGCTTGACTATCTGCTCCTTGTCTATTCCTGATCTTAGGGAAAGGGAAATCAATCTTCCAATAGCCTCTGTCTGGCTTGCTGCACATCCGCCTCCCTTTCCCATTGCTGCAAATACCTCAAATATCCCCTCAGCATCCTCGTTTATTGTAACGTATAAAGAGCCACAACCAGTTGTCATTTTTCTTGTTGTACCCCAGGTGACTTCATGCCTGGGTCTGGGTGCCATAGCTTTTATATAAACAGCGTTTTCCGGTTTAGCTTCATTTTTATTTTTGTCAGATGATGTTTGTAAAACCTGGTTGTCCCGCGAACCGTCTCTGTAAACCGTAACTCCCTTGCATTCAAGCTGGTATGCAAGATCATATGCTTTTTTTATATCATTGATGCTTGCATCAGATGGAAAGTTAACTGTTTTTGAAACAGCATTGTCTGTGTATTTTTGAAATATAGCCTGGGTTTTGATATGCCACTCAGGGGAAATATCATGGGCTGTTACAAACACCTTTCTTATGCTTTCAGGAATTTCTTCTATTTCAGAAGCAGATCCATGATCAGCAACCATGTCCATGATAACTTTGTAGTCACCTTCCTGTACATAGTCCCTTACAATTGCAGCAAATTCCGGATTGCTTTCAACAAGCCTGTTGTTGTCCATTACATTTCTTACATAGGCAAGTGCAAATATGGGTTCAATGCCACTGGATGAATCAGCAATAATGCTTATAGTACCTGTTGGTGCAATAGTTGTGGTTGTGGCATTTCGCAGGGGAGCTTCCTTTCTCTTTGCATACTCTGATTTAGGAAAGTTGGGAAAGGAACCGCGCTTTTCAGCAAGGGTAGCTGACATCTTTTTTGACTCTTCATCAATAGTGGACATTATTTTTTCAGCAACCTCTATTGCATCCTGAGAATCGTATGGTATGGCAAGCTTTATAAGAAGATCTGCATAGCCCATGACACCCAGGCCTATTTTTCTGTTTGCTTTGGTTTCTTCTGCTATTTTTTCAATAGGGTAGGTATTTACATCTATTACATTGTCCAGGAAATGAACTGCAGTGCGGGTTATTTCTTTTAAAAGCTCATAGTCAATTTCTCTGGTTCCTTTTTTTTCAACAACAATCCTGTTCAGGTTAATTGATGCCAGGTTGCAGGACTCGTAAGGGAGCAGGGGCTGTTCACCACATGGATTTGTGCTTTCAATAAGTCCTATGCTTTTTAAGGGGTTGTATTTGTTTATTCTGTCAATAAATATAATTCCGGGTTCGCCGTTTTCCCATGCCATTTTAACAATAAGATCATAAACATCGGCAGCATTGAGCTGTCCTGTTATTTCTCCATTTCTGGGATTTATCAGGTTATAGCTGCTTCCTGTTTTAACAGAGTCCATAAACTCATCAGTAAGAGCAACAGAGATGTTAAAGTTTGTAAGAGCTGTTGTATCGGATTTGCATCTTATAAATTTCATAATATCAGGATGGTTTACATCGAGAATGGCCATGTTAGCCCCTCTTCTTGTGCCTCCCTGTTTTACTGTTTCAGTAGCAGCATTAAAAATACTCATAAATGATACAGGGCCGCTTGAAACTCCTGCTGTGCTGCTTACAATATCATTTCCAGGACGAAGTTTTGAAAAGGAAAAGCCGGTTCCCCCTCCGCTTTTATGTATAAGAGCCATGTTTTTTACTGAGTCAAATATTCCTTCCATTGAATCTTCAACAGGAAGAACAAAGCACGCTGAAAGCTGTCCTAATGGGCGCCCTGCATTCATAAGAGTAGGGCTGTTTGGAAGGAAATTAAAGGAAGCCATATTTTCATAAAATTTTGATGCTGTTTTGTTAACCTCATCATCACTGGCATTGTATAAAAAGTCTGCTGAAGCTACAAAGCGTGCTACCCTTTTGAATAAACCCTCTGGGGATTCGATTATGTCTCCTTTTTCATTGCGGATGAGATACCTTTTTTCAAGAACAGTAAGAGAATTTTTTGAAAGTTCAGGTTTTAATGCTGAGTTTATTTTTATTTTATCAAATTTAATTTTTTGCATGTTTTCCTCTTGTTGATGAATAGTGCTGAAAGCTGGAATTTTAAGTTCGTTTTTAATTATTATTGTAAGATACTAATAATCAAAAATGAAAAGTAAACTATTTTCTCAATTTATTATAGAATTTTTAAAACCTTAATTTAGTCAAGAATTATTATTAATAAGCAGGAGTATATTTTGTAGGGGCTATGTGCCTTATAGTTTTATCAGGCGTGATGTGATTTGATGATTCTGTTTTTTTATGCAATAGGAAGAATTTTATAATTAAATGCTGATTTTATTAAGTTTTTGTCTGAAGTAATCAGTGTTAGATCATAAACTGTTGCAGTTGCGGCAATAAACCTATCAGCAGGATCCTGATGGGGAAGTTTTATAGATCTGCTACAAAGGGCAACTTCATGGTTTAAGGGTGCTTCATGCAAAGGTATAGTCTGTAGAACATTTCTTACCCAGGTTTCCGGTTCATTATCCAGCTTTATTCGTTTTTTCTCTGCTAAAATAATTATTTCCCAGATTGAAATTGGAGATATGTAAAGTATGTTATCAGGGCTGTTCAGAAGTTTGATTGTCTTATTGTCAAGATTTTGTTCTTCAAGAAGACTCCATAGCAATATATGGGTATCAAGCAGATATTTATTCATTAAAAACATCCCAGTCGATTGTATTTACAACAGGTGAGAGAATATCTCCTGTAATTTCCCCTCTTGATTTAAAAGTACCTGTCCATTTTTTATTTTTTTTAGGTGGAGGAGGAGGGTCTATCACTGCTATTGGTTCTCCATGCCTTGTTATAAGAACCGGTTGTCCGGTACGTTTAACTTTATCCAGAACAGAAAGACATGTTGCCTTGAACTCTGATATTGTGATTGTTTCCTTGTGAGACATGCCTTTTCTCCTGTTTTTATTAGGGTCAATATAATTAATTTATTATATCGAATCAAGCAGTTTCTAATAAAAGGTTATATATGTATCAAGAGTATAATTTCTTATGGACAAAAATAAAAACATAATACAGGCTTTGTCCGTTATTAAATTTTTTGGAGGGCTTTTTTTGAAGAACGATTATTGCCTGTAGACGAAATACAAGCAGAAGAATTAGCTGAGGAAGTATTAAAAAATACACCGAAATTAGGTTATCTTACAATATCGAATGCATTGCAATGGAGACTTCAATACAGCAGAGTAATTCAGTTTGCAGGTGAAGTTAATGGTATTGATAGGATATTTTCATGACAAAAAAAATTGAATTTGGCGATTTTCAAACACCTGAAAATTTTACAACAGGCATAGTAAAATTAATAAGTAAACTTATTGATAAGCCCTCGGTAGTAATTGAACCAACATCCGGCTTGGGTAATTTTATTCAGGCTGCTTATAACATTTGGGGAGAAAAAACAAAGTATAAAGGTTATGAAATTAATGAAGAATACTTTAATTCATCAACTTTAAAATTCAAAAAAATTAATCCTATAGAAATTGTTAAATGTGATTTTTTTGATACAGACTGGAATAGTATTGTAGGTACTGAAACAAATACACTGATTCTTGGTAATCCGCCATGGGTTACTAGTGCAAAACTTGGAAGTTTAAAAAGTAATAATTTACCAGAGAAAAGTAATTTTCAAAAACATCGGGGTTTTGATGCAAAAACCGGGAAAGCAAACTTTGATATTGCTGAATGGATGATAATTAAACTCGTTAGCTCAATGGTAATTGGTAATTCACTTGCAATGCTTTGTAAAACATCAACTGCAAGAAAAGTCTTAATGCATTTTTGGAAGCATGGACCTGAAGTAGCAAATGCAAAAATATATGTTATTAATTCTAAAGAAATTTTTAATGTAAGTGTTGATGCATGTTTGCTTTTTTTAACAAGAACCGAAAAAAGCGATTATGTTGCTGAAGTATATGATGATATTCACTCAGAGCATTATACTTCAAGATTTGGAACATTAAATAATGAACTCATTTCAAATTTAGACAGTTATATTGAATACAGTAATCTTGACGGTTTTTCAAATTGTAAATGGCGTTCAGGTATTAAACATGATGCATCACAAGTAATGGAATTGAGCTTAATTGATAATAAATTACTTAATGGTTTTGGTGAAATAGTTGATATTGAAGATTATTGTATTTATCCCTTATTAAAATCATCTGATTTAGGAAATGGGCGCATTATTCCAAGAAAATTTGTAATAGTTACACAAAAAAATATTGGTGAAGATACAGCTTTTATTAAAAATCTTTATCCTAAAACATGGGAATATTTAATCAAGTATTCAGAAATATTAGATCAAAGGGGCAGTTCTATATACGCTAAGAGACCTAGATTTTCTATATTTGGGATTGGTGACTATAGTTTTTCAGACTATAAAGTAGCAATTTCTGGTTTATATAAAAATATTAATTTTTTAGCAATACCTCCATACAATGATAAACCAGTCATGGTTGATGATACATGTAATTTTATACCATGTCGTTCTATCGAGGAAGCATCTACTCTCGCAACAATGTTGAATTCCAAAGAATCTAAAGAATTTTTAAATTCATTGATATTTTTTGATTCAAAACGACCTGTTACTATCGATATTCTAAAACGCATAAGTTTAAGTGAATTAGCAAGAGCAACAAATAAGTTCAATAAGCTTCATAATTTTCTATCAAATCCTTATGAAAATAGTACTGATGAGCAATTATCATTAGTATTTGAAAAGAAACGGAAATACAAAATTGGATAGCTTTGAGATTCAAAGTATGTTCATGCACCCTGATAATTTTGTTTTCCATTAAGGTGGAAAACTATCTTCCATTTCCGGCTTTCTGCATGTCTTGATAACCCGATAATTCCCATTGAAAGACTTCCAGCCTGTAAAGATGATGATGAAATTAAGCTTTAAAATTTTATCATCTATCTTTAAATTGAGTTATATATGCATTAAGAGTATAATTTCTTATGGACAAAAATAAAAACATAATACAGGCTCTACCTGTTTTTATTTTTCTCGGAGGGCGCTTTGGAAAGAGATGATTATAAAGAAGAGTTTAAGGTCGCCCTGTTTGATGCTATTGAAGCTGTAATTGAACATACAGTTAGTTTAAGTGGACATCAGCTTATAATGAGCTACTTTAATGATACTGATGGAGATTCAACCCTGGATAGGGCTGTTAAAACTATAGAGAAGTATTCCCAAAAGGAATTTCCTCCTCCTGAAGAGAGGTCTAGAAAGCTTAAGAATTCATTAAACAGGCTCGCTTATGCTGCAGAGCAGTGGGACAGGCATTAGCTGTTTTGCGTCATGATTCCATCTTTTTGAGTTCATCAAAGAGATGGAACCATTGAGTTTATGGGCAGATTTAAGTTTTCTGCCCAGTTGTAGTTTTTTATTTAAATCTGATATCTATAGATCCGCCATGCTTGTCATCAAAGCCTTCATATTCAGACATAAGCTTTACTTTTTTATGGGTTTTTTTAAGTGAATCCTTGTCAAGAAGCTGAAAGGTTGTGTGCCTCAAGAATGTTTCAACAGAAGTGCCTGATGAAAACCTGGCAGCTCCTCCTGTGGGAAGAACATGATTTGTTCCTGAATAATAATCACCCACTGCAACAGGTGCATAGCGTCCCAGGAAAAGAGATCCCACGTTTTTGATTTTATCTAAATATTCGAGTGGGTTATCCACCATAAATTCCATGTGTTCAGGTCCGTATTTGTTGCTGAAATCTATTGCTTCATCTATGGAATCAACAGTCAGTATAAGTCCGCTATTTTTTATAGAAGCCTTTTTTATTTCGCTTCTTCCTATTCCTGATTCGAGATCTTTGTTTATCTCTTCCTTAACCTTAATAGCAAGCTCTGAAGAAGTTGTTATAAGAACAGCAATTGCCCTTTCCTCATGTTCAGCCTGTGACAGGAGATCCCATGCCACCCATTTGGGATTGGATTTTTCATCTGAAATAATTAAAACTTCACTTGGTCCTGCCATGGAATCTATCTGTATTATGCCCATGCTGAAAAGATAAGTTTTAGCTGCTGTAACAAAAATATTTCCAGGGCCTACTATAATATCCGATTTTTGTACATTGTCAGATCCAAATGCTGCAAGGGCAATTCCCTGTGCACCCCCGGATTTAATTATCTGGCTTATGCCAAGCTCTTTACATATTGCATAAATTATATCAGGAACTTTTCCATCTTTATTTGGGGGAGTAATTATTGTGATGTTTTTTGTGCCTGCAATTTGCGCAGGGATTACACCCATAAGCACAGAAGAAGGGTATGAGGCCTTTCCTCCTGGCACATATATGCCTGCATTTTCAATAGCCTGGTGTGTAATTCCCAGAGTTATTCCATCTTCCCTTGTGTATATTGAATTTTGTTTAACCTGTCTTTTATGAAATTCCTCTATGTTGTCTCGTGCTTTCATAAAGACTTTGAGCACATTTTTGGGAGTGTTTTTGTGGCCAGCGTCTATTTCATCTTTTGATGCTGTAACTGATTTTAATTTTACACCATCAAATTTTGCAGTGTATTCAAGTACTGCTTTTTCACGTTTTGATTTTACATCATTTACAATGGGAACTACAGTGTTGATCATTATGGAGCTAAAATCTTCGCCAAATCTGTTAAATTGGGCATCAAGCTCAGCAGGTGAAAGATCCTTCAACCTCTTTATCTGGATCATGAACCTCTCCTTTTTTTATTAGATTAGTTTTACATAAATAAATAAGAGGAGATAAAATGTCAAGTTTTAGATTTGAAAAGGGATAGGGAGAGCGTGGTAGTAGTATAATTTTAGGGGGAAATTTTTGTCATTCCGGTCGAAGTGATAACGTAGTGCCGGAATCTTCTGAAAGAATTAAGGATATGAGATTCCCGCATGCGCGGGAATGACAATACCTTCAAAATTATACCGTTACAGAGAGCACTAGTTTATAATGAATTTCTCCAGATCTTTTTTGACTGATTCCCAGATTTCTGGCAAGTTTGAGGTCAGATGTTTCATTTTATCCCAGTCCATTTGAAAACCATAGGCATGTCTGAAAAAATGTCTAAAGGCAAGGTATTG
>Ga0265293_10008415_pt1 | contig 15289 bp, 11 predicted proteins | sample Munlanlewell138R_FD_192505 | JGI IMG/M metagenome (GOLD analysis project Ga0265293, IMG submission 192505) | Leachate microbial communities from a municipal landfill in Southern Ontario, Canada - Leachate well 138R | ecosystem: Engineered > Solid waste > Landfill > Unclassified | place: Canada...
CATCGCCAGTTCGTTGGAGTTGACTACAGTGATATCAATCAGGCCTTCATCGACCATGCGTAGCAGGTCGGTGCTTTCGACCGCATCGGAAACAGAAAACTCCAATTCAGGCAGCTCCGTTTGCAGCTGTTGCAGAGACTCGGCGTGTACGCTGTCCTTGATCACCAGAATGCGTTTGCCAATCAGGTCAGCAGGCTCTCTTGGCCGTTTGCTGCCGGTGCGGTAAATGACTTGCGGGGTGACTTGCAGGTAACTGTCGCTGAATAGTGCCTGTGGCTGACGGGCCGGATTGCTGGTCATGCCGGCAGCGACCAGTATCGGCTGTTTGCTGGTACGCAGGCGCTGGAACAGCTGTTCGATGGTGTCTGCGGTTTCCACACGCACGTTTACGCCCAGTTGCTGGGCAAAGGCGGTGGCCAGGTCATATTCGAAACCCGAAGCGTCGTTATGGTCCTGAAAGTAGGTCGATGGCGTGTTGCGGGTCAGAACTACCAGTTCACCCTCGGCACGAATTTGCTCCAGGCCGCTCAGGGCGGACCGGCTGGCGTACTCGTCCTGGCAGGCCGCCAGTGCAAGCAACAGCAGCGGCAGCAGCCAGAACAGGCGATGGCGTGAACAAAGGGAAAAAGACATGTCGGCAGTATACAAAGACAGGAGAACAGGGCCAATCATTCGGCAAGTTTTATCTGTGGTTGTAGTGAAGCTTGGGCTGGCTGTTTGTTCGCTTTGATGGCGTGGGAGAGGCGGGGGCAGAATTGATTGGTCATTTGTTCCGCAGACGATTAAAATACCGCCTCCTGTTTGCTCTGATCAGAGGCTGTTTCAACGATGCTCATTTTGCGTGGTGCTCCCGCTCTTACCGAATTTCGTCATCAATCCCTGCTGCAAAAAATCCAGGCCATCGTGCCGGAAGCAGGTCAGTTGTATGCCGAGTTTGTGCATTTCCTGGATCTGTCTGCCGCACTGGGTGAGGCCGAAGAACAGCGTTTGCAGCAGTTGTTGAACTACGGCCCGCAAACACAGGCGCAAGAACCAGCGGGTCGTCTGTTCCTGGTAGTACCGCGACCGGGTACCTTGTCGACCTGGTCAAGCAAGGCTACTGACCTGCTGCGTCATGCCGGAATTGACTCGCTCAAACGCATTGAGCAAGGCATTGCCTACTACTTGGATGCGGAACTGAACGAGAGCCAGGCCAAGGCGGTGCGAGCGTTGTTGCATGATCGCATGAGCCAGGCGGTGCTGGGTGAGTTACAGGCTGCGAAAGTCCTGTTTGCGGAAGAAACGCCACGTCCGCTGACGACGGTTGATGTACTGGATGGCGGGTTGGCCGCACTGCAAAAAGCCGATGCCGAACTGGGTCTGGCTCTGGCTGAAGACGAGATGGAATATCTGGTCAGCAGTTTCGAGAAGCTGGGTCGCAACCCGCATGACGTCGAGCTGATGATGTTTGCCCAGGCCAACTCCGAGCATTGTCGTCACAAGATTTTTAACGCCAGCTGGGATATTGATGGCGAAGCGCAGCAAAAATCGCTGTTCGCCATGATCAAAAATACTTACGAAAACAACAGCACTGGCGTGCTGTCTGCTTATAAAGATAACTCTTCGGTGATCGAAGGCTTTACAGCCGGTCGTTTTTTCCCGGACGAGAATGGTGAATATACCGCTCACCAGGAACCGGTTCACATTCTGATGAAGGTGGAAACCCACAACCACCCGTCCGGCATCGCACCTTATCCGGGCGCAGGAACCGGTTCGGGCGGCGAGCTGCGCGACGAGGGTGCGACCGGTGTCGGTTCAAGACCCAAAGCAGGCCTGACCGGCTTTACTGTCTCCAGCCTGAACATTCCTGGTTATGAACTGCCGTGGGAGCTGCAGTACGGCAAACCTGGCCGCATGGTTGACGCCCTGGAAGTATTGGTTGAGGGCTCCAAGGGTGGTGCCGCGTTTAACAACGAGTTTGGCCGCCCGGTCCTCAATGGTTATGTACGCAGTTTCGAGCAGGAAGTGGCCACGGTCAATGGCAGCGAAGTGCGTGGTTATCTCAAGCCGATAGTACTGGCTGGCGGTATGGGTAACATCCGTGCCGGCCATGTACAAAAGGGCGAAATCAAGCCTGGTAGCCAGCTGATTGTACTGGGTGGTCCGGCGATGCTGATTGGTCTGGGCGGTGGTGCGGCGTCATCTGCCGATACGCTGGCCGAAGATGATCTGGACTTTGCTTCCGTACAGCGTGGCAACCCCGAGCTGGGCCGCCGTTGTCAGGAAGTGATTGACCGTTGCTGGCAGCTGGGCGAGCGCAACCCCATTTGTTTTATCCATGATGTGGGTGCCGGCGGCCTGTCCAATGCTTTCCCCGAACTGGTCAATGATGCCGGACGTGGTGGTCGTTTCCAGTTGCGTGACATGCCGACAGCACAGCCCGGCCTGAGTCCGCTGGAGCTGTGGTGTAACGAATCCCAGGAACGCTATGTGCTGGCAGTGGACAGTGAAGACCTGCCGCGCTTTGCTGCCATTTGTGAGCGTGAGCGCTGCCCGTTTGCCGTGGTCGGTGAAGCCACTGCTGAACAGCAGCTGGTGCTGGGTGATAGCCATTTTGAGAATCAGCCGGTCAATATGCCGCTGGATGTGCTGTTGGGTAAACCGCCGCGCATGCACCGTACTGTCACCCGCGAAGACAGCTGCCCGCAGCTATTTGCTGCCGACAAACTGGATCTGCCACAAAGCATTGAGCGCGTGTTGCGCCACCCGAGCGTTGCCAGCAAAAACTTTATCATTACCGCTGTCGACCGCAGTGTGACCGGTTTGGTGGTGCGTGATCAGCTGGTTGGTCCCTGGCAGGTACCGGTGGCCGACTGTGCCGTTACCGCACAAAGCTTTGACAGCAACTTCGGTGAAGCCATGGCCATGGGTGAGCGTACTCCGGTGGCCATTCTGAATGCCCCGGCGTCTGGTCGTCTGGCTGTTGGCGAGACCATCACCAACCTTGCCGCCGCGCGTATTGAGAAGTTGAGCGACATTCGCTTGTCTGCCAACTGGATGGCCGCAGCCGGCCACCCCGGCGAAGATGCCCGCTTGTACGAAACCGTGAAAGCGGTTGGCATGGAGCTGTGCCCACAGCTGGATATCACCATTCCGGTTGGTAAAGACTCCATGTCGATGAAAACCCGCTGGCAGGAAAATGGCGAAGAAAAAACCGTTACCTCGCCGGTATCCCTGATTATCAGTGGCTTTGCACCGGTGCCGGATATACGCAAAACCCTGACTCCGCAGTTGCAGCTGGGGCAGGGCGAGACCACCCTGTTGTTGATTGATCTGGGCCGTGGTCAAAACCGTCTGGGCGGCTCGATTCTGGCTCAGGTATACAGCGAACTGGGCGATGTTACCCCGGATGTGGACAATGCTGCCGACCTGAAAGCTTTCTTTGACAGCATTCAGCAACTCAACCAGCAGGACAAGCTGCTGGCCTATCATGACCGTTCCGACGGTGGCCTGGTGGCGACCGTGACGGAAATGGCGTTTGCCGGTCATTGTGGTCTGAATCTGGGACTGGATACGCTGGGCGTGACTGCCGAGCAGGCCAATGCAGCATTGTTCACTGAAGAACTGGGAGCAGTGATTCAGGTGCGCACTGCAGATGTTCCGGCTGTCTTGGCGCTGTTTAACCAGAATGGTCTGGAAGGTTGTGTCAATGCAATTGGTCAGCCGCAGGCAGGCAATGACATTATCATCAGCCTGGCCGGCAAGGAACTGTATCGTGGGCAGCGTAGCCGTCTGCATCAGGTCTGGAGCGAGACCAGCTACCAGATTGAGCGACTGCGTGACAACAGTGATTGCGTACAGCAGGAATTTGCCGGTCTGCAGGATGAGCAAAATCCTGGTCTCAGCGCCAACCTGACGTTTGATATCAATCAGGACTTGAGCGCGCCTTACCTGAATATGGGTGCCAAGCCACAGGTTGCCATTTTGCGCGAGCAGGGCAGTAACGGTCAGGTTGAACTGGCTGCGGCATTTGATCGTGCCGGTTTTGCTGCAATTGACGTACACACCAGCGACCTGATCAGTGGCCGCATCAACCTGGCTGACATGAAGGGGCTGGCAGTCAGTGCCGGATTCTCCTTTGGTGATGCCTTTGGTGCCGGGGCTGGCTGGGCCAACAGCATTCTGCTGAGTGAACCGCTGCGCGAGCAGTTTGCCAGCTACTTTACCCGCAGCGACAGCTTCACGCTGGGAGTGGGTAACGGTTGTCAGATGTTGACCCGCCTGCAAGAGTTGATTCCCGGTGCCGAACATTGGCCACTGTTTGCAGAAAACACCTCCGAGCGTTTCGAGAGCCGTCTGAGCATGGTTGAAGTGCAGGAATCGCCATCTATCCTGTTGGCCGGCATGGCCGGTTCTTGTTTGCCGGTCACGGTAGCTTGTGCCAGTGGTCGTGCCGAGTTTGCCAGCGAGGACGCACGTACAGCGGCCAACGCCTCGGGACTGGTAGCGCTGCGCTTTACCGATAATCATGGTCAGGTAACTGCTGCCTATCCGGCCAACCCTTGCGGCACGCCGGACGGCATTACCGGTCTGACCAGTCGTGATGGGCGTGTCACTCTGCTGATGCCAAACCCTGAGCGGTTGTTCCGCGCGGTACAGCAGTCCTGGCATCCGCATGACTGGCAGGAAAACGGCGCCTGGTTGCGCCTGTTTGGCAATGCCCGTACCTGGGTTAACTAAGCAGTCGGTTTACATCAACGCCGCCCTTTGAGGCGGCGTTTTTGTTGGTGTCCAGGCAGAACGGTGTTTTGGCAAGACCGCACTGGTCGGCACGGACACAAATCGTACAGCTTGCAGTGGGCGGACAGAGAGAGTGAAAAATGTCACAATGCGGGCATTCCGCATAAATGCCCAAGGAGATTGAAAATGAGCGTCAGGTGTCCAGCTGCTGCCATTGCCCGGCAAATTCTGAACGGTTTTGATACTTATCGAAAGGAGTTTCGCCAGATCACCAATCTTGGGCGTTACCGCTTTGAACAGGCACAGTGGCAGGAGATTCAGCATGCTTCTGCCCGCCGTATCCAGATATACAAGGAACATATCCTGCAGACCCGCGAAGGGCTGGTCAGTCTGTATGGAGAAGAAATGTTGCTGGACGTGGACAACTGGTCCGAAATCAAAAAATCCTATATTGGCCAGATTGATCTGCGTCTGGACGACGAGCTGTCGGAAACCTGGTACAACTCGATTTTCAACAGCCTGTTCAGCCACGACAAGATCTGTAATGAAAATATGTTCGTACAGACCACCCGTACGGGTCGGGTCAGTGGCGAAACACCGATGCAGATTCGTGTGTACCGCCCGGAGGGCGACCTGAAGGGGACTTTGCGTCAGCTGATGGAGGATTACCGTTTTGAAATTCCCTATGCCAACCCCGAAGCGGATCTGGAACGGATTGAATATCAGCTGCGTGCCAGCCTGCCGGACTGGGTATGCAAGGACCCCGAACTGCAAATCGAGCTGTACAGCTCGCGCCTGTACCGCAACAAGGGTGCTTATATTCTGGGACGGATTTTCACCACCGAAGACCAGTGGCCGCTGATATTTCCGCTGCTGAATATCGAAGGGCAAGGTGTGCGCTTTGATGCGGCGATCACTGACGAAGCCGAAGCTTCGATCATATTCTCCTTCACCCGTTCGTATTTTATGGTACGAGTGGCCTATCCCGCCGAGTTCATCAGTTTTTTGCAGAAAATTCTGCCGCGCAAACACTTGTCGGAGCTGTATACCTCGATTGGGTTTTACAAGCAGGGCAAAACCGAGTTTTACCGCTCGTTGATGCAGCACCTGGATGACACCGATGACCTGTTTGTCATGGCCCCCGGGATTCGCGGCATGGTCATGACGGTCTTTACCCTGCCTGGCTTCGCCACGGTATTCAAAGTGATCAAGGATCGCTTCTCACCGTCAAAAACAGTGGACCGTGCCATGGTGATCGACCGCTACCGGCTGGTCAAATACGTTGACCGGGTCGGGCGGCTGGCTGATACGCAGGAGTTTTCCGATTTGCGTTTTCCACTCAGCAAATTTGATCCCGAATGTCTGGAGGAATTGCTGGAAGTGGCACCTGCCACCATCGAAGTGCAGGGTGACGAAGTGTTGGTGCGGCACTGCTGGACCGAGCGGCGCATGACTCCGCTGAATATTTATCTGGACAATGCCACCAGCGAGCAGCAAGTGCGTGATGCGCTGGAAGATTATGGCTGGGCGATCAAACAGCTGGCTGCCGCCAATATTTTTCCGGGCGACATGCTGCTGAAAAACTTTGGCGTTACCCGCCATGGCCGGGTAGTGTTTTATGACTACGATGAAATCACCTATCTGACCGAAGTGAACTTCCGGGTCATTCCGCCGCCGCGTTATCCGGAAGATGAGTGGGCTGCAGAGCCCTGGTATTCGGTCGCGCCCAATGACGTGTTTCCCGAAGAGTTTCCGGTATTTTTGTTTACCGACATACACCACCGAAAGATCTTCAACCAGTTGCACGGCGACCTGTTCAAGGCCAGCTACTGGCAAGGGTTGCAGGAAGCAATCAGCGAAGGCAAGGTGATTGATGTTTTCCCGTATAAACGGCGTAACGATCCGGAATACACCTATACCGCCTAAGGCAATGACCTGTCAGCCGGATGCCGTGTCATGATTGAACAGCACCCGGCCATTGAGAAAAACCTGTGCACAGACTATAATTCTGTGCTTTAAATTTTCCCGTACGGGAGCACCCCCATGCTGCGTATCAGTCAAGAAGCCCTCACATTTGATGATGTACTCCTTATCCCCGGTTACTCCGAAGTATTGCCCAAGGACGTCACCCTCAAGACTCGCCTGACCCGCGAGATTGAAATCAATATTCCATTGTTGTCCGCTGCCATGGACACCGTCACCGAAGCGCGCCTGGCAATTGCCATGGCCCAGGAAGGCGGTATTGGTATCGTGCACAAAAACATGACCATCGAGCAGCAAGCGGCTGAAGTACGCAAAGTAAAGCGTTATGAAACCGCGATTGTGAACGATCCGGTCACTGTCACCTCCAGTATGAAAACCGTTGACCTGCTGGCCCAAACCCGCGAGCTGGGTTTTTCCGGTTTTCCGGTGATTGATGACGGCAAACTGGTCGGTATTGTTACCGGTCGTGACCTGCGTGTCATGCCCAATACCTGCGACACAGTTGCTGCGATCATGACGCCCAAAGAGCGTCTGGTCACTGTGGCGGAAGGCACCGGTCTGGAAGAAATCAAAGCCAAGCTGTATCAGCACCGCATCGAAAAAATGCTGATCGTCAATGACAGCTTCGAGCTGCGCGGCATGGTGACTTTTCGCGATATTGAAAAAGCTCGCAGCTACCCGCTGGCTTCCAAAGACCAGCAGGGCCGTCTGCGTGTTGGTGCGGCAGTTGGTACCGGCGCTGATACTGAGCAGCGCATTACCGCGCTGGCGGCTGTTGGCGTGGATGTGATCGTCGTTGATACCGCGCACGGCCACTCGAAAGGCGTGATTGACCGTGTACGCTGGGTCAAGGAAAACTTTCCGCAAGTGCAGGTGATTGGCGGCAATATCGCCACTGCCGAAGCTGCGCTGGATCTGGTCAAGGCAGGCGCTGATGCGGTTAAGGTCGGCATCGGTCCTGGCTCCATCTGCACCACCCGCATTGTGGCCGGTGTTGGCGTACCGCAAATTTCCGCGATTGCCAACGTCTCCGCAGCCCTGAAAGGCACAGGTGTGCCGATGATCGCTGACGGCGGCATCCGCTTCTCAGGTGATCTGGCCAAGGCGATTGTTGCCGGTGCCGATACTGTGATGATGGGCTCGATGTTTGCCGGTACCGAAGAATCGCCGGGTGAAATCGAACTGTTTCAGGGTCGCTCGTACAAATCTTACCGTGGCATGGGCTCGCTGGGCGCCATGGCGCAAGCACAAGGCTCGTCCGACCGTTACTTCCAGGACAGCGCAGGTGGTGCCGAGAAGCTGGTGCCGGAAGGTATTGAAGGCCGTGTACCGTACAAGGGTGCCATGGGCGCAATCGTGCATCAGATGATGGGTGGCCTGCGTGCAGCCATGGGTTACACCGGTTGTGCCACCATCGAAGACATGCGTACCAAACCACAGTTTGTACGTATTACCGGTGCTGGCATGGCCGAGTCCCACGTACACGATGTACAAATCACCAAGGAAGCGCCGAACTATCGCGTCGGCTAATCCCTTAACAAACCGCCTCAGGGCGGTTTGTTGTTTTAAGAGTCAACATTGAGAGAATCCATATGGCCACACAAGACATTCATGCAGAACGCATTCTGGTTCTGGACTTTGGCTCCGAATACACCCAGCTGATTGCCCGCAAGGTGCGCGGTGCTGGCGTGTACTGTGAGGTACACCCGTTTGATATGGACGAAGCCGCTTTGCGTGCGTTCAACCCGCGCGGTGTGATTCTCTCCAACGATCCGGCAGCCGAACCGTTGGTCGAGAACCCGCAACCGGTGGCTGCTCTGTACCAGCTGAATGTACCTGTATTGAGTATTGGCTATGCCCCTGCTGACTTGCCGGCTGCAGTGGTACACAGCGTCGCCTATGACGACAACAGCACACCTGCCGAAGTAGAGCAGTTTGTGCTGCAGAGTTGCGGTTGCTCGGGGCGGTGGACGCCAGCCAACATCATTGATGATGCGATTGCCAAGGTGCGCGCTCAGGTAGGCGAGCGCAAAGTGCTGCTGGGCCTGTCCGGCGGTGTGGACTCCTCGGTGGTGGCAGCATTGCTGCATCGTGCGATTGGCGACCAGCTGACCTGTGTGTTTGTGGATCACGGCCTGTTGCGCCTGCACGAAGGTGACCAGGTCATGCGCATGTTTGCTGACAACATGGGCGTCAAGGTCATTCGGGTTGATGCAGAACAGCGCTTCCTGGGTTTGCTGGCAGGTGTCAGCGATCCGGAAGAAAAGCGCAAAATCATTGGCCGCACCTTTATTGAGGTTTTTGATGAAGAAGCGGGCAAGCTGGAAGGTATCGACTTTCTGGCACAGGGTACCATCTACCCCGACATCATTGAGTCAGTGGCAATCAAGCACGGCAAGGCGCGGGTAATCAAGTCGCACCACAACGTCGGCGGCCTGCCGGAAGATATGAAGTTTGAGCTGGTAGAGCCGCTGAAAGAGCTGTTCAAGGACGAGGTGCGCAAACTTGGTGTTGAGCTGGGGCTGCCCAAAGAAATGGTCTATCGTCACCCGTTCCCGGGGCCGGGTCTGGGTGTGCGCATTCTGGGTGAAATCAAGAAGGAATATGCTGACATCCTGCGTCAGGCCGACCACATTTTTATCGAAGAACTGCGCGCCGCAGGCTGGTATGACAAGACCAGTCAGGCATTTGCCGTGTTTGTACCGGTTAAATCGGTTGGTGTGGTCAATGACGAGCGTCGCTACGCCTGGGTTGTTTCCCTGCGTGCGGTGGAAACCATCGACTTCATGACTGCCCGTTGGGCACACTTGCCGTATGAACTGATCGATAAGGTATCGACCCGCATTATCACCGAGATCGAAGGTATTTCACGGGTGGTATATGACGTATCGAGCAAGCCGCCAGCGACGATTGAGTGGGAATAAAACGATAGGGGCGGCCGCTTTGACCGGAGTGCTGCCTCCAACTGCGGAACCAAGTTATTGGAATCACCAGCGAGTAAACCAATGAATACCAGCGAAAAAATTTATTCTGGCAAGACCAAAGACCTGTACGCTCTGGCCAACGGTAACATTCTCCTCGTCTTCAAGGATGATGTGACTGGCGCTGATGGCGTGATCGATCCGGGTGCAAATACCGTTATCGGTCAGGTCGCAGGCAAGGGGCGTAAGTCTCTCGTCATGACTGACTACTTTTTCCAGCGTCTGCATGCGGCCGGCATTCCGACTCATCAGGTGCAGGCTGACCTGGAGCAAGGCACCATGGAAGTACGCCGTGCCGAGCCGCTGGGTAAAGACCTGCAAGGCGGTGGCGGTCTGGAGTTTGTTTGCCGCACGCGCCCCTGGGGCAGCTTCATTCGCCGTTATCAGCAGTACATCCGCGATACTGCACAAAAGCTGGATTATCTCGTGGAAATCACCCTGAAAGATGATGAGCGCGGTGATCCGCTGATCAACGATGACAGTCTGGTTGCCCTTGGTTTGGTTAGCCCGGAGCATCTGGCGGAAGCCAAAGATATTACCCGTCGTGTATGCCGCATTGTCGAAGACGACCTGCTAGGCAAAGACCTGACCCTGATCGACATGAAAATCGAGATTGGCCTGGTTGATGGCAAAGTCGTGGTTATTGATGAAATTTCTGCTGATGCCATGCGCGTGATGAATGCAGCAGGTGAAGTGCTGGAGCATGGTGTGGTGTTTGAAAAACTGATTGGTTAACAGCTTGTGCCGCTGGCTGAGTTCGCCAAAACCAGCGTGATCAAACAGCGACGGATACCGCAAGGTAAAGCCCGCTAAGCAAGCGGGCTTTACCAGCAGGGGATGGATATCTTATCTTTTATGGTCGCAATATCACCTCCTGCTTCTGCCCGGAGATGCCTTTGTTGGCACAAAAGCTTTGAATGCGCCCATCACTATAGCTGACCACAGTGTTAAAGCCACGACCGGGTATATGATTGATTGAAATTGTACGGGACTCGCCTGGCCTGACTTGTAATACTCGTAAATCAGACTGATTCAGATCAAAGCCAAACGTCAGGTGAATAGAGTTCACCAACATGTCGCTGCGGTTGTGGAAAGTGACATGCATGATGTTTTGCTGAGCAGGAGGAGAAAACAGTAGCCAGCCTAACAGAACGCCAGCCAACAATGAGTACATACTGCGCGAGCGCAGGATATCCACTATGTAGTCAAGCCAAGAGTCGTATCGCATCATATTCGCCACTTAAAACAGTGTGGGTGAGAAGCTTGGCAGCATCCGTTAATCAGGGAGGCAATCTGTAATGGCTGGTGTTTTTAGGCTAGCATGCAGCAGGTTGCCGAACAAAGTGACCGGTTGTCGCAAGCACTGCAACCAGCAACAGGCATAACATGACTCAATCCAATATTTGCCCCTGGCCGGGCCAGCACGCCGACTACATTGCCTACCACGATAACGAGTGGGGCGTACCTTGTCACGACAGTCATAAGCTGTTCGAAAAACTATGTCTGGAAGGCCAGCAGGCAGGGTTGAGCTGGCTGGTGGTGCTGCGTAAGCGTGAGCATTACCGACGCTGTTTTTATGGCTTTGCACCGCAGCTGGTGGCGCACATGCCGGATGACGAGCTGGACAGGCTGGCGCAGGATTCAGGCTTGATTCGCCATCGTGCCAAGCTGGAGGCGGTTCGTACCAATGCCCGTGCCTATTTGCGTTTGCAGGAGCAGGGTGTTGATTTTTCTGTCTGGCTCTGGAGTTTTGTCGGCGGTCAGCCGCAGATCAACCAGTTTGCCAGCATGGATGAAGTGCCAACGCAAACGTCTGCGTCACAGGCCATGAGCAAAGCATTGAAAAAAGCAGGTTTTGTTTTTGTTGGTCCGGTTGGCTGTTATGCCTTTATGCAGTCGATGGGCATGGTTAATGACCACCTGACCTGCTGCCACCGCCATCCCCGGGCGAGTATGGTCTAAAGCTGTTTATTAAGGATTATGGTATATTAACGGCATTTTCAGGGAGGTTGTTATGTCCAAACGTTTGAAGATTTGTATCAACACCGGTGGCGGTGATGCCCCCGGGTTGAATGCCGTTATTGAGGCCGTCACCATGGCCGCGCATCACCGGCAGTGGGAAGTGTACGGCATCAAGGCTGGTTATAACGGACTGCTGAACACCAATGACATTGTACGTCTGACACCCAAAGTAGTGGATGGGATTGCCATTCAGGGCGGAACGATTCTGGGCAGCACCAACAAGGGCAATCCGTTTCGCATGCCGGTGTGCAACGTGGCTGGTGACTGTGAAGAACGTGACCTGTCCGATAAGGTGATGGAAAACTTCAAGCGCCTGGGTTTTGATGCCCTGATCGCGGTGGGCGGTGATGGCAGTATGGAAATTGCCAAGCGCTTTTCCGATTTGGGCATGCCGATCATTGGGGTGCCCAAAACCATCGATAACGATCTCGGTGGTACAGAAATGACCTTTGGCTTTGATACCGCGGCTGGTATAGCCACTGAAGCGATTGACCGTTTGCATTCTACGGCTAAATCCCATGACCGCATCATGGTGGTTGAGGTTATGGGGCGTGATGCTGGTTTTATTGCCCTGAACAGTGGTATTTCCGGTAATGCCGATGCAATTCTGATCCCGGAAATTCCTTTCGATATTGATAAGGTTTGTGCCCATCTGATGGGTAACGAACTCAATGGTCGCAAGTATGGCATTGTGGTTGTGGCCGAAGGAGCGATGCCGGTCGATGGTGATGTGGTGATCAAGAGCGAAGCCGGGATGGGCCGTGAGCATGTGGTGCTGGGTGGAATTGCCGAGCATGTCGCACGGGAAATTGCCCTGCGTACCGGCAAGGATACCCGCTCGCTGGTGCTGGGCCACTTGCAGCGTGGCGGCTCGCCAACCACTTTTGACCGCCTGTTGGCGTTGCGTTTTGGTGCTGCGGCAGTGCGTGCAATTGAAGCGGGTAAGTTTGGCCATATGGTGGGGCTGAAGTCGGACACGATTGCCCTGGTCACGCTGGAAGAGGCACTGAGCGTAGTGAAACGTGTCAAGCCGCAGGGCGATACGGTACAGACCGCTCGTGACATGGATATCAGCTTTGGTGACTGACCACGAGCGATAGGTTTGGAGCGCCGGCCTTTGTGCCGGCGTTTTTGTGTTAGGAAAGTAGCAGCATGTTACGGATGACAAACTTTCGACAAGCTTCACCATCGGCAGTGGTTGTGTGAAAATACTGGTACATTTGAATTGACGTTAACAGGACAAATAATGCAGGGGCTCAAGCGCAAGCTGGTGTATGTTGGCTTGTTTGAATTTATCGCCATTTTGATGACCACGACGATTTTGGTCGCGCTGGGACATGATCCGTTTTATTCCGGTTCGGTATCTGTGGTGGTATCGCTGATAGCGGTGTTTTGGAATCTGACCTGGAATACCGGCTTTGAGTTTTGGGAGAGCCGCCAGACCGTACGCGGTCGCGGCCTGCGACGGCGTACAGCACATGCGCTTGGCTTTGAGAGCGGATTGGCGTTGATGACGGTACCGTTGTTTGCCTGGTGGCTGGACATTAGCCTGTGGCAGGCGCTGGTACTGGATGCCGGTTTTTTGCTGTTTTTTCTGGTCTATACCTTCGTTTTTAACTGGTTTTTTGACAGCATCTTTGGTTTGCCGCTGTCTGCCCAATAAGCCGTTTATAGCCAGCGGAGCCAGCGCAGCAGGCTATATTGGATCAGGGCCAGCAGGACGAGTAGCAAGCACAAGGCAAGAAAGCCATAAATGGTGTCACTGCCGGGAATGCCGCCCAGGTTTACGCCCAACAAGCTGGTAACAAAGCTTAGCGGCAGGAAAAACCCGGTAATCACGGTGAGCAGATACATGATGCGCCCCATGCGGATTGATTGCTTGCGTTGCTGGGTATCGAGCACAAAGCCGATCCGCTCACGGCACAGAGCCAATTCTTCCAGATGTCGGGTCAGGTGGTTGCTGATCTCGTTCCAGTCGGCATAGAACTGGTTATCGAGCCAATCGGAGCGATGATGGCCAAGACTGGTCAGCAGATCCAGGGTTGGTAGCAGGTGGCGTCTGAGGCTGGCCGTATTGCGCCGGAGCTGCAGCATTTGCAGTTCGTCACCTTTCTCGTAACCGGGATTTTGCAGCGAGGCTTCTATCTCGTCCACTGTGTTGATTAATGCTTCGATCACGTTATTACTGCGGTCGAACGTGGTTTGCATCAGGACAATCAGCAAACCTGCAGCATCTTTTGGGCCGTAACCCTGATGGAACAAAGCGGCCAAGCCCTGTTCCGGGTTAGCCCGTGGCTGAGCGAATGAGAGTACCAGGCCAGGTTGCACATGCAGTCGTAGTGACAAAAACTCGTGAGTTTGTTCCAGGCTGTCCGGCGACAGGATACGCCAGAACATCAGTAGCGATTGCCCCGAGCTTTGCACCTGTCTGGGGCGGGTGTTTTGCTCCAGCAATAATTGGCGCTCGAAACGGTTGACCCAGCCGCATTTTTTTAGCCAGTGTCGCGTTTGCGGGTGTTCCCGGTCCCAGTGCAGCCAGAGTGTTTGTCCGGCTTCACGCTTGATGGTCTCCAGCTGCTCCAGCTTGACGGGCGAAGCATGACCGGTACCGTCCAGTAAGTACCCTGCCAGCAGAGCATGTTCACTGTTCATGTCTAGAAATCTCTCCTTGGAAGCGGTTGGAAGCCGGGCCAGTCAGTAAAGGATAGGCCACGTTGGTCAAAGAATGAAGGCGATATATGGTTGCGGTGTTAATTAAGATAGAACATAGGTATTGCTTGTGTGAGGCGAAAATTTTGGGTATATCAGTACAGGTAGCATTGCACTGGTTTGCCTGATAACAAGTGTGTCGGGCAATCTGTGTGCAAAGTTGGTGAGTGTAGTCACACTTCCTTTTGACCCAGGAGAGCAATATGGCGAACTACCCGATTGAAAATGTTGAAGGGATTGGCCCGGTGATGGGCGAGAAATTTCGCGAAGCGGGAATCAAGGATACGGATACCTTGTTGCAGCATGTGCTCAAACCGGCACAGCGTAAGGAATTGGCAGAAACAACAGGGATTTCACCCAAGCTGATTTTGCGTTTTGCCAACATGGTTGACCTGTACCGGATCAATGGTGTGGGTTCCGAATACTCGGAGCTGCTGGAAGCAGCAGGGGTGGATACCGTGCCTGAACTGGCTCAACGCAATGCAGCCAATCTGGCCAAGGCGATGGAAGAAGTCAATGAGCAGAAAAACCTGACCCGCCGTGTGCCTACAGAGGCTGAGGTGGCCAAGTGGGTTGCACATGCCAAAGAGCTGCCACGGATGTTGCAGTATTAAACATTGATCTGCACATACGATAACGGGGCCAAATGGCCCCGTTATTGATGGGGTGGGAGTTAGATGATGTCGCGCTCACGTAGCAGCTTCAGCAGTTGTTCAACACATTCATCGACTGTATTCAGTTGGGTGTTAATCACCAGATCGGCATCCAGAGGAATATCATAGGGAAAGGATTCACCGGGAATATTATCCTCATTGGCCGCATATAAACCTTGTGGATCACGTTCGCGGCAGGCTTCCGGTGAAGCTTGTACGTAG
>Ga0265293_10008418_pt1 | contig 15279 bp, 13 predicted proteins | sample Munlanlewell138R_FD_192505 | JGI IMG/M metagenome (GOLD analysis project Ga0265293, IMG submission 192505) | Leachate microbial communities from a municipal landfill in Southern Ontario, Canada - Leachate well 138R | ecosystem: Engineered > Solid waste > Landfill > Unclassified | place: Canada...
AGTGAAAAGAGCTTCCAGATTAAAGGAAATGGATGAGGATTACAGTTACCACCATGGCGGTAAAGTAAGAGATATGCTGGATCTTGGACGTGAAGCCCTGTATGAACATGGATTTATGCCCTACTATCTATACAGGCAAAAGCAGATGGCGGGGAACCTGGAAAACGTGGGCTATTCCCTCCCCGGTAAAGAAGGGATCTACAATATTCGAATCATGGAAGAAAACCAGACCATTTTGGCACTGGGAGCAGGGGGGATCAGCAAAGTCTGGTATTCGGATGAAAACCGACTTGAAAGAGTCCCCAATGTTTCAAACTACGAAATCTATATTGAACGAATAGAAGAGATGATACAGAGAAAAAAAGAAGGCATTTTTATCGGTTGAGGAGGAAATGGCAGTGTCAAACATATTTAAGAGAACTAATATGTGCGGGGAATTGAACCTTGCCCATATGGGTAGCGAAGTGGTGCTCAATGGATGGATTCAAAAAAGAAGAAACCTGGGAGGGTTGATATTCTGCGATTTACGGGACAAAACAGGGATTGTTCAGATAGTATTTAACGAGGATGTTCCAAAAGAACTGTTTGAAAAAGCTGACGGACTGCGAAATGAATTCGTGGTGGGAATCCGTGGAGCTGTAAAAGAACGTCAGGCGAAAAACAAGGAGCTGGCAACAGGAGATATCGAAGTTTTTGCCAACGACCTTATCATATACTCGCAAGCTGAGACACCACCCATCTACATCAAAGACGATGATGATGTTTCCGAAAACCTACGAATGAAGTATCGTTATCTGGATCTCAGAAAGAACAAGATGCAGAATAATCTACGATTTCGCCACATGGTAGCGAAGCTGACTCGTGACTTCTTTGACAGTCAAGGTTTTACGGAAGTAGAGACGCCCATGCTCATCAAGCCGACCCCCGAAGGAGCCAGAGACTATCTCGTGCCTAGCAGAGTAAACAGAGGTCAGTTCTATGCGCTGCCCCAATCTCCGCAGATGTTCAAGCAGATCCTCATGGTAGCAGGTACGGATCGCTACTTCCAAATTGTAAAATGCTTTAGAGACGAGGACCTTAGGGCCGACAGGCAGCCGGAATTCACGCAGATCGACGTAGAAATGTCCTTCGTCGATGTAGATGATGTCATAGAAATACAGGAACAATTCTTAAAGGAGCTGTTTCAGAAGTTAATGGATACGGAAATCAGCCTTCCGCTACCCAGAATCACCTATGAGGAGGCAATGAAACGTTACGGAAGCGACAAGCCGGACACCCGATTTGGCTTTGAACTACATTCACTGAACGAAAAAGTTAAGGACTCTTCATTCCCTGTGTTTGCGGATGCCATTTTATCCGGAGGAGATGTGAGGGCGATTAATATCAACGGCCACAGCGCAGATTTCAGCCGGAAAGACCTTGATAAACTTCAGGATGAGATCAAAGCCTATGGAGCGAGGGGACTTGCCTGGATCCGTATCGGAGACAATGAAGCCACGTCTTCCTTTAATAAGTTTTATGATCAAGAAGGGCTTCTCAGCCTGGCAGAAGAGGTGGAGGGCAAGCCGGGAGACCTTATTCTCATCGTTGCAGGAAAGCCTTCGATAGTATTTGACAGCCTCGGCTATTTGCGTAGAGAGCTTGCAGGCAGATTGGGTATGCTAAATGACAAGGTTTATAATCTGCTCTGGGTTGTAGACTTCCCATTGCTGGAATACGACGAGGACTCGCAGAGATTCAAAGCCATGCATCACCCGTTTACCTCTCCCAAAACAGAGGATATTCCCATTTTGGAAAGCGATCCGGCAAAGGTGAAAGCAAAGGCTTACGACCTGGTTCTAAACGGTGTGGAATTAGGCGGTGGCAGCATTCGTATCCATGACAGGGATCTTCAGAGCAAGATGTTCAGCGTTCTCGGACTCACCAAAGAAGAAAGGGAAGACAAGTTCGGTTTCCTGCTTGAAGCGTTTAAGTACGGAACGCCGCCTCACGGAGGAATTGCTTACGGATTGGACCGGCTGATTATGTTACTAAGCGGTGAAAAGAGCATAAGGGAAGTAATTGCTTTTCCGAAGAATCAAGCGGCTGTCTGCATGCTGTCAGAAGCACCATCCGTCGCATCAGATGAACAACTGGAAGAACTGGGCATAGCAGTAATAAAGGAATAACAAATGAGAAAAATCGGTTTAATGGGCGGAACCTTTGATCCCATCCACTTTGGTCATCTGATACTGGCAGAGCAAGCGCGGGACGGAGCGGGACTGAACAAAGTCATCTTTATGCCGGCAAAAATGTCTCCCTATAAGGCGGAACAGGAATGTGTTTCCGGACAACACCGGTACAACATGACTTCTTTGGCTATCAGGGAAAACCCCGGTTTCACGGTGTCTGATCTGGAGCTTTGCGGACCTGATCTTTCCTATACCATCCATACCTTGGAGGCCTTACGGCTCCAGTTGGGAAAGGAGTACCAACTTCATTTCATCTGCGGGACTGATGCTTTTTTGGGCATGGAAGGCTGGCGCAATGTGGAGGGCATTCTGAGAGATTATCCGATCATAGTGGGTTCCCGCCCCAGATACAAAGACAGGGCCAGAGATGATATGATACGTCATCTTACCGCGAAATATGGTGCCCGAGTTGAAAAGGTGCACATGCCGAAAATAGATATTTCTTCCACGGAAGTAAAAAAGAGAATCCTTGAAAACAAGTCCATACGTTACTTGCTTCCTCAGTCGGTTATGGACTATATCGAGTCCAATGACCTCTACCGGAACTTGTAAGAAAGTGACAATCGTGATATAATGGATAGAACGAAATTCGAGCAATTGATGAACATGATTGGAGACCAACTCACTGAAAGGCGAAGAAACCACACATTGCGGGTGATGGCGGAAGCGAAAGTTTTAGCCGGAAGATACGGAGTAGATACGGAAAAGGCAGAATTTGCAGCACTTTGTCATGATATGGCAAGGTGTAAATCTTCATCGGAGGCAGAAGCTTGTATCCATGCATTTGCACTTGATCCCCGTTATACTGACTCCATTGAACTGTCCCATTCCAAGATTGCGGCAGAGCTCTTAAAAAGAGAATGGGGTGTGGACGATGTGGATATTCTCAATGCAGTGGCTTATCATACCACAGGACGACCGGGAATGTCCGATCTGGAGAAAGTCATCTATCTGGCGGACGCAATTGAGCCGGGTCGGGAGTATCCGGGAGTTGATCGACTACGAAAGCTCGCCGGCCAGGATCTAAACAAGGCTTGTTTAGAAGCGATGAATCGGACAATAGAATACGTAACGCGAAAAGGTTATAAAATAGATGAAGATACTTTAAGGGCCAGAGAAGAACTTCTGGCGAAAGAAAGGAGAGCAGATGAATAATAAAGAGATCGCGCTGAAAACAGCAGCTGTGCTTTCAGCCAAGAAAGCCCGCGACTTGATGGTCATCGATGTAATAGGGAGATCTTCCTTTGCAGACTATTTGGTTCTGGCAACAGGAGGCTCTGAGCGTCAGGTGGGTAATTTGGCAGCAGAGATAATGGATCAGCTCGCCAAAGAAGGGATTCTTGCTAAGAGCATAGAAGGAAAGCAAAATTCCGGATGGATCCTGCTGGACTATGGCGATATCATTGTTAATGTATTTTCGGAGGAGCAGAGGAGCCGCTACAACATTGAAAAAATATGGGGAGACTGCTGTTTTCTTGATATAGAAGAATAAATATGAACATAGCTAACGGAGGATACACCCGATGGATCAACAATATAATTACAGTCAAATCGAGAAAAAATGGCAAAAATACTGGGATGATGAGAAAACATTCAAAACTATAGAAGATAAAGAGAAAGAGAAATACTACCTTCTGGAGATGTTTCCCTATCCCTCGGGAAAGTTGCATATGGGTCATGTGAGGAACTATTCCATTGGAGACGTTATCTCCAGATACCTAACAATGCGTGGAAAGAACGTATTGCACCCCATGGGCTGGGATTCCTTTGGACTACCTGCGGAAAATGCTGCGATTCAGCATGGCATTCACCCCAATATCTGGACCTGGAAAAACATCGAGGAAATGCGGGATCAGCTTAAAACTCTGGGCCTCAGCTACGACTGGGACCGGGAAGTGGCAACCTGTCACCCGGATTACTATAAGTGGATGCAATGGATTTTCATTCAGTTTTTCAATAAAGGTCTCGCCTACAAGAAAAAGAACCCCGTCAACTGGTGCCCTTCCTGCCATACTGTACTGGCCAATGAGCAAGTGGTAGATGGCAGCTGTGAACGCTGTCATACGGAAGTGGGCAAAAAAGATCTGGAACAGTGGTATCTGAAAATCACTGACTATGCCGATCGCCTTTTGGATGACCTTGACCTTCTCGAAGGATGGCCTGCAAAAGTTAAGACCATGCAAAAGAACTGGATTGGTAGAAGCGAAGGAGCTGAGGTTGATTTTTCCATTGTCGGGACCGACAAGAAGCTCCGGGTATTTACCACGAGACCCGACACACTTTTTGGCGTAACCTACATGGTGCTTGCACCGGAGCATCCTTATGTAAAGGAGCTTACAGCAGAAGGTGAATGCGAAAAAAATGTCGATGCATTTCTGGGCAAACTCCAGCATTTGAGTCAAATTGAAAGAACATCCACCACTTTGGAAAAAGAGGGTGTATTTATCGGTAGCTATGCGATCAATCCCTTGAATGGGAAAGAAGTGCCCATTTACATCGCCAATTACGTGCTTATGGATTACGGAACAGGCGCCATCATGGCTGTACCCGCACACGATGAGAGAGACTTTGAATTTGCCGTTAAATACAGCCTTGATATAATTCCGGTTGTGGATCCCGAGAATCCGGATATCGACCTATATAACCTCAAAGAAGCCTTCGTAGCAGAAGGTAAGATGATTAATTCCGGCAGCTTTAACGGCATGAGTAACCAAGATGCGATTAAGGATATTACCGCTTACTTAGACGAGAATGCTCTCGGTATCTCTACTGTCAATTTCAGACTTCGGGATTGGCTCATCTCAAGGCAACGCTATTGGGGAACACCGATTCCTATGATCTATTGTGAAACCTGCGGTTGGGTTCCGGAAAAGATTGAAAATCTTCCTGTTTTGCTACCCACTGATGTGGAATTCACCGGTAAAGGCGAGTCTCCACTGACAACGAGCAAGAGCTTTGCCAAAACCTCCTGTCCAAAATGCGGTGGATCGGCTACCCGCGAGATGGATACAATGGATACTTTCTTGGACTCCTCTTGGTATTTTCTCAGATACACAGATGCAAAGAACAGTGAAGAAATCTGGGACAAGGACAATGCTAAGTACTGGATGCCGGTAGATCAGTATATTGGTGGTGTGGAGCATGCGATTCTGCATTTGCTCTACGCTAGGTTCTTCAATAAATTCTTGTATGATTTAGGTTATTCTCCTTGCACCGAACCCTTTACCAACCTGCTTACCCAGGGCATGGTGCTGAAAGACGGGACAAAGATGTCTAAATCCAAAGGAAACGTTGTAAGTCCGGAGGAAATTATCAAGAAGTACGGCGCCGATACAGCCCGTCTCTTCATACTCTTTGCTTCACCACCGGAAAAGGAGCTGGAATGGTCTGATGCCGGCGTGGAAGGCAGTTTCCGTTTTCTTTCCAGAGTTTATCGCCTGGTTCAGGAATGGAGAGGCGTAGCCGAAGGAGCACCTGACATCTTTGTGATTGAAAATGACCGTGACGGGGAATTGAATTACGTGCTCAATACCACCATTAAAAAGGTTACCGAAGATCTGGGGGACAGATTTAATTTCAATACTGCCCTGTCTGCTATCATGGTGCTTGTAAACGAGCTTTACCGCTACAAGGCGGATGCAAATATTAACAAAGGGCTTCTACGCCATGCTATCGAATGCCTAATTCTGCTGTTATCACCCTTCACGCCACACATCTGCGAAGAAATGTGGCAACAGCTGGGACACGACAATACACTCAATCATGAAATCTGGCCGGAATACGATGAAGCGGCTATGGTAAAAGATCAGACGGAGATTGCCGTTCAGATCAACGGAAAAGTAAAAGAACGAATCATGGTTACAAGTGGTCTTTCCGGGGAAGAATTTCTGGAAGAAGCATTAAAGAATGACTCGGTTAAAGCGTTGCTGGAAGGGAAGAACGTGATTAAAATGATCCCTGTGCCCGGCAAGCTCTTGAATATAGTCATAAAATAGAAAGGAAAAAAGATTTGAAAATAACTGAAAATTTTAGGGAAAGCCAAGGAGTCAAGCTCATTCCTTTAGGCGGTCTAAATGAGATCGGAAAAAATTTGACCGTCCTTGAATACAAGAATGACATCCTAATTATTGACTGCGGCTTATCCTTCCCTGATGACGAGATGTTCGGCATTGATATTGTAATTCCGGACTTTAGTTACTTGGAAAAAAACAGGGAGAAATTAAGGGGTATAATCCTTACCCACGGACATGAGGATCACATTGGAGCAATTCCCTATTTACTAAAGACTGTGGATGTTCCCATTTATGGAACCAGGCTGACATTAGGGCTTGTGCAAAACAAATTAAAGGAACATGGTCTGAAAGCAAAGTTAAATACTGTGAAAGCAGGTCAGACCATAAAGATTGGTGATTTTAAGGTTGAAGCCATACGCACCACCCACTCCATTGCAGACTCTATCTGTCTGGCAATTGACACACCTGCGGGAGTCATCTTCCACACCGGTGATTTTAAGATCGACTATACACCACTTCACGGAGAGCCCATTGACTTTCAGCGCCTTGCCAAGATAGGGGAAAAGGGCGTTCTCTTGATGCTCGCAGACAGCACGAATGCGGAACGTAAAGGCTATACTCCTTCCGAAAGAACTGTGGGAGTAGCTCTGGAGAATATTTTCCGAAATTGTAGCACCCGGATCCTGATTGCCACTTTTTCCTCAAACGTACACCGTGTTCAAAGAATTATTGATACGGCAGTGATGTTTAATCGAAAAGTAGCCATATCCGGCAGGAGTATGGTAAATGTTGTTAACATCGCCAAAGAAATCGGTTACTTGAAAATTCCCGATAACGTGCTGGTGGATATTAACAAGGCAAAGAATATCAAGGATTCGGAGTTAGTTATCATTACTACGGGAAGCCAGGGTGAGCCTATGTCCGCTCTGTCCCGGATGGCTACAAATGATCATAAGGCAGTTCAGATCAAGAAAGGAGACGTGGTCATCCTTTCATCCACACCGGTACCGGGAAATGAAAAGACGGTATCCAACGTAGTGAACCGCCTGTTTGCAAGGGGTGCCGAAGTTATCTATTCTGACATCGCAGACATCCATGTTTCCGGACATGCTGCTGAGGAAGAGCTAAAGCTAATTCACTCCCTCATCAAGCCCAAGTTTTTCCTACCTGTCCATGGTGAATACCGCCATCTTCGCAGACATGCGATGATTGCTGAAAACCTAGGTATGCCTAAGGAAAAAATCTTCATTCTCACCAATGGAGAAATTCTTAACCTAAAAAAGAACCAGGTAGTTAAGAGCAAGGAGTCTATATCCTGCAGTCCTGTGTATGTAGATGGATTGGGAGTGGGGGATGTAGGGAATATCGTTCTCAGGGACAGAAAACTGCTGTCGGAAAGCGGTCTGATTATCGTTGTGGCGGCTATTGATAAAGCAACAGGCAGCGTTTGCTCAGGCCCGGATATCATATCTAGAGGCTTTGTTTATGTCAGAGAGTCTGAAGACCTGATCGAGTCAGCCCGCAAGGTGGCAGAGGACAGGCTATATAAATGCCAGCAAGAGAATATGAAGGACTGGAGCGCGATGAAAAACGCAGTTCGCAGTGACCTTCAATCCTATATTTATCAATTGACCAAGCGCAATCCGGTAATACTGCCGATATTTATGGAGGTTTAAAACTATGAATGTATACGATCATGCACACGCATTAGCGAGAGCCCTGAAGGAATCCCCGGAATACGGGAACTATATGGAGCTGAAGGCCAGAGTATCGGAAAATGAAGAGCTCTCCGCCAGTCTCAACGACTTTCAGCAGAAGCAGTTTCAACTTCAAGCCCAGCAGATGCTCGGGCAAGAAGGCGATGCATCTATGGGAGAACAAATTCAAGATTTGACGCAAATACTCATGAGGGATCCGCTAGCAGCCCAATACCTGCAGGCGGAGTTTACGTTTACCATAATGTTCTCGGATGTTTACAAAATAATACAAGAAGCGATCAAGGTGGGACCTGATGCAGAGTAGAGTAAAAAAAGTAAAGGATGCTATGAGGGCAAAAGGAGTCGCCGCATTTCTGGTTTCAAAACCCGAAAATCAGATCTATCTGACGGGGTTCCACTCCTCAAACTGCCAACTGGTGCTCACAGAGGATACAAACTATCTACTGACGGATTTCCGCTACATAGAGGCGGCAGGGGCATTAGCTCCTCTGTATCATGTTGTTCTCATTGACCACAATGTTACCTTGTATACCTTCTTAAAGGAAAGTGGCGTCGATGAACTGGCAATCGAAGATAACACCCTCACTCATGGTGATTTTAAGCGGCTTGAGGAAAATGTGGGCTGCCGGTTTCTATCCGGTGACGGAATCGTTGAAGCCGCCAGGGTAATCAAGGATGATTTCGAACGAAAAGCCATAGAAAAAGCTCAACAGATTGCGGATAGAGGGTTCAGCCATATGCTGAACTATCTGAAACCCGGACTTACAGAGCTTGAAGCGGCTTTTGAGCTGGAGATGTTTTTACGAAAGCAGGGAGCTCAGGCCCTTTCCTTCGATACGATTCTGGTTTCCGGCGTCAGAACCTCTCTTCCCCACGGAGTGCCTTCGGATAAGAAGCTGGAAAGAGGAGATTTTATAACTATGGACTTCGGTTGCGTCGTAGACGGTTATTGCTCGGATATGACTCGAACCGTAGCCCTGGGAAAAGTTTCAAAGGAACAGAGAGATGTATACAACATCGTCTTGGAGGCTCAAAAAGCCGGCTGTAATGTGATTCGCGAGGGACTTTCCTGTCGGGATGCTGATAAGGCCTGCAGAGATATCATTACAGATGCGGGATACGGAGAGTTCTTTGGACACGGCACCGGCCATGGCGTCGGTCTGGAAATACATGAGGCGCCGACATTGAATGCGAGAAGTGATGAAGTTTTGGCGGAAAATATGATTGTAACCGTTGAACCGGGCATCTATCTTCCGAAAGAATTTGGCGTACGCATTGAAGACTTGGCAATCGTTACTGCTTCAGGTATAATTAATCTGGTTAAATCAGACAAAGAATTGATTGTAATATAAACTATTTAATACTGGAGGAATACATCAATGATTTATGCAAGTGATTTTAGAAGAGGGAATACCTTCGAGATAAACGGAGAGCCTCACATCATCCTGGATTTTCAACACGTAAAACCGGGAAAAGGTGCCGCCTTCGTGAGAACGAAGTACAAGAACATCCTGACCGGAGCCACGAGAGAAGAAGCATTCAACCCTAATGACAAATTCCCAAAAGCACACATTGAAACGAAGCAGATGCAGTATCTCTACACGGATGGCGAACTCTTTTACTTCATGGATCAGGAGAGCTTTGAACAGGTACCCCTTATGGCGGATCAGGTTGAAGACGCCATGCATTACATCAGGGAAAACGACGAGGCTACGATAAAGTTCTACAAAGGAAATGCTTTTTCCGTTGAGCCTCCAAACTTTGTGAATTTGAAAGTAGTAGAAACGGAACCGGGTGTAAAGGGCGACACCGCAACCAATGTAACAAAGGCAGCTACCGTTGAAACAGGAGCTGTGGTTCATGTACCCATTTTCATAGAAGAGGGCGAAGTAATCCAGATCGATACAAGATCAGGTGAATACTTGTCCCGTTCCAAGTAGTAGTCCCGGTAAGGTATAAGATGACTCGTATCAAAGTAAAGAGAAGATTCATAGCGTTCATTCTCGTTTTGGTCCTATTAATCGTATTGCTGAGCGGTATGCTCTTTATGAACTGGCTCGGCAAAGGTAGCGGCCCTCTTGAGCCCGGAAGCGAAGAAACCGTATTGGTGACGGTGCCCAGAGGAACAAGCACCGACGGTATCGGCAAGCTCTTGGAATCCCAAGGCTTGATTTCCGATGCCTTCGTATTTCGGCTGAAATCCAAACTGGAAGGCCATGATGGAAAGTTTAGAGCCGGGGAATACTACCTGAGCTCCGGTATGACCATGGACGAGATTATACAACAGCTGCTGGTTGGGCGTGACAGTACAACCCGGTTTACCATACCGGAAGGCTATGACCTGAGGCGGACAGCGGATGCTTTAGAAGCCCAGGGACTCATAGACCGCCAAGCCTTTTTCAAAGAAATTGAAGAAGGCGAATTTGACTACTGGTTTATCGAGGGTCTGGAAAAGGGAGAGGAAAGACTGGAAGGTTATCTCTACCCGGAAACCTACGAGATCTTTGTTAACGCTACTGAAAGAGAAATCATCGGTAAAATGCTATCCCAGTTCAATGCAGTATTTACGCAAGAGCATATTGCGCGGATGCAGGAGCTGGATTTGAGCCTGAATGAAGTGATGATTCTTGCCTCGATAGTGGAAAGAGAAGCAGTTGTTCCGGAGGATCGTCCTGTGATAGCGGGAGTCTTTCAACACCGGCTTAGAATCAGTATGCCTCTTCAGTCCTGTGCTACGGTTCAATATATATTAGGGGAACAAAAGCCGGTTCTCAGCATTGCAGATACGCAGATCAAATCACCCTATAATACATACGTGAATACGGGATTGCCCCCTACGCCTATTTGTTCCCCGGGCATTGAGTCCATTAACGCTGTTCTGTGGCCGGAAGAGACCGACTATCTGTATTTTCTCGCCAAGGGCGATGGATCTCATGTCTTTTCCGTAACCTATGATGAGCATTTGCGAAACAAAGCAAAGTACATTGATTGACAATAACATTATTATGGAAATCACTGATCAAAAAGTAACTGAATATATCCAAGGGCTGTATAAGCCCGTAAATCCTTTTCTGGCCGGCCTTCGTACCGAAGCGGAAGCACGTAACATTCCTGTGATCCGCAAGGAAATCGAGACCGTTTTATTGACCCTGTTACAGATCAATAAACCGGGAAGATTACTGGAAATCGGCACTGCTGTCGGCTATTCTACGCTATGCTTTGCCATGTCCGGAAATGTGAATCATATCACCACATTGGAGCTTCAGGAGAAGGCGTGCAGGGAAGCGGTGCGTAACTTTGAAAGAGCTGAGCAAAGTAACAAGATTCGATTGATACAGGGAGACGCCCTGGAATCGTTAAGAAAGTTGGAATCGGAATCAAGGGACCAGGCAACCTTTGATTTCATATTTATTGACGGCGCGAAAGGACACTACCTGGAAGTGTGGGAGCTCTGCATGCCGCTGTGCCGACCCGGTACCATTATCGTTGCGGATAACATTCTTTTCAGAGCAATGACAGCCGCCGACGAATATTTGGATATACGGAGAAACAAGACGATCGTCAACCGGATGCGGGCATACTTAAACCATATCACAAAACTCTCCGGCGTTACAACGACAGTAATGCCTGTGGGAGACGGCTTAGCCATAAGCGTTATAGAAGGATAAAATGAAAAAGATTGAACTACTGGCTCCTGCGGGAGATCTTGAAAAACTCAAAATAGCCGTGGATTACGGTGCAGATGCTGTATACTGCGGAGGAGAACGGTTTGGCCTACGGTCGGGTTCCCGTAACTTTACGACGGAGCAGTTGGCTGAAGGGCTATCCTATGCGCACAGCAGAGGAAGAAAGCTTTACCTTACACTGAATATCTTTGCTCACAATGAAGACATCGAGAGCTTCGAAGCCTATATGGATGAAATTAAAGAGCTGCCTTTCGACGCATTTTTGATCTCGGATCCGGGCATATTCCAGTGGATGAAGGAAAACCGTCCTCAAGCGGAACTACATCTTAGCACCCAGGCGAATACAACAAATAAATTGTCTGCTCTTTATTGGCACAGGCAGGGGATAAAGCGTATCGTACTAGCCAGAGAACTCTCTTTAACGGAAATTGCGGAAATCAGGCGGGAAACACCGGATACATTGGAACTGGAAGCCTTTGTTCACGGTGCTATGTGCATTTCCTATTCGGGGAGATGCCTTCTCTCTAACTATATGGCGGGAAGGGATGCGAACAGGGGAGAGTGTGCCCACCCCTGCAGATGGCATTACAGTGTTGTAGAAGACCAGCGACCGGGAGAATACTATCCTGTTATTGAGGATGAACGGGGTACCTATATTTTCAACTCTAAGGACCTCTGCATGATACGATACATTCCCGAACTCGCAGCTGCGGGATTGGGTTCCTTGAAGATCGAAGGCAGGATAAAAAGCATCTTTTATGTGGCTGCAGTGACGGGAGCCTACCGAAAGGCAATCGATGCCTATTATAAGGAAGGGAAGGACTGGGTATTCCGGGATAGTTGGCTTGACGAAATCGGAAAGGCCAGCCACCGACTCTATACCACAGGTTTCTATTTCGGAAAGCCTGATGAGGGAGACCAAAACTACGAAAGTAGCCAATATATCAGGGATTATGAGTTTACCGGTCTCGTCAAGGATTACGATCGGGAAACACAGCTTGCAACCGTGGAACAGCGTAACAAAATGTCACTGGGAGATACGATCGAGATAGCAGGGCCGGGCATTGAGGCCTTTACACAGACGTTAGATTTCATGGAAGATGAGGACGGAATAATGCTAAAAAGCGCGCCTCATGCACAACAAATCCTGAAAATCAGGACAAAATATCCGGTTTTGGAAAATTGTATGGTCGCACGACCAAAGTAATGATATAATGACTTAAATATTGGTATAAACATCTGTAAAGTACTTTAAGGAGGAATATTAATGGACCCCAGTCCTGACCCGAGTATGTCAGTAGGCTTACAACTGTTTTTTCTGGCTGTGTTGATTCTGATTAATGCTTACTTTGCATCAGCAGAGATGGCAATCGTATCGGTGAATAAAAATAGGGTTAAAATTTTGGCTCAAGAGGGGGATAAAAAAGCCAGGCTGATTCTTGATTTTTTGGAGAATCCAAACAGCTTTTTATCAACGATTCAAGTGGCCATTACTTTAGCCGGCTTTCTGGCAAGTGCGGCGGCAGCTACCGGAATGTCCGATGACGTTGCCGGTTTTGTCGTGATGCTCGGCATTCCATATCCGAAACAAGTGGCCATTGTCCTGGTGACTGTGGTGCTCTCCTATTTTACCCTTGTCTTCGGAGAACTATATCCAAAGCGCATGGCATTGCAGCATTCCCTGAGAATTTCACGATTCACGGTGCGCTCAATCATATTCATTTCCAAAATTACTGCACCTTTTGTATGGCTGCTTTCCACATCCGTGACAGTTCTATTGAGACTGACGAGGCAGGGGACGGTCAGTGAACAGGACGGGTATTCGGAGGATGAAGTCAAGTCCATGGTGGAAGTGGGCCAAGAAACCGGATTTCTTAAGGAAGACGGCGCGAAGATGATTAACAGCATCTTTGCTTTCGATGATAAACTGGCTTATGAGGTCATGACTCCCCGGACCGATGTATTTACAATTGACATCGATGATCCACAGGAAAAGTACATCAATGAGCTGATGGAGCTGAGATATTCGCGCATACCAGTTTATGAAGATGACAGCGATAATATTATCGGTATTCTAAACATAAAGGACTACTTGATTGCTGCCTGGGGGAAAGGGTTTGAAAATGTCCATATACAAGACATATTGAGAAAGCCCTATTTCATACCAGAAAGTAAGAAGATAGACGATTTGTTCCGGGATCTGCAGAGCAGCAAACAGCATATTGCAATCCTCATCGATGAATACGGCGGTTTCTCTGGTATCGTTACCATGGAAGACTTAGTCGAGGAAATCATGGGCGATATCGATGATGAATTCGATGAAGAAGAGGAAGAGCTGATACAACTGGATGAGAACACCTATCTCTTGGATGGATTGATATCTCTATACGATTTGAATGAAAACCTCGACCTGGAACTGGAATCGGAAAACAGTGAAACAATAGGTGGTTTTCTCCTGGAAAAATTGGGAGAGATTCCGGACGGCGATATGACAGAATATCCGGTCATCATAGTGGACAACCTCACTTTTAAGATTGAAGAAGTGTCCGACCGCAGAATTGAAAAAGTCAAGCTCACGATCGCTCCTGAAAAAGAAGACAAAGAAGAAGAATAAAAAAAACCAACCACAGGGACAGACCCCTTGGTTGAAAATGCCCCCGGAGGGACAGACCCCGTGGCTGTTTTACAAGCGAAAGCTTGTAAAACAGCCATTTTTTCTTATCCTACAACCAAAGGGTCTGTCCCTCTGGGGGCATTTTCAGCCAAGGGGTCTGTCCCTGTGGCTGGAGAATATTCATCTTGGTACAAGCATATAGTGGATGAGGGGGTGAGTGAATGAAGGGGATAGAGCAGATATTAGCCAAGCTGCCTTCCGATATGCAACGGGAGATCCTTTCCCTGCCAACAAGTAAAAAGGATCAGATAGAAGAAATACGGATCCGCACCGGAAGTCCGGTCATACTCTTTTCCGGTGGGAGAGAATACTGCTTAGGCGGAAGATACGGAAAGCCCATAGACAGCAAGCTCATCCAGGATATCTTTAACTCTGTCATGAACCATTCCGCCTATGCTTATCAAGATGAACTGTCCAAGGGATATATCACCATAGAAGGCGGGCATCGTGTGGGTGTTTGCGGCAAGGTCATACTTGAGGACGGTCATATCAAGGCAATCAAGGACATCTCATCACTCAATTTACGGAGGAGCCGTGAAATCATCGGCGTATCTGACGGCTTGCTTCCTTGGCTCTTCGATAAAAGGAGAGGTTTCATGCATACGATTATCGTTTCTCCCCCCATGTGTGGCAAGACGACGTTGCTCAGAGATTTGATACGTAATTTGAGCGGATTGGGTTTTCGGGTAGGTGTTTGTGATGAAAGATCGGAAATAGCGGGCTGTTACCTCGGTTCACCCAGCTTTGATTTAGGGCATCGCACCGACATCATGGACGGATGCCCCAAAGGAGAAGGAATGCTGATGTTGATTCGCGGAATGTCTCCAAAAATCATAGCCACTGACGAAATAGGGAAACCGGGAGACTTGGTGGGTATCGAAGGAGCCCTTTGTGCAGGTGTGGGTCTCCTGACAACAATCCATGGGAGCGAATACGGCGATCTGTTGCGTTCGTATA
>Ga0265293_10008419_pt1 | contig 15278 bp, 15 predicted proteins | sample Munlanlewell138R_FD_192505 | JGI IMG/M metagenome (GOLD analysis project Ga0265293, IMG submission 192505) | Leachate microbial communities from a municipal landfill in Southern Ontario, Canada - Leachate well 138R | ecosystem: Engineered > Solid waste > Landfill > Unclassified | place: Canada...
CAGGGTGTTGTGCTACACTGCACTACATATGTAACACATAGAGGTGATGCCATGAGCGATGCCACTTTCACTTTTCGGGTTGATGAAGCCTTGAAGGCAGAGTTCGCCAATGCGGCGAAGGCTCGTGACCGTACCGGAGCCCAGCTTCTGCGCGACTTCATGCGTAGCTACGTGGCCCAGCAGGAAGATGCACAGCAATACGATGCTTGGTTGGCGAAGAAGGTCGAGCAGTCGCGGGCGTCTGCAGAGGCTGGCAACCTGATTCCCGCCTCTGATGTTGAGGCCCGCTTTGCCGCCCGCCGCGCAGCAACCCGCGCCCGTATGGCTACTGATGAATGATGGAGCTGCTATGGACGCCAGAAGCCGTCAGGGATCGCGAAGGCATTTACAACTACATCGAGGAAGATAACCCTCTTGCTGCCCTGTCACTTGACGATCTGATATCAGAAAGAGCAGCAGCCCTCAAACTCGGTAACCCTCTCTTTTTCAACAAGAGATGTCAGATTTGGTCTCAACTAATCCATATTATTCTAGACTCCGCGCCCCTTGACAAAGGGACATTTTAAGCCATAAGAGCGATATTTAGTGCCATTTTGCCATTTACAGGTAGATAAATACTTTTCTCACCGCTTGTATAATCATCATAATTTTTATGACCACCTTGCTTTTATTGATATTATAAGAATCTCTTGACCCACTACTATCCTATATAATTCTTCCTTATGACTCTGATATTTTATTGAGAAGCATACAGCAGTGAGGGATCCAGCAAGTCCCTTAATTGGTTTCTTAGCCATCCATGGGTATGACATTGATTATAGATATCTCCCCAGAAAACCCCAACCTCATAGCTCAAATGAAAGTCCGTTACTTCATGAAGTTCAATATCTACATATCGACTAACGTACTCTGCCAAATAGCGTTGAACTATTGCAACCGAGTCTGATTGCGCTACCAGGAAAGGGATTGGAAGCATTCCTGGCACTGACAGGTGATCTTCCCAATCATCCAACCCTGAAACTTTCAGCGCGCTATACCTGTCAACTCCGAAAGCTATCTTCGGGATATCTTTCAGCTGCTCTTGGCGTACAGGCCCGTGAAGAACAGGGTGGTTTTTCCTTGAAATACAGACAAAATCTTCTGCGAACAGCTTTAAGTAATTAATATCTCTATCCTGTATGAAATGCTTAGGCATAATTGCCATATCGATATCGCCTGCTTTAAGATGACGGGGTTCAAAACTTTGCAGATGCACAAATTGTACCGTTACAGATGGTGACACCTCTGAGAGAAGATTTACTAGCTTATCTCCAATAGTGAGAATAATATTATCACCTGTGGCTATGATCAGTTTTCTCTTTTTTATTAAGCCATTTCCCGCTGCAGCATTCTCTCTCAAAGCTTCCACTCGTCCCAATATTTGATCCAACTCTGGAATAAGACGCTCAGCAAATGGAGTTGTCACCAGGCTTCTACCTGAACGGATCAGAATTTCATCATGAAATTGCAATCTAATACGCTTAAGTGCTTCAGAAACTGCTGGTTGCGTCATATAGAGGCGCTCAGCCGACCGAGATACATTCTTGGTATAAAGAAGCTCTCTCAAAATAGGAAGCAGATTAAGATCCAGTGATCGAAGACTACTTGTAATATGGTTACTCATTATGCGCTATCACAATAATGTGGTTTAAATACGCAGCTTGCGTTAAGAGTTTCTGAGAGTGACTTGTAGTCGCACTTATATTGTGCTGACGTGGTTACAGAAAGTTACTATCTTCAGCTAGAGATAACCGCGATCTGTATCGCGGATTAACCTGTAAAGTGTGATAAAGACGCCCCAGTTACTCCGCCATCAACAGGAAGCTCTATCCCGGTGATATAGGAGCCAGCCTGGCTGGCCAGAAATATAATTGCACCCACGATATCACTGTCCATACCCAACCGCCCAAGAGGAATCGCCTTTTCCAGTCGACGCTCTTCTTCATTACGCATATGCGCTGTCATGGAAGTAGGAAAGAACCCAGGTAAAATAGTATTGACGTTAATATTCCGATCAGCGAGGTCAGCAGCCAATTGGTGACTGAGCTGATGCAGTGCTGCCTTGCTGGCTACGTAGCTATAGGCGTTGAGATCATTGACTACAGCCCCTGCTATAGAGCCAATATTTATTATTCTTGCAGGATCAAGCTTTGTTCCCCCAGCTGATAAAAGGTGCAAACATTCTTGTATCAGGCGAAAAGGAGCCTGAACATTTGTTTCCATAACACCAGGCCACCCCTTGTCTGGAAAGGATTCGAGTGGAGCTCCCCAAGTACGCCCCGCATTATTGACAAGAATATTGAGAGACTTAACACCTTCCTTCTGAAGCGTCTCAATAATGGCGCTGATTCCTTCGGGCTTTCCAGCATTTCCTGTAATTGCTCGGCAATTTTCCCCTAGAGCCTTTTCCGCCTCCTCGCAGAGCTCTGCAGTGCGAGATGTAATGAAGACACGCGCCCCTGCAGCTATCATTCCTGCTGCAATCATACGTCCTAGTCCCTGGGCCCCACCGGTGACTAAAGCAACTTTTCCCTCAAGTGAGAAGAGTGATCCTGTCTGATAAGTCATTACTTTATTACCTGCCATTTTTATCTATATATGTGAATTAAACAGTTAAAATTAGGGGGCTTCAACCCCTTGAATAACGGCAACAGCCATCTTCCCAAACGCTTTTCCTACTGACTCAGGAGTATGATCACCAGCCGGATCAAACCAGATGTTTGCAGCAGCAACTGCACCGTTAATGAAGTTTGCTGCCAAAGTGATATTGTGTGAGGATTTATTGGGCGAACCACATACGCATTGAGCCAACAGGTCCCGCAGTATGTGGCTATAACGTCGCCTCCGCTGTATCTGTTGTGAAAGGCGATCACCTGATAACTCACCCCAATCTCTGAACGCAACTTTTGCCAGATTCGGATGTTTTAGATACCAGGTTACGTGAGCTGTAACAATACGCTCTAGCTGATCTAAAGGCTCTGCTTTTTGAAAAAGCTCATGCTCCAGCAGGGCGCTCACTTGTTGATCGGCGAATGTTAGAATGTCAAAAAGCAATTCTTCCTTGGATTTATAATAGTAATAGATACTGGCTTTAGTAAAACCAATGGCGTCAGCTATTTCCTGGACAGAGGCGCCGTGAAAGCCTTTTAAAGCAAAAACTCTTGCGGCCTCATCCCGTATGTCATTGCGCCGATCAGGATGAGCCTGATTGGACCTGCTTTCTGCGGTCTTTGTTTTTTGCATAGCTATCTCCACTATTTATGCTCAAGAGAGGAGGAAGTCTTCTCGCACCTCTTGACAGCACACTGTACAGATGACAGAGTACTACTGACCAATCGGTTAGTCAAATCAAGAGAATGTTATGGATGCCCTGATTTACGATCATGTTCGAACACCAAGAGCACGCGGTCGCGCCAATGGAGCGCTACACGAAATTACAGCGGTTGAAGTTGCTGCAACGCCCTTACGTGCCTTGGCTGAGCGCAACGAGCTCGATACTTCGCTTATCGAGGATGTCATCTATGGCTGTGCCCAACCTGTCGGCGAGCAAGGCGGGAATATTGCTCGAGCAGCAGTGCTCGCCGCCAACTGGGCCGATTCTGTGGCGGGACAGCAAGTACATCGTTTCTGTGCCTCCGCTCTTGAAGCGGTTAACAACGCCGCGGCTCAAGTCATCAGTGGCGCAGTAGATGCCGCCGTAGGTGGCGGTGTGGAGTGCATGTCGCGCACTTATATTGGCGCTGATACAGGAGCCTGGGTTGCTGATCCCTGGAGAAGCTACCATGGGCTCTATACACAGCAGGGTATAGGTGCGGACCTGATTGCGACACTCGATGGTTTTAGTCGTGAGACTGTCGATGCTTATGCTGCAGAAAGTCAGCGCCGTGCGGCACAGGCCCAGAGCAATGGTTGGTTTGACCGCTCACTCACACCGGTAAGAGATGTAATCGGACAAGTTGTATCTGAGCGCGATGACTACCTCCGCCCTGACACCACAGTTGAGTCGCTTGGTACTCTCAAGCCCGCGTTCAAAGGGATAGGGGAGGCTTGCTACGATGCAATTGCAATACAACGCTACCCACAAGTTGAAAGTATCTCTCATGTTCACACCGGAGGAAACTCAAGCGGTATCGTTGATGGTGCTGCTGCAGTTCTCATTGGCAATAAAGGGTTTGGTGTAACTACTGGACTTAAACCTCGCGCCAGGATCAGAGCGTTTACAAGTATTGGCTCTGAGCCAACGATTATGCTCACTGCGCCAGCTGATGTGACTGTCAAATTGCTCAAGCGTGCAAAGATGACGCTGGACGATATTGACCTCTTTGAAATCAATGAAGCTTTTGCCAGCGTGGTGTTGCGTTATATGAAGCACCTTGAACTCGATCCGGAACGTGTCAACGTAGCCGGAGGAGCAATCGCCCTGGGGCATCCGCTGGGAGCGACCGGTGCAATTCTCCTTGGCACGGTTCTCGACGAGCTTGAGCGCCGCGACCTCAATACCGCATTGATTACACTATGTGCTGGCAACGGCCTCGGCACAGCGACCATTATCGAACGAGTCTGAATAATGTACACGTACTTGAAAACTACCCTCGCTGATAAGATTCTTACCATCACACTCGATGCCCCGAGCTCTCCTGTCAACACAGTCTCACCTCTCTGGATTGAAGAGATGACCAGAGTGTTTGAGATGGCAAAGGCGAATAGCGACATCGCCGGTATCATTCTCGTTTCGGGAAAACCAGGGTTCATGGCAGGAGCTGACCTGAAGTTTATACTCGACAACCCAATGGATACTGAGGCAGCCTTCCAGTTCAGCCAACGAGCGACCCAGATGCACCGCCTCATTGAAACTTGTGGAAAACCTGTCGTAGCAGCGATGGCAGGATTTGCCTTGGGTGGAGGTTATGAGCTGGCTTTGGCATGTACTTGGCGTATTATTTCAGATAACCCCAAAGCGGTAGTCGGTCTTCCGGAAGTAAATGTAGGTCTATTGCCCGGTTCCGGTGGCACTCAACGTTTACCACGAATGATTGGGGTCGATAAGGCCACTGATGTTTTATTAGGTGGGAAAAGCTACCCACCCGTCGAGGCTTTGGCGTTAGGGCTTGTCGACCAGGTTGTACCCGCCGAGGAAGTTCTCAACGCAGCTCATGCATGGCTTGGGAGTGCACCGGACTCAGTCCGTCCATGGGATAGAAAAGGCTTCTCGCTCCCAGAATCAGATGGACTTCTTAAGCAATCCACCGCTGCCTTTTTCGCAGACAGAACCGGAAAATTACGAGCTCGGTATGGGGATAACTACCCAGCACCAATAAGCATACTGACCTCAATCTTTGAAGGTATACAGGTACCTTTTGACAAGGCACTGCTAGTAGAAAGTCGACATTTTGCACTGCTTGTATCAGGGACGGTGAGCAGAAATATTATCCGCACGACCTTCGTCAATAAAGGTCTGGCTGAAAAAGGTAGCCGGCGGCCGCAGGAGTTTCCTAAGGAAACTGTTTCCAAGGTTGGCATACTTGGTGCAGGAATGATGGGAGCAGGAATTGCTTATTCAGCAGCCAGGGCAGGCATCGAAGTAATTTTGCTCGATTCGAGCATTGAGTCAGCGGTCAAAGGTAAGGCTTACTCTGAGAGACTTGTTGCCAGACAGGTCGAAAAGGGCACGATGACCTTGGCAGAAGCTGATAGATTGACAGCACTTATTCAACCAACTGTCGATTATGCTGAGCTTGCTGGCGTGGAGATAGTGGTTGAGGCTGTCTTCGAAGATACAACCATCAAGGCTGATGTAACCAGAAAAGCACAGGCTGTCATGGCCAAAGATGGAGTCTTTGCATCTAACACCTCGACATTGCCGATCTCTAAACTGGCAGAAGCCTTTGACCGTCCAGACGATTTTATTGGCTTGCACTTTTTTTCTCCAGTCGACAGGATGGCTCTGGTCGAGGTAATCATGGGGGAAAAGACCTCTCAGGCAACTTTAGCGCGTGCGCTTGATTTTGTTGCCCAGCTGCGTAAAACACCCATCGTAGTTAATGACAGTCGTGGCTTTTACACCAGCCGCGTCTTTCAAACTTTTATTCATGAAGGAATGGAACTGCTGCGTGAAGGTGTAAAACCCGCATTGATTGAAAATTCTGCACGACATGCCGGGATGCCAGTGGGCCCGCTTGCCGTAATTGATGAAACCAGCATCGAACTGCCCCTTAAGATCGTAAGGCAAACGGAATTGGAAAGCCCTGACTTCAAACCACCTACTTCAGTTGAAGTAATGGAGAAAATGGTGGAAGAGCTAGGCCGCCCTGGCCGTAAGGGTGGTGGCGGCTTCTATGAATACCCAGAAGGTGGCAAGAAGTATCTGTGGCCAGGCCTTGCTGAACACTTTCCCCCAGCTCCGCAACAGCCATCAGCAGAGACTGTCCGGAAGCGTCTTCTTTATATTCAGGCATTGGAGACAGTGCGCTGCCTGGAGGAGGGTGTTTTGACACACCCTGCAGATGGCGATCTCGGAAGTGTTCTTGGCTGGAGCTTTCCGACTTGGGCTGGCGGAACTTTGTCTATTATCGAAACTATTGGCTTCTCTGAATTTGTTGAAGAGTGCGATGAGCTTGCAAAGCAATACGGTCCACGATTCAGTCCGACTGCTAAGCTGCGTGAAATGGCTGCCTCTGGCAGTGGTTTTGTATGGTCCTGAACGACCGTAAGCCTGTCTTAATGGCCAGGAAAAAACTGGATAGAGGCTAAAAAGAGGTGGAAGATGGGAAAGTTGAAATGGCCTGAGCGGCGCCCACAGGAAGACTTTGAGCGGATTCTTTCTCCCGAGGGAGAGCTGGTAGGTGAAAGACCGGCTATCGATGATGCCGAGCTTCTCAGATGGCATGAGGTTATGGTCAAAACGCGAATGCTCGAAGATATGGGAGTTCGCCTACAAAGGCGTGGAGTTTTTAGCGTTGCGGGTGGCGGCCCGGGTGAAGAAGCAATCGGGGTTGGAGCCGGTGCAGCTCTAAACCCCGGCGACTGGTTACATCCCTCCTATCGTCAGAATGCTTCCTTATTGTATTGGGATATTCCTTTGGATCGCACATTTGGCGCACTATTGGGGCATGCACCCGAGCATGTAAGAGCGCATCTTCCACTTGATCCCGCGGATGCTCCCAAGGTAAAGCTAACTCCTTACGCTGTTTTCTTGGGCGCTCATATTCCCGTGGCAGCGGGAACAGCTCTGACAGACAAGTTGAATAAGCGGGATCATGTTTCTCTTGCCTTTATTGGCGAAGGGGCAACTAGTGAAGGTGACTTTCACGATGGACTTGGGCTGGCCGGGGTGCTTAAAGCTCCACTCGTGGTGGTCATTGCTAACAACGGCTGGAGCATATCCATTCCTTCTAGCAGGCAAACTGCCGCTGAAACTTTTGCTCAAAAGGCTGTAGCTCATGGCATTCCACACCGCCGAGTTGATGGGAATGATGTTTTTGCTGTCTATTCAGCCACAAAAGCAGGCGTCGATGCAGCGAGGGCTGGTCAAGGAGCTTGTGTCATCGAAGCCGTCTCATATCGGATGACAAGTCACAATACAGCTGACCAGGCCGACATCTACCGCGATGATACAGAGCTTGAGTACTGGGCACAGCGTGATCCGATCGACCGGTTTGAAAAATATCTCACAAAATGCGGCCTGCTGGACAATACCTACAAGGAGGCTCAGCGTGAACGGATTGACATTGAATTACGTAATGCAGTGAATCGAGCACTCGAAATTCCCGCCACCCCGGCAGACACCATGTTCCTGAATCACTTGCACGGCGATCCAGGATGGCTGTTCAAACATCAGCAGGAAGAGTTGGCTGCCGAAATAGCTGGCAAGAATCCCTTTATGGACTTTGATGGCTCTGGGCTGGGTAAAGGAGAGTGAGATGGCTGAATCGTTGAACCTTGTCGCAAGCATAAATCATACACTGCGTTCTGAATTAAGGAAAAACGAACGCCTGCGTCTTGTCGGTTATGATATTGGCCCTGTAGGCGGCATGTTCCGAGCAACAGAGAACCTTTTTGAGGAATTTGGTGAAGATCGAATTATTGACACACCACTGACTGAGAATGGAATTCTTGGGATGGCAGTAGGAATGGCTATCGCGGGTGACAGGCCTGTAGTCGAGATGCAGTTTCTTGGCTTTATGTACAATGCTTGGGGGCAGTTTATCTATCACTTAGCGAATCTTCATCAGAAAAGTGGTGGAGCGTTCAAAGTTCCCGTTACAATCAGAGCTGTATTCGGAGGCGGTATCAAGCCGCTGCCCTTTCATTCCGAGTCTACCGAAGCCTGGTTCATGCATACGCCCGGTATTCGGGTAGTGTGCCCAAGTACCCCTCGACAAGCAAAAGGGCTATTACTTTCTGCCTTGCGCTGCGATGATCCAGTAATATTTCTGGAGCATGCCAAGCTTTATCGCGCATTTCGTGAAGAGGTGCCAGAAGAGGAGTACTTGCTTCCTCTCGATAAGTGCCGCCTTGTTCAGGAAGGCTCAGATCTAACCCTTCTTACCTGGGGGAATATGGTTCATGTCTCCACCGAGGCAGTGAATAAAATGGACGCCAGCATAGAAATCATCGATCTTGTTAGTTTGGCACCCCTTGATATTGAGCCAATTCTTGAGTCAGTTCGTAAAACCGGTCGTTGTATTATTGTTCATGAGGCACGTCGTACTGCAGGTCCAGGTGCAGAGTTGATCGCGCTGATTAATGAGTATGCACTCGAATGGCTTAAAGCACCTATTAAGCGTGTTACGGGCTTCGATGTCGCATTCCCGGACACATCAACAGAAGAATTCTATCTTCCCAATGTTGAAAGAATAACCTACGCCTTGGAAGCAGTTCTCGGCTTTGAATTTTGAGGAGTCTGATTAATGCGCTACGAATTTTATGTGCCGGACATCGGTGAAGGCTTGACTGAAGCGGTCATCGCAAGCTGGGCAGTCAAGCCAGGTGATACCATAAACGAAGATGAACCACTTTGTGAGATCGAAACTGATAAAGCCCTGGCTGAGATTACCTCACCTTGTACGGGTACTGTTGTTGAGATCACTGGAAAGCCAGGAGAAACACTGAAAGTTGGCACCGTGCTCGCAGTTTTTGAAACTGACAAACTTCCAGTCGGAGCACTTAATTCCGATCATACTGGAGTAGAAACATCTACTCCCTCAAGCAGCTCTGGCGCTGATAAATCTGAACCTAAAAATACTGCCAATCAAGCAGATACAGCTAGTGTGAATACACAATCTCCAGCCCGGGCTATAAGAGCAACTCCAGCCACCCGTCGTTTAGCACGAGAGAAAGGTGTAGATCTGGCAATGTTAACGGGCAGTGGTCCTGGCGGAAGAATTCTCCAGGCAGATCTTGACAATCAGCCAGGTTTTAATGGGGCGAAGTCAGGTGATGGTAGCTTTGCATCTGTTGATCAACGCTTCAGCATCACACCAATCCCGCATGAGGCAGGGCAAAAGCGTGTAGCACTAACAGGACTACGCAAAGTGATTGCCGAACAGATGGTGCGCTCAGTCACCGTCATTCCTCACGCTGCTTCAGCTTATCGGTGTGAGGCTGGCAAGTTTGTTGCTCTCAGAAAAACTCTGCAAGACCGATTGGGAATCCGAATTTCTTTCACCGCCATGGTGATGAAGGCAATGGTACCGGCGCTACAGAAATTCTCTGATTTCAATAGTAGCTTTGATGATACGAGTAATGAAATTGTCTATCCGCCATCTATCAATATTGGCTTTGCAACGCATACCGATGATGGATTGATCGTTCCTGTAGTAAAAAACTGTGAAAACAAGAGCCTTGCCGAAATTTCGGCCGATATTGAGCGGTTGGCAGAAGCTGCACGCAGTCGAAAAATTTCAGTTTCTGACCTCCGCGGCGGCACGATCACCTTGAGTAATGTAGGCAGCCACGGTCGCGTTGAAACAACTGGAGGGCGCCTGATCATTAATCATCCACAGGCCGCTATCATCGGTATTTCAAAGATAAAACCATGTGCTGTTGTGAGAGACAATCAAGTAGTAGTAGCGCAATGTCTAGATATCAATACTTCATACGATCACCGTATTATTGATGGGATATACGCCAATTTATTTATGGAATGTTTGGTTGATGTCATTGAGGAGCCTGGAATGATGATCGCTATCTAAACTGGCGATAATATTGGGCTCAAATGATTAAACAGAAGGCTGAATAATGGAAAAAATAGACTGCGATCTTTTGGTTATCGGTGGTGGCCCAGGGGGTTACTCTGCCGCCTTCCGAGCTGCTGACCTTGGCTTGCGTGTTGTTATAGCAGAACAGCGTGACGCACTAGGGGGAGTTTGCCTAAATGTAGGGTGTATACCATCAAAAACCTATTTACATCAAGCAGCAATTATACGCGAGGTCAAAGAAGCCGCTCAGAGTGGTGTCCAGTTTGCTGACCCTGTAATCGACCTTGATGCTATTCGGTCACACAAGCAGGGAATAGTAAAGAAGCTTTCCGGAGGACTTTCTGGTCTTGCCAAAGCTCGAAAAGTTTCTGTTTTAACGGGAGTGGCCCAGCTTTCAAGTCAAAGTTCAGCACAGCTGATCACTCCAAATGGAGAAACCAAAATAGTATTCAAGTATTGCCTGCTGGCTGTAGGAAGTGAAATTATGCGCTTGCCTTTTCTGCCTGATGATCCACGCATCCTGGACTCCACCTCAGCCTTGGAGCTGCCAGCTGATAAGGGTACGATGCTGATCATTGGTGGGGGAGTGATTGGCCTTGAAATGGCAACAATCTACTCATCTCTAGGGATGCATGTCGACATAGTCGAATTGACGGGTGATCTAATCCCAGGTGCTGATCAGGACCTGGTCGCTATCTGGAGGAAGCGCAATCAGAAATGGCTAGGAGAAATCATGCTCAACACCAAGGTGGTTGAGGTTAAAAGCTTGCCATCAGGGCTGGAGGTAACCTTTGATCAAGCCCCAAGAGTACGGAGCTATGATTTCATCCTTTCTGCAGCAGGAAGAGTCGCCAATGGTCATACCGTCAACGGAGAGGTAGTAGGATTAAGCATTGATGAGCGTGGCTTTGTCAGCGTTGATTCCCAGATGAGGACCAGTGTGAACAACATCTTTGCCGTCGGTGACGTGGTCGGCTCTCCGATGCTTGCACACAAAGCAGTTCATCAAGGACACGTTGCGGCAGAAGTGATCAGTGGTGAAATCACTGAAGACCCGAAGCTATCTCGAATGGCGTTTGATACACATGTGATCCCTTCAGTCGCCTATACCAATCCCGAGATTGCCTGGGTTGGCTTAACTGAGACCGAGGCTAGAATATCAGGCATAGAGGTCAAAGTAGCAAGATTTCCCTGGGCAGCGAGCGGTCGCGCCTTAGTGAATGGTTGCGATTACGGCCTCACAAAGCTCTTGACAGACCCTGCGACAAATCAAATCGTTGGTGGTGCCATTGTTGGTCCCAATGCTGGCGACATGATTGGTGAAGTTGGGCTAGCCATTGAAATGTGCACAGAGGCGACTGATCTCGCGCTCACTATCCACCCCCATCCGACCTTGGGAGAAACGATAGGCCTTGCTGGAGCGGTTGCCCTTGGTACTTGTACCGACTTACCCGCGCCTCAATAGATGAAGTGACGCAAGTCTCCTAGGTAAGCTAGATTTTGAAGTCACAGCTTGGCTAGGAGGCTCCGCAGTGGTGCTAATCTCTCCTGATACGCCGAAACAAACTCGGGTTACGCTCAATAAACTTGCGAATCCAGCGCTCGATAAAAGACCCTTCGCCACGCACCATACGCCACCAGCCCAGCAGGCTGATAATAAGGGCGCCAAGGGCGTCGAGTATCAGATCCCACATGGTGTCGGTCAGCCCTGAATCATCGCCGAGCATGGGCTTTTGCATATTGGCTCCGAACACTTTATCCATCGTAAATTCGAAAATTTCCCACAATGCGCCAATGGTCACGGCGAACATAAAGGCGAACAAGGCCACGAAGTGGGGGCGCAGCGACATCTGTACCCGCGGGTCCTGGTTGAGCACAAAAACCAGCAAGAAACCGAAGATTCCCAACATTAGTCCCGAACTGGCGTGGAGTGCCATATCCCACCACCAGAGGCGGTCGTAGTAATCGCGTATTTCACCGAGGAACAGAGCGGCAAAGACGAACAGTACAGTCAGTATCTGAAATTCAGCTGGAATATGGATTTGATATTGGCGCCCGAGCAGCATCGGAGTCAGAGTCACCAAACTGATCGCCACGATCAGAAAGGCGTGCACCCAGTGACCTTCGTACACCACTGCCACCAGTTCGAGGCCGAGCACCCCCAGCAAGAAAATCATCAACAGGCGGTGGATGCGTTCAGCGCGATCTGACATGAGGTGATTGGCTCCAGCGGGCCTGTAAGTAGCAAAAAACGAGCGGCTCGGCTCCTGATGAGTCTGTAACTTTACGAGGCGAATGTTACAAGCCTGTCTGTACCTTACGAGCTCAAACTTTATAGGGTGGGTTCTTTCACCCAGCGGCCATTAATAAGCAATTCCAAGGGTTGAAAGCGGGTTTTATAGGACATTTTTGCACAGTTTTGAATCCAGAACCCCAGGTAGACAAAGGGAAGGTCAGCCTCGCGAGCTTCGGCCACCTGGGTCAGCACCGCCAGAGTACCCAGGCTGCGTCGACTGTGGACCGGATCGAAGTAGGTATAGATAGCCGACAAGCCATCGTCCAGAAGATCCATAACGGAGCAGCCGATCAGCTCCCCCTCGCTGCGAAACTCAAGGAAACGGGTCGTGCTGATGCCATTGCCGAGAAAATCCATGTACTGCTCATGGCTGGGGGGAAACATATCGCCATCTTCGTGGCGCTCGCTGATATAGCGTTGATAGAGTGGGTAGTGCTCGGCGCTGTCCACCTCGGTGCACAACTTCACATCAATATCGGCATTGTCCCGCAGGCAGCGGCGCTGCTGACGATTGGGCACAAAGTGGGCAACCGGGATGCGGGCCGGGATACAGGCGGTGCAGCTATGACAGCGGGGCTGGTAGTAATAGCGGCCACTGCGGCGAAAGCCCATGCGGTTGAGCTGGCTGTAGAGCTCGGGCCCGATATGGCTGGCTGGATCGACAAAAGCCGTGGTGGCGTAGCGGTCGGGAAGATAGCTGCAGCTATGGGGCTGAGTGAAGAAGAGACGAATTTTTTTCAGGTCCGGGGTGAAATCGCGGGTCATGGACGCATGCTCTAAGCTGGGTTCAAGGCCGGACGGGTAGAACCGTCTTCCCTGCCAGCTCCACGGGCACGGCACTGCACCGCGATATCAGCTGCAGGGTTACACCTCACGACACTACCACAGTTAGATTCTCAGCGAAATCATCATTGTCGGGCCAGGCACGTCTTTCGTCGCGGTATCGGTGCAGCTGGTGGAGAAACTCGCAGCGGGGGAGGGTGGTGACCCCCAGAGAAGTCAGGTGCGGATTCGGTATCTGACAGTCAATCAGAGCAAAGCCATGACGAGCGAGGGTGCGGGACAGGACGATAAAGGCCACTTTGGAGGCATTGGCTACACGGCTGAACATGGATTCGCCGCAAAACAGTGCACCGATCTGCAAGCCATACAGCCCGCCCACCAGTTCACCATTCTGCCAACACTCCAGGGAGTGAGCGACGCCATCCCGGTGCAGACGCCCATAGGCATCGATCATCGCTGCGGTAATCCAGGTGCCTGAGGCGCCCCGACGACTTCCCGCACAGGCCGTCACCACGTGCTCAAAAGCGCAGTCAGTGGTGATCTGAAAAGTGCCACGGGCCAGCACTTTGGCCATGGTGCGGCCAGTGTGTTCAGCGCCGGGGACCAGCACAGCGCGGCTGGCGGGTGACCACCAGAGAATCGGCTGGCCTTCCTCGTACCACGGGAAGATGCCGTTGCGGTAGGCGTCGACAAGCGTATCGGTGTGGAGATTGCCCCCGACGGCCAGAAGGCCGTCGGGGTCGGTCAGCGCCGTTTCCGGATGAGGGAACACCGGGTGGAGAGGGTCGAGAAACGGCAGCATGGAGGGCGATCAGCCCTGATCGAGGAACTTCTCGGCATCGAGAGCTGCCATACAGCCAGAGCCGGCGGAAGTAATTGCCTGACGGTAGATGTGGTCGGCCACGTCCCCGGCGGCAAACACGCCAGCTACCGACGTCGCAGTGGCATTGCCTTCGGTACCACTTTTGATGGTGATATAGCCGTCCTTCATATCCAGCTGGCCGGCAAAAATATCAGTGTTCGGCTTGTGACCGATGGCGATAAACACGCCTGCCAGGTCCACCTGCTGGACGCTGCCATCCACAGTACTCTTGACCTTCATACCGGTAACACCGCTGTCTTCGCCCACCACTTCCTCAAGGGTATGGTTCCACAGCAGAGTGATATTGCCGTTGGCAGCTTTCTCGAGAATCTTGTCCTGAAGAATTTTTTCTGCCCGCAGGGCATCGCGGCGGTGCACCAGCACCACTTCGCTACAGATATTGGACAGGTAGAGGGCTTCCTCGACAGCCGTATTGCCGCCGCCCACTACTGCAACCTTCTGGTTGCGGTAGAAGAAGCCATCGCAGGTGGCACAGCCACTCACGCCTTTACCCATGAAGGCCTGCTCGGACTCCAGGCCCAGGTACTGGGCAGATGCGCCTGTCGCAATGATCAACGCATCGCAGGTGTAGCTCTCTACACCTTGCAGCCGGAACGGGCGCTGGCTCAAATCAACCTTTTCAATATGGTCAAAAATCACTTTAGTATCAAAGCGCTCGGCATGTTTCTGCATGCGATCCATGAGGTCAGGGCCCTGCAGTCCTTCAACGTCACCAGGCCAGTTGTCCACATCTGTGGTGGTGGTGAGCTGTCCACCCTGTTGCATACCAGTGATAACCACCGGATCGAGGTTGGCGCGAGCGGCGTAGACAGCGGCGCTCCAGCCGGCAGGACCGGAGCCGAGAATGATCAAGCGATGATGCTGGGTCGTGGACATGGTGCTTCCTTGAGTCAATAAGTTAAATAGAGTCGCTGGTTTAATCAGGTTACTGGCACTCATGATAAGGGACCCGAGTCATTGTTTAAACCAGCAAATATCAATGCGTCTCATAGAGGGGGTTTATCGGAGCAATGCTGAGCGGCAACACTGCCTTACTGGCTATTCGACGTCGAGGTATTACAATAGCCCCCCTATTGAT
>Ga0265293_10008422_pt1 | contig 15277 bp, 18 predicted proteins | sample Munlanlewell138R_FD_192505 | JGI IMG/M metagenome (GOLD analysis project Ga0265293, IMG submission 192505) | Leachate microbial communities from a municipal landfill in Southern Ontario, Canada - Leachate well 138R | ecosystem: Engineered > Solid waste > Landfill > Unclassified | place: Canada...
AAGAGGTATCCAACGATGAACTTATCTGGACAGAAGGCATGCTCTATCCAGTGCTGCACAGGTTGGAGAAAAATGGTTTGGTGGAGTCGTACTGGAAGAAGTCTCAAGCCGGACGCAGGCGCAAGTATTACCGACTGCAGGAAGCTGGGCAATTAGAGTTGGAGAGGCACATGGAGCAGTGGGAATTGCTGTTTTCGATTTTGTCTACGACAATCAAAGGCGATGGTGAAAGAAGGGCGATTTTTGATGTTTGACTTAGAAACGAATGTGAAGTCGTGGTGTGATTATTTGCGTGCTCAAGGAACGCTAGAGGAAGCGGGCGTCTTGGAGCTAGAAAGCCATCTGCGTGACCAAATCGATGACCTGACAGCGAGCGGTCTCAGTGTAGAAGAGGCTTTTATTGTTGGTGTGAAACGCTTAGGTAGTGTAAGTCTAATCTCGAAAGAGTACTCGAAAGTTAATACCGATGGTCTTTGGAAGAACTTGTTACTTGATCCCGCAGACCCAGACGCTAAGAATCGCAACCGGCGAAACATTGTGCTGGTTATTCTTTTATCCTTTTTGGCGGGGACTGCTGCCAAAATACCAACGGCCTTTGGGGTGGAGATTGGAAGCATAGCGTATTTCAAGAACCTGAGTTTTTACATCCTACCCTTTGTTACGCTCTTCCTTACGCTAAAGCACGGTGGTACCCCGAAGTCGCGCTGGACTCTGGCTGGCGTCTTTGCTTTTTCCTTCGCCGTTGTCAATCTGTACCCGTCTTATGAACCATGGCACACGGAAACGTTGACCGCCATTCATCTTCCCATTTTGCTCTGGTTGATCACCGGTGTTGCGTATATGGGGAAGGACTGGAAGGCGAGCAAAGCCCGCATGGACTTTCTTCGTTTTACAGGAGAAAGTGTGATTTACGGTAGCTTACTGATGCTTGGTTTAATGGTCCTGATGATGTTTACGATGATGATCTTTCAATCTATCTCCATAGATATGGAACCATTTGTGGAGAACTACTTCCTGATTTTCGGTGGCTGCGCCGTGGCTATGCTTACGGTGTATCTGGTGGAGGCCAAAAAGAGCATTGTGGAAAACTTTGCCCCGGTTTTGGCCAAGATATTCAGTCCCTTGTTTCTCATCACCATGTTGGCTTTCTTAGTCGCGATGGTTGTCTCGGGGACGAGTCCCTTTACGGAAAGAGAATTCTTGATTGGGTTCGATCTTATGTTGGTGTTGGTGCTCGGGATGGTCTTGTACACAATCTCCGCCAAGAATCTTCACGACAAGCAAGACATCTTTGATTATCTGAACGTGGCTTTGGTTGGCGTAGCCATGATTGTCGACAATGTTGCTCTTTCGGCGATAGTGTTTCGGTTGTCCGAGTATGGAATTACACCGAACAAATTAGCGGCCCTCGGTGAGAATGTGTTGCTCTTGCTTAATCTTGGAGTGCTGTTCGTGTACTACATTCGCTACTTTACAGGCAAGATTGAGTTTCAACAGATCGTGACTTGGCAGACCAAGTACCTAAACGTGTATGCGCTCTGGATGGCGATTGTGGTGTTTGTCTTTCCCCTTGTTTTCAGCTTTAACTAAAGTCAAACGTGGCCTTGGCGAACGAAATGTCACAGTGATAAAGAGAAAACAGAGCAATAAGCTTCTTAGTGGACATGGAAATCCAACTCCCACAGAACGGTTCTCCAAGGTATAATCGGGTCTAGATGCCGTTTATGGGAGTTATAGTTTTTGTCCACCATCAGCCCCGCTATTCTCTCGTATGCATCTGAGCGACAGTGCGCTGGTCGTGTGCGAGTTAATACTTGTTATTGACATATGTCGGAAATGATGTATATTAGAATTATAACTGACATATGTCGAAAACAAGGGGGTGACTATTTTGCCTAGATTTGACGGCTTTGGGCCACGCGGCTTTGGACCTATGACCGGACGAGGTTATGGTTACTGCGCAGGTGCTTACCCACGAGGTAGATTTGGATTCGGAAGAGGCTGGGGGTATGGATACGGTTTTGGTCCTGTTGCTCCGTGGCATCGAGTTATTGCCAAAACCGAGAAGGAGTTTCTAGAAGAGGAGAGGGATCTACTTAAGGCCCGCCTTGAAGAAATTGAGGAAGAACTGGAAGAGTTGTAGTATAAGAAGCGGAGGATGGCGGGGTACGATCTTGCCTGCTTTCCTCCGTCATTGAGGTGAGAGAATGCCCCGACCGCGAAAATGGAGGAAGGTATGCGCCCTTCCTGGTACGGATCGTTTCGGACCCATTGGTCGACCCATGGATTGGGAGAATATAGTAACGATGACGGTTGATGAGTATGAGACCATTCGATTAATCGATTTTGAGGGTTTTATGCAAGAAGAGTGTGCCGTGCAGATGGGAATATCGCGCACTACTGTTCAGGCTATGTACAGTGGGGCGAGGAGAAAACTAGCTGATGCGCTCGTTAACGGCAAAGTCCTTTCCATAGAAGGTGGAGAGTTTCTCCTTTGCGATGGCCAAGGGCGCGGCTGTGGTCCGGGTTGCCACAGGCATCGACGTGGTAGAAGCTGACTTGATGGGAGGCGTTTTATGAGAATCGTGATGCCAGTAGAACAGGCAAGTAGCAGGGGATCCATCGGTGCGTCCTTTGGTCGCTCCCCTTTTTTCCTACTCTATGAGACTGAAACAAAAGAATCCAGTTTTATTGAAAACAGTGCATTGGCAAATCCCGGTGGTGCAGGGATTAAGGCAGCACAGCTCGTTGTAGATCAAGGCGTAAACGCTGTGTTAGCACCAAGATGTGGCGAGAACGCGGCAAAGGTCCTGCAGGGTGCCGGGATTGAGATCTATAAAACGAGTTCTAGGTCAATCGAGAAGAGCATCGATAGTTTCGTTCATGGAAGACTTCCACTCTTAGAAGAAACGCATGCAGGGCTCTCTCATCATGGGGCTGAGTGAGTTGAAGGTTGCTGTTCTTAGTGGCAAAGGTGGTACGGGGAAGACGTTCATAACGGTAAATTTGGCGGCCGTAGCAGGACCTTCTACTTATGTTGACTGTGATGTGGAGGAACCCAATGGTCATCTCTTCTTCAAGCCGGAATACGCTGCAGAGGAGATTGTGACTGTGAAGATGCCCGTCGTGGATCAAAGACAATGCACTGGATGCCGAAAGTGTGTAGATTTTTGCCGTTTTGGTGCTCTGGCATACAGCAACTCTGGGCTCATGATCTTTGCTGACATCTGTCACTCATGTGGCGGCTGCATGTTGATCTGTCCTGAAGGTGCTCTCTCAGAGAACGAAAAACCGATGGGAAAGGTTCGCAAATGGGTTGCGGAAAATGTACACGGGCTTTCTGGGATCTTAAACATTGGGGAGCCTTCGGGAGTACCTCTCATTCACGAGCTGCTCAGTGACATGAACGATAGGCCTCATCCGGTATTCATTGATTGCCCTCCAGGTAGCGCTTGTGCCGTGATGGAGAGCATTAAAGAAGCGGATTATTGTGTCCTGGTGTCTGAGCCGACCTTGTTTGGGGTACACAATTTGCAGATCGTTTGGGAGTTAGTGCGGCTTTTTAAGAAGCCCTTTGGCGTAGTGCTTAATAAAGTGCTCCCAGGTGAGGCCATGGCAGAATCGTTCTGTGCAGAAAGGGGAATGCACATCCTAGCCAGGATTCCTTTTACTCAACATCTAGGCCTGCTGAACTCCCAAGGGAGTATTGCAGTGAGGGAAGATGAAGATACTCGTGCCGTGTTCCTTGACTTGCTCAAGGCCATTTCTAAGGAGGTGCACTGTGAAGCAACTGCTCATTCTTAGTGGAAAAGGCGGTACGGGCAAGACAACAATGGCCAGCGCGTTCGTCAGACTCTCTAAAGCCAGGGCTTACGCTGATTGCGATGTGGATGCGCCAAATTTGCATCTTACAGTGGGATGGACGAAAGAACCGAAGAGAAGCCACTATTTCGGGCTACCCAGAGCCAAAGTTGATCCGGACCTCTGCATTCGTTGCGATCTTTGCCGCCAATATTGCCGCTTTGGCTCCGTTATCTTGGAGGGAAGCAACTACAGAGTTGATTCCTTGGCTTGTGAGGGGTGTGGTGTGTGCGAGTTTGTCTGCCCTGCGGGCGCCATATCAATGGAACCGCACGTTGATGGGGAGCTTATGCTTTACTCCGACGCTAAAACGGCGTTTTCTACAGCGAAGCTCAATATAGGAAGCGGAACATCGGGCTTGCTGGTCACCGAGGTCAAAAAGCAGATGAGGGAGTCTGCAGGCACAGCACCGTTGGCGATCATCGATGGTTCTCCGGGTATCGGGTGCCCAGTGATTGCATCTTTGAGTGGCGTTGATTTGGTCTTGGTGGTGACAGAACCATCGATAACGGGCATGAATGATATGACTCGCATTGTTGAAACAGCACGGAAGTTTGGTACCAAGACTGTCGTCTGCATAAACAAGTGCGATACTAACATGGAGAACACGAGGTGCATTGCAGAGCTCTGCCGAGGGTGGGGACTGGCCCTCGTGGGTCTGATCCCCTTCGATTCTGAGGTGGTTAAGACGGTGAACGCAGGGCTTTCTATTGTAGACGTGGACTGCCAGGCAGGTGAAGCGGTTAGGTCGGTGTTCGAAAAGACGATGGATATTCTTTTTGGCGAAAACGAAGGGGGAGACGAGCAATGAAAATCGCTGTGGCAAGTGAAAAGGATACGGTGGCCGAGCATTTCGGTCGTTGCCAAGGCTTTACGATCTTCGCGACTGCGAATCGCACCATCGTAAGCAGTGAAACGGTTCCGAACCCTGGGCATCGTCCCGGGTTTCTGCCTCGCTTTTTGCACGATCGGGGAGTCAACATAATTATCTCAGGCGGTATGGGTGGTTCCGCGGTGGCGCTTTTCAACGAAAACAACATCGAGGTGATTGTGGGGGTTAGTGGGAGTGCAAAAAACGCAGTAGAACGATATCTTGCAGGCGACCTCACAACAACAGGTTCGGTATGCCATGAACATAAGTATCATGGAGAGTGCGAGGATGACGGTTTGTAACATCCATTTTTCGCTGGTATCTCACGAACAAGATTAGCGTGCACTCCCGAAGAGTGAAACAAGGGCTTCAATGCCCATGTTTCACTCTTTCGCAAGCCAATCCCTTTGAAACACCAGCATTTGATCGACTTAACGTTTTCGAACGGGGATCCAAACTTCACTATAAGCGTAGTCTTTCTTTTGGGGATCCATTTTCGTAAAGGAAAAGGATGGTGCTTGAATCACCTCATAGCCTGAAGTAGGCAGCCATTGGGCATACACATTGGCCATCGTATTTTGCAGTGTGGAGGGAAAGGGTCCTTCATTGGGAAAGACGGCCCATGTGTAGGCGGGCACGGGGACTTTTTCTAAGAGGGGACTTATTTCCTCTTCGGTGGTCAGTACCCCAATGAGGTGGGTCAAGTGTCCCTCTTCTTTCATAAAGTTGGCGTCTGCCTCGTAGGACGCATTTACGATCTCACGGGGTGCAATGTTTTGGAGCGAACGCATTTCTTTGCGTTGCTCTTCCGTGATACTCTGCGCGAGTTTAACTATCTCTTGGTTGATGCCTTCAAACTGCATGGGCACGCGTTTACTGACGCCCACAAGATTAAAGGCGGGTTTCTCTTCGATTCTAAATTCCATATTGACTCCTCCTTTGACAGAAATCACAAACGAGAGTTTGGGAAACGATTTGCCCAGACCCTTTTTGATGGCCTCCGATGGAAGGTAACCACTCCACTTTTTGTACGCACGGGTAAAACCATCGAGCGATTGGTAGCCATACTTAAAAGCAACATCGGTAACTTTTTCCCCATTGAGCAAATCCAGGGTGGCTTCGGATAGTCTTCTGTTCTTCACATACTCACTTAATGTCAGGCCTGACAAATAGAAGAAGACCTTTCTGAAGTGGTAGTCCGATACACCGGCGAACTCTGCTATCACGTCGAGCGATAGATCATCGGTCAGATGATCTTCGATGTACTCAACTACCTGGTTCAACTCATTGAGCATGATTTTCCCTCCCTCAACGATTCCATCATACCAAAGCTATTTCAAGCCCACTCGACTTTTTGGATCAAAAACTATCGCATTTGGCCATTTTCCCAACTCAATCACTGTGACCTATTTGGTATGGCCGGTGGAGTTTCCTTCTTGAATGAAAACTCCCAAGGCAAGCATGTGATCCGACGACTGAGTGACATGTCGTATGTACGCTTGTAAAGGGAACGAGATTGGGTTACAAACAAAGTAGAATTAGCAGACAGTACCAAGGCCCATGGATTGACGACATGTTGATTCGTGGGTCTTTTTTTGTTGGGTGACACCAGAGTTATTGTGTTGACCCCACTAGTATCATGTGTTATCATTAACATATGATATACAAGGAGATGTGGACATGTCGTTTCAACACACGATTCTGGGTTTGTTGAACTTCGAGTCGCTCAGTGGCTATGAGATAAAAAAGATTGTGGAAAAGACTCCGTTCATGTACTGGTCAGCAAACAACAATCAGATTTATAAGTCCCTAGCGGAGTTGCTGGACGAAGGATTTGTGACCAAAGAAGTGCTACACCAAGAGGGCTCTCCCTCTAAGAATGTGTATACTATTACCGACGAAGGATTAGTAGAGCTAAATAACTGGATGTGTTCTGCAACGGAACCTCCCGTGCTGCGCAGGCAAATCTTGATTAAGCTTGCCTTCGCCAGCCATCTAACCCGAGATGAAGTGGAGTCATTGTTGGAGTCTTACGCTCGGATCGTGCGAATGGAAATGGTTTTGTCGGAGAGAAACCTGGCTCAATCGTATTTTTCTGAACTGGCTCCAGAGCAAACTGTTTTCCTAGAGCTGATTAAGGAAAACATGGCCGACCTATACTCTTCCGAACTGGCTTGGATCCAAAGCATAAGACAGGCTGCTGCGGTGTTACCAGTTCGAGTACGGAAGGCACAAGAAGTAGAGAAGCAAGATCTTGAGGTGAGAAAAGCGATGAACTACCAATTGAAAGAAATTGACAAGAACAAGTACCTGTACATTACGTGTGACGATACGCTTATTAACGACGAACAGGATGCGCTGGATATTGTCGCCCAATGTGCTACACATGACACAAATGCGGTGGTCTTGGATGGTCAACTCTCTGAGCACTTTTTCAGGCTCAGTACTGGACTGGCTGGTGCAGTACTTCAGAAATTTGGAAACTACAATATTAGGATGGCCGTAGTCTTGCATGAAGTACCCGACACGCCTGTGCGTTTCAAGGAGATGATGCTGGAACAGACTGCAGGAAGCATGTTTCGAATCTTTGACAACGTGGATGATGCGACTAGGTGGCTTTTTCCCCAGTAAGTGGAGCAGTCAAGGAACTAGAGGAGGTTTACGGATATGTCCAAGGAAATACTGGAGATCTTACGGATTCGTTTTGAGGAAAACATGCAACGTCACCAGGCTCTGAAATGGAGCGAGGTTCAAGCACGGTTGGAGGAAAATCCTGAAAGATTACGTTCGCTTCAGGAAATGGATCGTTCTGGCGGAGAGCCTGATGTGATCGGGCAAGACCCTGTAACGGGAGAGTACATCTTCTGTGATTGTTCAGCTGAGACCCCTGTGGGTAGGAGAAACGTGTGTTTTGACAGAAAGGGCCAGGAGGCTAGGGAAAAGAAGGGTGTCTATCCTCAAGGTAATGCTTTGGGGATGGCGGAAGAAATGGGCATTGAGCTCTTGACGCCGGATCAGTATCGGGAGCTTCAGCAACTTGGGAGTTTTGATCAGAAAACATCCAGTTGGCTCAAGACACCGCAGGATATTCGGGCGTTAGGTGGAGCCCTCTTCGGTGACCGTCGCTATGGACATGTGTTTATCTATCATAATGGTGCCCAGTCGTTTTACGGTGTTCGCGGGTTTAGGGGACTCTTGCGCGTGTGATCTGGTTTCTGTTCTTGGGCCTTGCTCATAGACGGATATTATACTTGACTATTTCGTCCTCGCTTAGTGATGCTATCACGCGGGAGACATGCAGATCATCTTTGAGGTGCGCTATGTGAATCCACTCTGCCTTTTTTATCACCTGTTCATGCACATCCAACTCGGGATCACACCCGAGTTTTATTTGTTGTTCGCCAAGTCGCGGTTCAGCAAGATAGCAATATTCAGTTCCAGCCGAATACTCCCGCGCAAACAAGAATCGTATGATCTCGACATCTAAGTTTACTTCCTCCATAGCCTCACGAACGGCTGCTTCTTCACAGGTTTCGCCCTGTTCAACTCCTCCTCCCGGAAGAGTCCAAAAGGATCGCCCTTCTTCCTCTACTTTAACCATCGCTATTCTTCCATTGGATAGAACAGCAGAAAACGCCCGATCTCTATTCATCCTAGAGATTACCCCCTTGCTTGACTTGCATCCGTTTCGCAGGTCCTTCAGGCGAAGATGGGACTCTGTCGTCCAACTTCACCGCAACATCATGATTCTCCTGTATTTAGACGATCAATCCTAACTTGGATTAAGAGGATTCTGCCTGTTTCTGCAGTACTAGTTTGAGGAGACAAGAAGACGAAGGGGGATATGGAATATATGATCAGAAAGTTTAAGTGCCTTTCGTTAATATTAGGTTTGTTTTTGCTTGTCATGCCCTTAAGTGGTTGCGATCAGAAGGATGACGTGCCTGAGGCAAGCATTATCTCGGGGAGAGTCGTCTTAACAGAGGATCGTGAATCGGGTCTAGCAGGGGTAAACCTCCTAATGGTGGATGGAACGAGTTCTTATGTGGAGACCGATGCAGGGGGTAGTTTTGAGACCAAGGCACTTAGTGAAACCATTATTATTCCCCGGAAAACCGGTTATAGCTTTGTACCGGAGAGGCAGGTAGTGGGCGAAGATCAAACGTTTGAGTTTGTGGCTTATCCATGGGCAGAACCTGATTTTGCAAAGTGGGGTAAGCAATTTTCTTTCGATTCTCATTTGGATCTGGTCGAGTCCGTTGCCTTTTCTGCGGATGATCAGTACATTGCCAGCGGTAGTTATGACAGGACAATCAGGATCTGGAGAATAGACGATGGACAGTTAATGAGAACCTTGTCCGGTCACACAAGTCCTATTGAGGTTATTGCTTTTTCTCCTCAAGGCCACTACTTAGCCAGCGGCGCCAGAGACGGCCGGATAAAAATCTGGGATTGGCAGACAGGTCTAGAAGTCATGACCTTATCAGGCCACACGAACTCACTCACAGACCTAGCATGGTCGCCTGATGGAACCAAAATTGCCAGTTCTGGCTGGGATCGCGAGGTTAGAATTTGGGATTCTGCCACTGGAAACGAACTGAAGTCGTTTACCAATGAAAGCTGGGTGAGGACGGTTTCGTGGTCTCCAGACAGTAGGTTGTTGCTTAGTGGCGGCGATGATTTAAGCCTAAACGTTTGGTTGGTTGATGAGGGGGAGCTTAGTGCTGAGTTTGTGATGGGTGACAAGATCTTGTCCCTATCTGCTGCTCCTACGGGATCCTGGGTTGCCATGGCTCTGGGAAGCGGTGCATTAAAGGTCCTCAATTTCGAAACAGGGGCGGAGATTCTCCTTGAGCGGTACCAAGGTCAGATTGCTGCCTTGGATTGGTCGTTTGATGCCCGTTATTTGGCCGCAGGTACAGATAGACTGATCCAGGTTTGGGATTGGGAAACGCAAGAGACGGTGCAAAGGATCCATACGGCCGACTACTTCTTTGCACTGAATTGGGGCAGCAAATCACACCTGTTAGCTAGTGGTGGTTATAAAGGCGTCATTGATCTGTGGTCGGCAAAATCAGGAGAGAATGTACTGACAATTGCGGGTCATACTCGCGCTGTTAAGGCTTTAGCGTGGTCACCTCAAGGAGATTATCTGGCCTCCGGAGGTGAAGATAGGATTATCCGGATTTGGGACGTGGATGCGCGAAAAGAAAAGTATCAATTGCTTCCTGGCCACAGCGGGCCCATGGAAGATCTGGCTTGGTCACCAGATGGAACGTACCTGGCCAGTTGCGGACATGATTTGTTGGTGCGTGTTTGGAACATTGCCGAAGACAAGTACGTTGGTGCTTTCACCGAACGCATTAAAAAGCCATTTCTACATGAGAGAGGTTTTGAATTTGCTGTCGGGATGGAATCTGTTAGCCATGAAGACATCGTTCTTTCTCTAAGCTGGGCGCCTAATGGTAAGAGGCTTGCCAGTGCTAGTTGGGACAAAACCGTCGCCGTTTGGGACGTACCAGCGGGAACACAGTTAGTGGGTATTCAAAATCCTCAGGGATGGATCACTGCCGTTGCTTGGTCTCCCCAAGGTGATCAGGTCGTTTTCGGGGGCTATGATAAGGCCATTCATGTCTATAACGGCGTGACGGGTCAGGAAATCAAGAAACTTGAGGGACACAGCGATTGGGTAAAGTCCCTGGCCTGGTCTCCGGATGGCAAGTATTTGGCAAGCTCTGGTTATGATCGGACAGTTCGTATTTGGGATCTGGAAATAGACCAGATCGTAGGGTCCTTGGGTGGGCAGGAAAACGTAGTTACCGTTCTGGAGTGGTCGCCTTGTGGACGTTATCTGGCGGCGGGCAGCCACAGTGGTACTGTACACATCTGGGATACCAGTACATGGGAAACTCTCTATACGTATCCTGGTCGGGTCTTAGGTTTACAGTCTCTAGCTTGGTCACCTAAAGGTGATCAACTGGCGATTACAGAGTACAACTCCATCATCATTATAGGCGAACTCGATTGACGGCCGAAGTCTTTCGTCTTCACGACTCCTGCTTATCAGCAGGAGTTTTTTGTGAAAAAACGAATCAATTTCCATGGTGTCCAAAAAATGGGGGATGATCAAATGGGAAAACTTAAGGCTCTCGACCCGCGGCTCCTTTCTACTATAGGATGTTCCCTGTTTTTTGCCTACATATTGTCTGTTCTCTTCGAAGGACAAGTACTGTACAGTCTCTCTGCATCATTTGCAGTTGAGACGTCTGTGCATCTCCTAATAGCTATGGCCGCGCATCTCTTGGGTCTGTTTTCCTGTGGCCATTTCGTGAAATCATTGGGTGCGGTGAGACGCGTCATGATCGTTAGCATGGGTGTCTGTGTGCTAGCGACTATACCTTTCTTTTTTGGCCCATCTGCTCTGTGGATAGTGGGGTTGATATTAAGTGGGTATACAAGCGGGTGTGTTGTGGCTTCATTTGGCTCTTTGTTAAAGATATTCACGCCAAAGAGTAAGCGACTGAAGACATGTGCAGACATTTTGATCTACTCTAACGTGACTATGATTGTCGTTAATGTTGTAGCTGTGAACGTATCACCATCCCTTGGACTCGTTCTGTCTTTGATATGTGTGATGCTAGGCACATTGCTCATCTGGGCACTACCAGCTCGTTCAATGAATGAAGAAGAGGACAAGACCGAAAGTAATCAGAATCAGCAAAACAACATCAACAAGCCTCTGCTATTGCTGGTTTTGTTCGTTCTGATCATTACAATCAACTCTGGGCTGATGTATCAGGTTATTAACCCCGCTTTTGAACATCTAACCGAGCTGCGGAGTTGGTATTGGGCGGTGCCTTACATCGTTGCTTTGCTTGTTATGAGAAACCTTCCGCCGTGGGTCAAACACTCTAGTGCGTTGTATGTTGGTATGGCAATGATTATGGCTGCCTTTATTGGTTTTATGTTGCTGGCTCGAAACGCTTCGGACTATCTGATTGTGGATACACTGATGCTTGGTGCATGCGGTATTTTCGATCTCTTCTGGTGGAGTATCCTCGGGGAAATGATGGATTACACAGATAAACCCGTCAAAGTATTCGGTATTGGTCTTGCTGCCAACGTACTCGGTGTCTTAGTCGGGGATGTCTTAGGTATGCGAATTGTCTCCCTGCAACTGAGCCGTGCCCAAGTGACAGTGATAGCCCTTACCATCGTTTCAGTGACTGTAGCGTTATTACCTGCTCTAAACCGATATCTTGTTACTTTATTGAAGGGTCATGCTTATCTGGCGGTTTATGAAACCATGAGCCAACCACAGCAAGATGCCATTGTTGCTCTCAGTGCAACCCTTGATCCCCTCACCGTCAGGGAGCAGGAGGTACTAGGGGTTTTGCTCGATGGCAAGTCCAACCGTCAGATCGCCGAAATGCTATGCATTAGTGAGAGCACAGTAAAGACACATATCCGAAACATCTATTCGAAGTACGACGTAAGCAGTCGAGCAGAACTGATCAGTACTGTGCTGAAGAATCAACCTGAAATGCTGTCATGAACGGGAACTCTATTGCAATGGGTCTGCTTCTAGCACGTTGTCATCTGCCTCTCATACTAAAGTATGAGAGGTTTTTTGTATGATATCGACTGAAAAGGGGATGACATACCCGCTCTTAAACGTTACTGTTAGGGCAGAAATACCTTCCCGTTTGAAGAAAGGAGGACGTAATCCAATTGAGATCCATTCGCAGAAGATACACGTGCAGTAGTTTACTTCTGGCCCTAAGTGTTTTTTGCACTCTCTGGCTTAATCCACGCCAAACTGGGACGAGGATTCTTTGGAGTTCTTTGATCGTCTTTCTTGTGGGGCTTTTCATTCGGCAAAGCCAGATGCTTCAAACAGCCAAGCTCATTTGGGATAATCGCGTGTTGGTGATCGCAGAGCCCTGGCTGGACAAGAGCAACCGAAGCGCTATGGAAGATGAAGAAACGGTATTGTCAACCTTTGGAATGCTGAGTGCTGGTCACATCTATGAATGGGGTCGTCGGGGTCTATGGGGCGTGCGGCTCAGGACGATGGACGTTGATCAGAAGAAGATGCGCCTTTCCTTTGGCGACAAGAGTCAGGCAATATGGTTTGAGTTTGCGCATGGGATAGATACCCAGCAGAAGATCCGAGAAGTGACCCAGACACTGTGGCGAGAAACCGGTGTGAAAACGACAATCCAAGACTCGTGAAGGAGAGTGGACAGGTGAAAACGGGCAGGATCAATCCAGTAATTTTCTTGATCATTGTTGCTTGCCTGCTCTTTGCCTTGTACAACAGTGTGAGCATTCTCTTGCTGGGCTTGTTTGGAGAGGAAACTGTTGGAACGATAACGAGCTATAGCAATCGTGTGGATAACACCAAAGCATCGCCCAACGCCTCTAGAACCGTTACCAAGGGTTATCGTTTCACCGTAGGCGACAGAGAATACAAGGGTCATTCGACTTACGCAAGCGATGAAGCATGGCCAAACTTGAAGGAGGGCGAAAGGCGCATTGAACGCATCAGTTATCTAGGATTCTTCCCCAGTGTGAACAAACCAACCCATCTTGTGGACTTTGACGAACTTGGGGTAGGGGGGGTGTTCTTCTACCTTGTCACTGTCTTTGGCTGTCTGGTACTGTTCTTTTTGCTAAAGCGTGAAATGCGACAAAAGTAGCAGTAAAGGAGGACAAGAGTATGCTCGAGGAACGTCCCTTAGTGGGCTGGTCTGATGTTGCCAATTCGGATGAAATCGCGGAAACCATAAGAAAGAACAAGAGGTCGGCCATCGTCTGGACCTGGATCCTTACTCTGATATTTCCAGTAGGTTTTCTCCTTGCGGGCCTTCTCAGCGATGAGGTACCTCTCAATGAGGCCCTAATCATAGGTGCCGCTTTAGGCTTCTTCATCCTGATCATCAACGTATGGCGTATCGCTGGCATGAAAAAGCCAGCTTGGAACGGCGTGGTCATGAAGAAGATAGAGAAAAGGCGCGACGTTCATGACCGCGACGATGGCTCTACCCGATCGTACTGGGAGTACATTGTGTTGATCCGAACAGAGAAAGGAAAGAAGAAGCGGATCGTTGAGCGTGAACGTGATCGAGAAATGTATGATTATCTGGATGTTGGAGATCGTGTTCGATATCATCCCGCACTCGAGACATATGAGAAGTATGACAAGTCTAAGGATGAGGTGATGTACTGCAATGTCTGTCGCCTCAGAAATTCGATTCATAACGATCGCTGTGATCGCTGCAAGAATCTTCTATTTAAATAAGAGACTGGGGGAAGAATAATGAGACCAAACTGGTTCATAGTACCGCTTCTCGCCGTGTTAGTTTTGTTCGGCACTGCCTGTGAGGTCCAGGGGCAATCGTTTACGCAGTGGGCCATAACAGCCTCTGCAAGCAGTGAGTATGGAAGTGGAGACTGGTCGGCGAAGCAGATGTTGGGTCAGCCCGATTTCTACCCTAACTATGGGGATAGCCCGCTTGCTTGGGCATCCGCTGATAGGAACAATGGCTTACAGTGGGTAGAACTGGGATTTGCGGAGGCCGTTTATGTAGATAGTGTGGAGATCTACGAAATCTTTAATCCAGGAGCCATCGTAAAAATAGAACTGCTGGACACAATAGGAGGCAGCCACCTAATCTGGGAAGGTACAGGGGGACCTGCAGGAAGCACCGCAAGGGTGTTCAGTGCCAAGAATGGCATCGTTACGGTACCCTGCAATGGGGTGCGGATCACTTTGGATACGGACTCCGTTAGTGGTTGGAACGAGATTGACGCCGTGAGCATTACCGGCAGTCGCAACTCCACGTGGCCTCACGCTCAGGGGGCATCCGACATGGTACTTCAGTGGGCAAGTGGAGCTAAAGCCAGTAGTCAATACCGAGAGGACCGGTGGACTCCCGAGCATATGACTGGCTCACCCGATGTTTATCCGAAATATGGGGACTATGATAAAGCCTGGACCGCAAGCTCGAGCGACGGAGGGGAGGAGTGGATTGAACTCTTCTACGACGAGGCCGTGTATGTGACGCGCATCGATGTGTATGAAACCTGTAATCCTGGAGCGATTGTCAAGGCAGAGATTATTGACGAAACAGGAAGGCCCCATGTGGTTTGGGCGGGTAGCGCCACGGCCGCTCCACAAGAATCCCGTATCTTCATGATCGAAAACTTCAAGATTGACGTACCTGCACGGCATGTCCGGCTGGTGCTCCGAACAGATCAAGTGCCAGGTTGGAATGAAATTGATGCTGTAGGCCTCATCGGTGCTCGTACCAAGGTGCAAGAACAGAGGGCAATGGATCCATTTGAGCAGTTAGCATCGATAATCCTCCGACTGGGGACTGCTGTGGAACGGGGCAGAGAGAACAACTCAGCCGATCCAGGATTCCTCCAAGAACTGGAGCAGATCGTACGGGAACTTTCGAATATTGGCTTCTAAAATGCGCTGCAGACTAGAGCCGGACCCTGTCATTCCGGAACGTCTACATTTGTAAAAATCAGATA
>Ga0265293_10008423_pt1 | contig 15277 bp, 11 predicted proteins | sample Munlanlewell138R_FD_192505 | JGI IMG/M metagenome (GOLD analysis project Ga0265293, IMG submission 192505) | Leachate microbial communities from a municipal landfill in Southern Ontario, Canada - Leachate well 138R | ecosystem: Engineered > Solid waste > Landfill > Unclassified | place: Canada...
AAATAATATTTTGAAAAAATTAAGTGTATTCAGCAATTATTTATATGGAATAATTTCGCAGACAAAGCTTTCAACGGTACTTAGCGGCAAAAATATTAACGGTTTAAGCAATTTTGCATGTGAAAGCATAAAGACAAATAATATAAAAAGCAGAGTTTATTCAGTTATAGGCTCGGATAATAAATTAAACAAATTTTTTTCAACCGATTTTTTTATTAAACTTTTAAATAATAAATTTACGAAATTGTGTGGTAAATCAATTAATTATTTGAAACCTGATACAATTAAAAATAAAATTTTACAGTATAACTATAACTATAAGCAGCATACGAAAAGAAAAACTGAAGAAATCTTCAGTATAAATGATGTATCAAGATTTTCTAAAGAGGTTAATAAAGCTGTCCTTTCCGAAGGTTTTAAGAATAATGTTACTCTGGCTGCTGTCAGTTTATTTAACAAACTATTTGACAGGAATAAAACCTTTGGCGAATTGTTTGACGGCAGATTAAAAATATATATAGATAAAAATTTGCCTCGAATTCTTAAAAATATAACACAAAAAATAAAAGATAATCTTGCAGAAAGCAAAACAATTGTTTCAACAGCCCTGCGGGCTGAATTTAAAAATCAGCTGGGTTTTTTTGAAAGCGGTCTGTATGCCATAATGGACGGAGATACAATTATCGACCATATTGTTTATAAAATTATGACAGACAAACTGCCTATGTTTATGGATATGAAAGAGGATGAAATAAACAAAATTGTGTTTGAACTAATAAATGACAGGTTTTACAAAGCTAATGTTGAAGTTTTATATGCAAACTTAAATAAGCTTCAAATAATGGAAGTTGTTGAAAACTACTTAATAGTAAATAAAGAAAAACTTGAAGCTAAAATAAATAAAGCAATAGTTGAACTTTACAATAAAATAAAATTCAAAGACTTTAACAGAATTTTAGATTTATTTAACATGAGTGACTTGGAAAGTTTTATTAACTCATATGAATCTGAAATTAATGCATTTGCAAATGCAATGCATTTATACTTATTAAACAATAAGGATGAATTTACTAATGAAGCTTTTGCTTTTATCGGTTCTGTGACAGAAGAATTAATGAATTTGAAATTCAATGATATTTTTAATTATGAAACTCAAGACGATATAGACAGATTTATAAAAAATACAACTAATATTCTTTGTAAAAAGGAAGATATAGAGAAGATTGCAGAATCTTTCATTGAAACATATAAAGAATACCATAATAATATCCGTTTGGATTATTATATTGACGAGGGTGAATTTACAAACTCTACACAAAGATTTGTACAAAATTTATTGATGAAGGCTGAAACAGAAAAAACAGTAAAGCAAATCCTATATTCTATTGTTAATGAAGCTGCGGAGTCTAATTTTGATTTCATTGATTCTAGGTCAAAGGAATATATTGTTAATATATTTGTGGACTCAAGCATTGAAGGTCTTAGAAGAAACTTGGATGATTTGCTTAAGTCCGTTGAATTTGACGAAATTGCAGCTGAAGAAATCGAAAAAATGGAGCCCGAAAAAATTCATCTCATGTTTAATTCATTTGGAGAAAAATATTTCAGAAAGCTTATGCTTTACGGATTTGGAGGGTTTGTGTTTGGAATAAACATATATGTGGGATTTGTATTGACAGGGTTAAAAATATTGTCCGAAACTATTAGGATGAAATTCTTGGCTGACGGCAAATGACGAAAGGGTCGCTCGTAAGCGACTCTTTGTGATTTACATAATTTTAAATATGTAAACCTATTACTACAACCCCAAACCTTTATATTCTCAAAACTTCCGGAATTTTAGATTTACATAAATTTATATATGTAAACCTTTTGACAAAACCCCTTCTCCCAACAATGACTGACAGTTTCATAAGAAACGAAAGAGCGTCCCTAAAAATCAGATTTTTCCGGTATCCCACTTATACTGCCAACTAAATTTGAATTATCAAACATCAGCTTGTTTATATTGTATGCTGCCAATAGCTGATAATATCCTATTTCTGCCTGATACATGCCTGTATTTGCCTCCAATACATCCAGCATGGTCGCCATTCCGTTATCATACAAAAGCTGATTTATTCTTGCTGCCTCTTTTGCTAATTCAAGAGTTTTTTCCATATTGATGAGGGCTCTTTCTGCCTTAATTAAGTTCAAATATGATTTTCTAACATCAAGTTCAACATCCTTGTATGCTTGCGGTACATTTAACTCTGCATCTTTGAGTTTTTCTTTAGCTGCTTTGTGCTGTCTTAAGTTTGAAGTATAGTATGCGGTATAAGCATGTGTTTCTATCTTTTGAAGTTCTAAATTGTTCTCAGCCGTCAGTATTTCAGGTCTTTCTGCTTTTGCTTTCTCTATTGCTTCAGCTAAATTAATTTCTTCCGCCGGCACATAAGTAATATTGGTGTCTGTAAGTATAAATTCAGTATCAAAAGGTAATTCAAGTTTATTCAAGAAATTTAACTTTGCAATGCTGTAATCGTCTGCTGCAGAATCCAATTCAGTCTTAGCTTTTTGAACTGCCATTTCAGCATTTAATACTTCCGCCTTTGTAGCAGAGCCGTTGCTAAATTTCAAATTTGCAACTCTTAATTGTTCCTCGGCTTTACTTAAATTTAATTTGTTAATTATAATTGTTTGCTCGGCGACCAGCACATTGTAGTACAATGATTTTGTTTCTATTTCAATCCCTGCCAAAATCATTTCTCTGTTTTTCTCCAGTTGTGCCTGCTGGGAGTCGGCATATATAATGTAGTAATTATTTTTAGCCATTATGTTTGAAATTTGATTACCAAGCAAATCTAACTTTATGCCAAAAGCTGCAGCCGCTTGTTCTTTTTCATTTATTTGTTCAAGTGACATAGCCATTATTTCTTCTGCTGCCGCTTTAGCACTCTTTGCATCTTTTCTTGCTTCTTTAACCTGTGCAATTCCATCATCAATTTTCCACATTTCTCTGCTGTTTTCTGTTGCTATCCTTACAGCATCCTCCATTGACAGCATAAGAGGCTCATTTTCCTGTGTTGTTTCTTCTGTAACTCCTTCGGTTGTATCCGTAGCTTCCAAAGTCACTCCGCTTTCTGTAGCTTCTTCTGTTGCTGACACATTTATCAAGGTACTTAATATTAGCATCAGTACTATTAATAAAGATATTTTTCTTTTCATCTTTTCCTCCTATTGTTGTTGTTTTACAGCAAATCCGTTATACAATAAATCAAAAATTACATCATCTTCTTTGATTTCTTTTTCTTTGTTAAATGTTTTTAATCTCGAATATTCACCCATGGTACCCACTATCAAGCACGCTAAAACTTCAGATTGTATATTCTTTTTGACGACGCCCTCCTCCTTGCCTTGGTCTATTATTTTGCATATTAAACTATACATTTCAGTAATTTTTCCTATTATTGTCTTAATTGTTTTTTCTGAAATAATGTTTTTGCTGGATAATATATTGTCTATGCTCATATCAGCGAACTCTGATTCCATCTTAAGTTTTCCATTGAATAAAATCAATAATTTATTTTTAAATGTATTATCCATATTACTGACATATTCTATATTTTCAATTATTACATCAACATATTCAATGCATGCTTCATCAAATACATCTTGTTTGCTTTCAAAATACTCGTACAAGGTTCCTTTCCCGACACCTGCACCTATTGCAATATCTTCCATCTTGGTATTATGAAACCCTTTATCTCTGAATAATGTCATGGCGGAATTTAATATATCCTGCCGCTTTTGATTTTTTTCGCGCATTTTGCCTCCTATACTTACCGTATCAGCTCAGTATTTTCATCTTTTTTCATCTTTTTTTTGAAAAATTCTGAAATATCATCGAATATAGTATACATAACAGGAACTATCACTAAAGTTAAGACTGTTGACAAGGACAATCCTCCTATCACCACTACACCCATCGACTGAGTAAATTCAGCACCTTCGCCAATTCCAAGTGACATGGGTACTAACCCTAAGATGGTTGTCAATGCAGTCATCATTATTGGACGTATTCTTATTGGACCTGCTTTCATAATGGCAGCTTTCCTGTCTTCTCCTCTTCTCCGCCTATTGTTTATATAGTCAACTAGTACTATTGCATTATTAACAACAATTCCAACCAATATTATCAACCCTATTATACCTATTACATTAAGAGGCAGCCCCGTAATAAACAGGCCTATAAATCCTCCGGACAATGCAAGGGGTACCGAAAACATAATTGACAAAGGCTGAATCAATGATTCAAACTGTGCTGCAATAATCATATAAACCAAGGCAATTGCCATCAGCATCACCAAGAATAAGTCCGTAAAAGTTTCCTGTATCTGCTCAATTTCTCCGCCAAGTATATAACTGTAGCCGTAAGGCATTTGATATTCTTTAAGAAGTTCTTCTATTTCAATGGAGGCAGATTGGACATCTCTTCCCATAACACTTCCCGATACGGTTAATACTCTTACCTGATTTTCTCTAAGTATGCTTATTGGTCCTTTCTCGACTCTTATATCGGCAACTTCAGATAAGGGCACATTACTGCCCATTGGGGTTTCAACAGGAAGCATTTCCAAATATGAAATGCTTTCACCGTAAATATTGTCACCTTTTAAAACCACATCTATTTCATCGCCGTTAATTTTGTACTTTGTAACATTGGAGCCGGATAATGTATTAATAACTGCCCTGCCTATCTGAGCGGTAGTTAAACCGTATTGGGATGCAATTCCTCTGTCTGCTATAATTTGAACCTGAGGAATACCGTCTTCATAGCTTGTAGTTACTTCTCTTGTCCCTTCAACTTTTTCTATTATTTTTTTGAAGTCGTCTCCAATAGCTTTTAAAGTATCTAAATCATCTCCTTTAATACTTATACTGATTGCTCCCGCCGTCATTCCAAGCATCATTGTTGATGATTCGGAAACACTTATTTCAGCTCCGGGGATATCTTTAGTCATAATTCTTATTTCATCACTTATTTCTTTTGCACTTTTGTCCCTTTCATCAAAATCCCTTAATAATACAATCATAGAGCCGCTGCCGCCTGAGCCGCCCATTCCATACGTATTTCCGCCTCCTGCAGAGGTAAATACATCTTCAACTTCGGGAATTTCCGTAATTTTATCTTGTATTTCATTCAATACAAAATCTATTTCCTCCGTTTCAGAGCCGGCAGGAAGACTAACGCTGACATTAATCATACCTTCGTCACCTGCAGGGAAAAATTCGGCTCCCACGGATATTACCATTATTACGCTTACAACAAATAATGCGATACTTATCAACATTGTTATTAAACGATGTTTTAAACTGTAACTTAATATTTTTTTGTAGAAAACAACCAAAGGACCGAGCTTTTTCTCCTGTTCTTCTTCCGATTCGAGGTTTTTTACCGAAACCAGTTTTGATGACATCATCGGTACCAATGTAAGAGCAATAACCAAAGAACTTAATAAAGCAATTGTTATTGTAAGTGCAAATTCTTTAAATAAAACCGCGGCAAGTCCGCCGGTAAACACAATCGGAATAAAAACGGCAATAGTTGTTAAGGTGGAAGCTGTAATTGCCATTGAAACTTCGTTTGTTCCATCTACTGATGCAGTAAATCTGTCTAAGCCTAAGCTTCTGTTTCTGTATATATTTTCAAGAACAACAATGGAATTATCAACCAGCATTCCTACCGCTAAAGCTAAGGCTCCTATTGACATCATATTCAGCGTGATATCGGTAAAAAATAAGATGACAAATGTGGTTATTATGGAAAAAGGTATTGAAACAGCTATAACCAATGTTGTTTTAAAACTTCTCAAGAAAAACAAAAGTATCAGTATAGCTAAAATACCACCCTTTGTTGTATTACCTATCAAATTATCTATTGCAAAATTTATATAATCAGCTTGGTTAAAAACAGTAACTAAATCCAACTCCGGATATTCTGTTTTAATTTTTTCAATTTCTTTCTCTATGTCATTTGCAACATTGACTGTATTGGCATCAGATTGCTTCATCACCGATATCTGAACAACTTCCTTGCCGTTTAATTTTGTTATTGATGATTGCTCCTTATTTTTTAAATTAACATCAGCAATATCTCTCAGCCTGACAGTACCGCCTTTCATAAGAGGTATGGTCAAATTTCTTATTTCTTCAATTGATTTAAATTCGCCCATTGTCCTTACTGTTAGCTCATTATTACCTTTTTTGACTGTCCCTCCGGGCATGTTTAGATTCTCTGCCTGAAGTATTTGTGCAACATAAGAGGAACTTAAATTTAACCCTTTAACCGTTTCTTCTTTCAGCATTATTTCTACTTCCTGCTCTAATCCACCGGATACGGAAGCAGAAGCAGTGCCTTCTATACGCTCAAAACGAGGAGATATAACATCCTCCGCTATTTTTTGAGTTGTGTATAAATCTCCTTTGCTTGAAACTGCCAATTGAATAATCGGAATTGCATTAGGGTCCATTTTTAAAGCCAAGGGCGCAGATGTGCCATCCGGCAAAAAACCCTTAATAACATCAATTCTTTCCCTTATTTGAAGCATTATTTCATCCAAATCAGTATTAAATGCAAACTGCATTAATAATAATGAACTTCCTTCATTGGATATGGAAATAATATCCTCAATATTTTCAACCGTGGATAAAGTTTGCTCCAAGGGTCTTGATATCATGTTTTCTATTTCTTCAGGTCCTGCACCTTGATAGCTTGTTTGAACCATTACATAGGGCAGTTCCATTTGAGGAAGCAAGTCTATCTGAAGCTTGCTAAAGGATACCGCTCCTATAACAATCACTATTAATATCATCATGGTGATTGTAACGGGTTTTTTAACCGAGAATCTTGCAAGCATTCTTATTCACCCCTTACAACCTTTATTTTACTGCCATGACTTATGTAATCCTGACCTTTCACAATAACTTTATCTCCCTCTGAGAGACCTGTTTTAATTTCTATGTATGCTCCCGTGTCAAGTCCTGTTGTAACTTCTTTTTCAACTGCGCTGTTATCCTCTGCAACAAACACATATTTTTTATCTTCACGTTCTTTAACGGCTTCTGCTCTTACGGCTAAAGCATTGGTAATATTATCTGTTTTTAAATAAACCTTGGCAAACATGCCCGGTTTAATCGTACCGTCATTTTCCAGCACTATACTTACGGTATACAGATTTGTCATAATATCTGCTGAGGAGCTTACGCTGTTTATAACGGTTTCATTTTTATAACCTGCTGAATTTATTTCGACAAGAGCTTTATCACCGGCTTTAACCTTGTTTACAAGGCTTGCGGATATTCCAAACTCAATTGTAACACTGTCGGAATCAACTATTGTTACGGGAGGATTGGATGATGTTGCATATTCTCCTTCAACTATGTTGACACTTGAAATCACACCTGATATGGGAGCTTTGACTTCAGCATTTTTCAACATCGATGCTGCATTTGAATAAGCTACCCTTGCTTGTTCAACACCCATTCTTGCAGCTTCCAAAGACTCATCTGAAGCAGCAAGTTTTGCTTGTTCATACTGAGTTTCGGGAACTGCTCCTTCTTCATAAAGCTTTTTTATTCTCTCAAGATTATCCTTCGCACTTTGTATTTGAGCAGCACTTACATCAAATCCCGCTTTTGCGGCTTCATAAGCAGCATAAGCTTGATTCACCTGCTTCTTTATATCATCTTTATCCATAACAAACAAGATATCATCTTTTTCTACCCTGTCACCCACTTTCACATTTATACGTTCAACTTTTCCTGCCATTAAAGGAATTACAAACACATCCTTATCTGCAAATACTTTTCCAGTCATAAGGTTTTCTATGTATAAATCCATAGGCATTAGTGTTTCTACTTCTACAGCCGTATAAGCCTCTTCTTCATTTGTTTTTGTTTCCCGGCCTGCTGTGCAGCCCGTAAAAATAAATGCAGTGATTAATAATAAAGTCAATACCTTTTTCAAATTGCCCTCCGAAATTTCGACCGACCGGTCAGTTTTAATGAAATTATATCACCTTCAAAATTTACTGTCAATTAATATAATTCAGAGACCAAAAATCATTAGCGGTGCCCATTAGCGGTGCCATGCACCGTGAATGGTGTTTGAATATTTTAAAAAATAATATTGACATGTCTAATTATACATTCCCGAAGTCCGAAAACTTAGTTGATAAGGACTATCAGGACATTATAACTAAGATTAAGGTAGTATACATGATGCTCAAGGTTTAACTTGTATTGATTAACCTGAAGACATCATAAGCAAGGTAGAAGGAGTTCAAGAATCAGTCTACAAGAAAACTAATGAGGTAAGTGATGAGCTTTTAACTTTTATTAATCGATTAGGAAAAGCCGTTGAAGATGGAGATTTGCCTGATGAAGTATTAGAACAGCTGAGAGAAATCCACAGAAATTCACAATTTATGTGGGACTTCGTCTTTGTAGAAAATAGTGAGGGATTCCATAACTCTCAAAAAACACATAAAAACCTGGATAATGCACGTGAATTAATTACAGAAGGAATAGAAATTTTAGAAGAGCATGGAAAATAGAATAAAAACATCACCCTTTTGTTAATTCAATCGGGTAAAAACGAAATCCTTCACCAGTGTTCCGGATGACAAAGTCATCCTGAAGAAGTGAAGGATTTCTATAATAAGGTTGGGACATCTAATATGCTCTTGCTGCGTAAATCATATGTTTTGCAGGCTTTCCGCATATGTGGCACTTATCTCCTAAGTTTTCCTGCTCGAAAGGAATACATCTTATTGTTGCACCGGTTTCTTCTTTTAATTTATCTTCGCATTCTCTTTCACCGCACCACATCATTTTTGCAAATCCGGGACGGTTGGGTAAATCTCTCTTATACTTTTCATAATCTTCAACTACATATGTGTTTGCTTCTCTGTGAGCTTTTGCTTTTTCAAATAAATCATTTTGCATTGTTTCAAGCATGTTATAAATTGTATCTTCAATATTATCCAGAGAAAGAATTACTTTTTCCAATTCATCTCTTCTTACTGCAACCGCTTGATTATTTTCTATATCTCTTGGTCCTATTTCAATACGAATAGGATAACCCTTCATTTCATATTGATTGAATTTCCATCCGGGTGAATATTCTGTATTGTCATCAAGCTCTACCCTTATTCCTTTTGCTTTTAATCTATTGAATAATTCATTGGCTTTCTCGAGAACGCCCTCTTTCTTTTGAGCAATTGGAATTATTACGACTTGTACAGGTGCCATTTTAGGAGGAAGTACCAACCCCCTGTTATCAGAATGAACCATTATTAGACCACCGATTAATCTAGTGGAAATTCCCCACGACGTAGAATAGGGATATTGCTCTTGCCCGTTTCTGCCTTGAAATTTAATTTCAAAAGCTTTGGCAAAATGCTGCCCTAAATTATGAGATGTTCCCGCCTGCAGAGCCTGACCGTCATGCATCAATGCTTCCATAGTATATGTGGCATAGGCACCTGCAAATTTTTCCTTTTCACTTTTTTGACCTACAACAACGGGCATAGCCATTAAGTCTTCCGCCACCTGTCTATATATATCAAGCATTTGTAAAGTTTCCGCTTGAGCTTCTTCTGCTGTTTCATGAAGGGTGTGACCTTCCTGCCACAGAAATTCCGATGTTCTTAAAAAAGGTCTTGTTGTTTTTTCCCACCTTACAACACTGCACCACTGGTTATACAAATAAGGCAAATCCCTGTATGAATTAAGCCATTTTGCATACATATGACATATAATGGTTTCTGATGTAGGCCTTATAACAAGCCTTTCTGTCAATTCCTGATTTCCTCCGTGAGTAACCCATGCAACCTCAGGAGCGAACCCTTCAACATGCTCTTTTTCCTTGTTTAACAAACTTTCAGGAATTAACAAAGGAAAATACATATTTTTATGACCCGTCTCTTTGAATTTTCCATCCGTATATTCTTGAATTTTCTCCCACAAAGCATACCCGTAAGGCCTTATGACCATAAAACCTTTAACCGGTGAATAATCAACCAACTCGTTTTTCATAATTACATCTGTATACCACCTGCTGAAATCTTCTTCCATAGGTGTAATTTCTTTTACAAATTCTTTTTCTTTCTTAGCCATGCTTTCTCCTTTCATACACAGACTCATAACTTCTAATTCATAACCTTACAAAAATAAAACCGCCTCCGTAAGAGGCGGATATCCGCGGTACCACTCTAATTACTGTTTTAAAAACAGCACTCATTGTATATAAGGGACTTCCCTTTGAGTTTTTACCCTCAAATACTCCAAGGCGGGTTCAAAATACAGGGGGTCGAAAATCTTCCACCGATGATTTTCTCTCTGGGGACCGTGCAAATTTACTATTCCTCTTCATCGCAACTATTAATTTGTATACATAATATAAAAATTAATTATTTTTGTCAACAGATTTTAGATATTTTTTATGCTAACTTCGCTAAGAATTATCATGTATTTACTACATCATGATAAATAAATACGCTTTGTCATCCCGGGCGCTAGCGAAGGATCTCCCGGATTTGCAAATTATTCAAAAGTTGTCTTGAAATTCCAGTCTCCTGACTGTATAATGGACATAGGTCTTAACATAACAAAAAGGAGGAAAGTTTAATGAAAAAAGTACTGAGTTTAGTATTAGTTGTATTACTGATTCTAAGCAGTTTCAGCTTTGTATTTGCAGAAGATGCTGAAACCGTTAAAATTACTGTTATTCACACTAATGATACCCATTCAAGGTTAAAAGGAACAGATGCTGAAATAGGCTTTGCAAAAATAGCAACACTGATTAAAGAAGCAAAAGAAGCAAATCCTAACACATTAGTTCTCGATGCAGGTGATACTCTCCATGGAATGCCGATAGTAAATATCTCCAAAGGCGAAAATGCAATTAAGGTATTAGAGGCGGCAGGTTATGATTACATGACTTTGGGAAACCATGACTTTAATTACGGCAAAGAAAGATTGTTTGAATTAAGAGATATGTCTCAAGTAGGAATGTTGAGCGCAAATATTGTTGATGAAAACGGAGAATATATTTTCACTCCATATGTTATTGAAGAAGTTGGCGGTGTTAAGGTTGGTATTTACGGTCTTTCTACACCTGATACAGTAATTCTAACAAATCCTAATAATGTTGTTGGTTTAGTATTTAAAGATCCTATAGAAGTATCAAAGGAAATTGTAGAAGAACTTGAAGACAAAACAGATGTTATAATTGCATTGGCACATTTGGGTCTTGATGAAAGTTCAACTGTAACATCAAAGGCTTTAGCTCAAGAAGTAGAAGGAATCGATTTGATAATAGACGGACACAGCCATTCAATGTTAGAAGCCGGTCAATTAGAAAATAATACATTGATTGTTCAAACAAAAAATTACGGTCAAAATTTAGGTTATGTCGATATAGAAATTTTAGAAGGTGAAGTTACCGGTATTACGGCAAGACTTTTAGCAGCTGCAGACACTGCAGATGTTGTTCCCGACCCTGATTTGCAAAAAACAATAGAAGATATTGAGGCTGCCAACGCAGAAGTATTTAATGAGGTTATAGCAACAACAGACGTATATTTAGACGGAGTAAGAGAAAATGTCAGAACTAAGGAAACAAATTTAGGAAACCTTTCTGCCGATGCAGCAAGAGCTGCTACAGGTGCTGATATTGCGTTTGTAAACGGCGGAGGCATAAGAGAAGATATACCTGTAGGTGATATAACAAAAGGTAAAATAGCAGCTATATTCCCTTTTGGCAATACAATTGAAGTAAAGAAAATTACAGGTGCTGACCTGAAAGCAATGCTTGAATGGTCTGTAAGCGATTATCCTGCCGCAAAAGGAGCATTCCTGCAAGTAAGCGGATTGGAATTTTCATTTGACCCGGCTAAAGAAGCTGGTTCCAAGGTTGTAGAAATATTAGTAGGCGGAGAAGCATTTGATGAAGCTAAGGAATATACGGTTGCAATAAATGACTTTATGTCAACCGGCGGAGACGGATATTCAATGCTGGCTGATTATGATGTGCTTGCAATATATGGCACCTATGAAGAAATCATCATAGATTATCTCGCGACAAACGGAACTGCAGGCAGTGAAGTTTCAGGAAGAATTAAGGTTATGGAAACTGTTGTTGAAGAACCTGAACCTGTAGAGCCTGAACCTGTAGAGCCTGAGCCTGTTGAACCTGAACCTGTTGAAGAAGTAATTTACATAGTTGTTCCGGGAGACGTTTTATGGAAAATAGCGGCAAAATATAATTTAACTTATCAGGAATTGGCTGAATACAACAATATAGCAAATCCTCATTTAATTTTCCCAGACCAAGTAATAAAAGTTCCAAGCAAGTAAAATGACATGTAAGAAGGCTTTGTTAAACATAACAAAGCCTTCAAGTTATTTTCATGAGATTCTTCGAGCTAAAGCTCTCAGGATGACACGTAGCTTATTCATAGCAATGACAATGTGTATTATACTTTTTCAGGACTATAAGCCTTTTAAAGTAATAACCGTCAATTCAGGTGTAGCCATAAAACGCATGGGTATTTGAGATGTTCCCAATCCTACATTCACATATATTTTCGTCTGCCTGTAATTGGAAATCTCATACATCCCTCTGACATATTTTTTTGCCAGGGGCGGAGTGTAATTAATAAACGGCAGGTTTATTTGTCCTCCGTGACTGTGTCCGGTTAAAAATAAATCTGCACTATATTCCAGAAAATATTCCGCTACATCCGGCTCATGACTTAATATTATGTTATAATAATTTTCATCCATAGAGTTGACTATGGCTTCTTTGTCTTTGGTTCCAAAAATTGAATCATCCATCCCTATTATGTTTATATTGTATTCTTCAAGCTTGGCATTTTTATTTAAAAGCACTTGAAAACCGCTTTTCTCCATAATTTGCTTATAGACCCTTTCTGCACCGCCGCCGTAATCATGGTTTCCGTATACTGCATACTTCCCTAAAGGAGCTTTTATTTCGCTTAAAACTTCCCATATTTTATTTAAATTGTCTTTATCATTGTATTGATTGTATTTATCTATCAAATCACCCGTAAAAACTACAATATGCGGGTTTTGGCTGTTTATTCTATCGACTGCCTTTTTTAAATTTTTAACATCAAAAAATTCAGATATATGGGCATCTGAAAATTGTATTATTTTTATACTGTCACTTTTATCATTTATATAATTACTGTATATATTTTCATATTTAACTGTTAATAAAACCGGTTCAATTTCTCTTGCATATGCATAAACAACAATTGAAGCTAATATTAAAAGACCTGTTAATCTTAAAAATAATTTCAATTTACTACTCCTAATCATTTATATAATCCAAGTATAACAAATTTTCACAAAAAAATATAGCGAAACTTCTTTATTAATAATTTTTTAATAAGTCAGTTTCACTATTAAAAAATGCTATCCTATTCTGGTCTCCTTATCATCACATATATAAAATTCAACATTATTTGTTAGAATATCTATATAATTAAATGATACAATCCTTTTATAGTCCTTTTTTTCAATGTAGACTGTAAATATTGAAGGATAAGTGTCTAAAATTACTCCTTCACTGAAATGAGACCTGCTTTTACCTTTTTTAAGCTTAAATTTTACCTTTTTCCCAATACAGTCTTCAACTGCTCCTTTAACTCTTGCAACAGCGCTTGCGGGCAAATAATCACCTTCTATACTAAATTTGATGAAAAACGGAAAAATACCATTTATTTGTTAATATCTTTTCCATTAACATAAAAAATATGTGCATTATCTTAAAATTGCCGGTATATTTAACTTGAAAAACATATTGATATATTGTATTATTATTAAGCAATAAAAAAAGCAAAGGATGTGAAGTAATGGACGAGGTCCCTAAGGTCGAATCTAAATTAACTGAACTCTCTATTACTAATTTTATTTCAATTTAGTAATAGAGAAATCTATTATTAAATTGAGGTGAAAAATGCTTGATGTATTTAAATCAATTGATGACACCCTATTCAAGTTAGAAGAAATTGAAGATGGGGCATGGATTAACTTGGTTAATCCTACAAAAGAGGAATTAGACTTTATTGAAAATAAGCTGTCTATTGAAGGAGACCTTTTAAGAGCAGCTTTGGACGATGAGGAAAGTGCCCGTTTAGAAACAGAAGAAGGTCAGGTTTTAATACTGGTTGATACGCCCTATATTGAAAAAGAAGATGAGCATATTATCTATGAAACACTCCCTCTCGGAATTATAATAACCGATAAAAATATAATAACAGTATGTTTAAAAAATTCAATTGTACTTGACCAATTTGTGAAAAACAGCATTCGTACTTTCTACACTTATAAAAAATATCGTTTTTTATATCAAATACTGTATAAGAATGCTCAACGATATTTACTTTATTTAAGGCAAATTGACAAAATGAGCAATTATGTAGAGGAGAAGCTGCATCAATCAATGAAAAACAAGGAGCTGATACAGCTCTTGGATTTATCAAAGTCCTTGGTATATATTAATACTTCTCTTAAAGCAAACCAAATAGTTTTAGAAAAAATCCTTAGAATCAATATAATTAAAAAATATACCGAGGATGAGGATTTATTGGAAGATGTAATTATTGAAAACAAGCAGGCCATCGAAATGGCAACAATCTACAGCGGGATTTTAAGCGGTACAATGGATGCATTTGCATCTCTTATATCAAATAATTTAAATATTGTTATGAAACTCTTAACATCCATAACAATATTAATGGCTATACCGACCATGTTTGCAAGCTTTTACGGAATGAACCTTGCTAATATCCCCCTTGCAAATTCGCCTTATGGTTTCTGGATAATAATCGGTATTTCAATACTGACATCAGTATTTGCAGGATTTATACTTGCAAAAAAAGATTTGTTTTAATGTATGGTGACACACTCTATAGTAGGATGGCTCTTTTCTGGATAGTCTTTAGAGAATGTGCCCAATTTGAGGGGGACAAAAAAATGAATAACACCCGTTTCTCATCACTTACACACCAGAGGACGGGTGTTATTCATTCATTGTTTCGATTTCCGTTTTCGGGGGAACCACCTTCTTTCATCTTTACTTCATTAAATTTATACCCAATAATTTAAATTTTAATCATAAAAAGCTATGAAATTTATAAATAATTGTATTTTTTGTTGTTGGAAAAAAAATTATGTTATATAATGTTGAAAAAAATTGAGAGAT
>Ga0265293_10008424_pt1 | contig 15276 bp, 17 predicted proteins | sample Munlanlewell138R_FD_192505 | JGI IMG/M metagenome (GOLD analysis project Ga0265293, IMG submission 192505) | Leachate microbial communities from a municipal landfill in Southern Ontario, Canada - Leachate well 138R | ecosystem: Engineered > Solid waste > Landfill > Unclassified | place: Canada...
ATAATGTTATCTAAATGTTGTTTTTTTTATTTTATTTAAAATATTTGTTTAAAACAAAAATAAGAGTGCCTACAAAACCTGTTTGTCAACACTCTGAGTCGCAATATAAATTGCGACTTATTTTACTTTGAAATATGCCATAAATATAGAGATGCAACTGTTCCATATGGTGAATACTTCTTTTTATATTCATAAAACTCTTCTAAACTAAGAGTGCTTAAATTATAAAGTTTCATCATTCCTCTTCTAATAGCAAGGTCTTTAAAACTAACTACATCAGGTCTTTCTAATGAGTGAATTAATAGCATTTGTGCAGTCCATTCACCCACTCCCTTTAATTTAATAAGTTCTTTTATAACTTCCTCATCACTTAAATTTACTAAATTATCAAAATCAACCGTTTTGTTTATTGCATCTTCAGCAATCCCTTTTATGTAACCTGCTTTTCTTAAAGACATTCCACATTGTTGGATAGCTTCAACATCTACTTTATTTATATTATTTGGATTTACTTTACCAACTAAATTTATAAACTTTTCTTCTACTGTTAGAGCAGCTTTAATAGATATTTGTTGACTAATTATACTTGATATTAAAGATTTAAAAATGTCTGGATCTGTTTGTCTTTTAATCATTCCTACAGTATCAATATATTTCCCTAAAACAGGATCTCTACTTTTAAGATATTCTATTTCTTTATTAGAATATCCGAAACATCTACTCATACATTACCTCTATAATTATTTTTCTACTTTCCATACTCTCAATAAATCATAATAAACAGCACCATAATAGCCTATATACCCAAAGCTGTCACTTTCAATGTAATATTTTAAAATTCAAGAAATATTTTAGCTATATATAAAATTAATTTCTATAGATAATAAATTATTTTCCTATGTCTTTAATACAACTAATGTCTATTTTACAGACAAACTACAATTTACAATTTCATACTATAAATTTTTTTTGTAGCTTTCCTTAATCCTAAGGCACCAACTATAATTAAACAAATACCAACAAAATCCAAAACTATTAAAATAGCATCTAAATATCCATTAATAAAATACATTTCATGTTTCAAAAAGTCGTTATAAATTAATCTATACTGAATCACAGAATAAACTACACAGGCTATACCTAATACAATTAACATTAAATATAATATTTTTTTCATACTTCTCATCCCCTTATTTTATCTAATTTATCGCTCTATCGCTTGAGTTAATCATAGCATAATGTTTTCCTAAATACTACCATATTTTGTAAAATTATTTTAAATATGTTTTCTAACTCAATGCTAGTATAATAATATATTCCCATTCTTTAGAGCTTTTTTTAATACAACCAAAAAAGAAAAAATCACCAAATAACTAATCATAGTAATATTTGATGATATTTAAAAATATTTAATGTTAGAGATATAATAAAGATAACCTTTAAAAACTGCTAATTGGTAAAATTAACTTTGTCTTTTTTGGTTATCTTTATTATATCTCTAACACAAGCAACATGATAGTCTCCACGTGCGTTGTGTACACCTTATTGCTTGATTTTATTTCGAATAATGTAGGTAAGTAACATATTTTATATTACTTACCTACTTTCAATATAGGGTTGTATAAGGGAATATGTTTCCAAATTCTTCTTGCGTCGTGTTACCAATATTACTTGATTATTTATTGAAAAATACAGATAAGTAACATATTTTATGCTACTTATCTACAATATAGGGTTGTTTACGGACATATGTTTCCATATTCTAATTGTGTTGCATAATTTTAATTAATTTATTTTTCGTTTCAAATGTAGTCTAAGTAACTTATTTAAAAGAAAAATAGAGCTTGAACTATTTCTTGTTTAGAATCCTGATAGCAGAGTTTTGTTTATAATTAAAATTTAAAAAACGACTACATCTATTATTAAATTCAATAGACATAGTCGTTTGTTTATATGCTAGTTTTTTCTACATAATAAAATATAAACATAACAGATCTAAAACAAAATTAAATTATATTAAATGATTTAACAATTGTATTCATTGCTGTTTTTCTTATGTATCAAAATATATTATTAATATTCTGCACTAATATTATTTTTTAGCACCTAATACTGTACTATTAAAACCCTTTTACTCTAATAGCAATATCTTACCAGTATAACTAAAATCTTACTTCTTTGTATAATAAATAGTCATTAAATCATTATAAATTTTTTTTAGTTCTCTCGCATCTTTAAGACCTATAAATCCTAACTCATGCTTTTTACCATCCTTTTCCTTTATATGAACTTTCATTGCTCCGCCTTCATTTAATGATCCAGCAAACATAGTAATGAAGTAATGAAATTTCCATGGAAAATAATGTATATACTCAATATTTGAAACTTGTATTGTATTTTTTAATTTTCTTTTATTATAAACTATTATTTCATCAGAATTAAAAATGTAACTTTTTCCTTTAAAATATTTTGCCACTAGTATTATAGAGATCATAATAAGTTCAATCGTTATAAATAAAATTAATATAAATAATTTTTCCGATCTTGTCTCATGATCAATAATAAAATTTATTATTAGAAATATCAATAAAATAGAAGTTATTATCAAAAAAGGTAAATATGAGTATATTATAAATCGTCTATTAGACTTTAAGTTCATTGGTATTATAACCTCCCACTAAAATTATTTTTTTGCAATAAAGAGAAAGTAAAACTAAACGGATAAAACATTAACCCCTTAAAGAAATGTCCTGCTGCAAAATTACCAATCCACTGTGATGATAAGAATTTTGTTTGTCCAGGTATATTATAAAAGCCTGTTTGGCCTATAACAGCACCAGCAGCAAACGCAAATGCTCCAGTTAAAGCCTGCATACTACCGCTTCCTAATGCATCTTTCCAAGTTAAATCTCTTCCATTCAAACCATTATCAACAGTATATGATAGCATTCCTGCACCAAAGTTTAATGCTACCGCACCACCAAAGGCTGCTAATCCTCCCATTGCGGTAAAGGCACCTCCTCCAGTCATAATTCCTAAACCAACTGCTGCACCAGTCGCTCCTCCTTTTATGGCTCCACTTAGTATTCCCGCAGTTACGCTAGTTCCACTAGAAATAGCTGAAACAGCACCAATTCCGGCACCAAACCCCATTCCAGAAGCAACTGCCATTATAGCAACTCCACCTAATCCACCAGTTGCTACAGCTAATGATCCAATAGCTACAACTGCAGCTCCTACTAAAAGAGCAGAGCCTATTGCACCCCAAGTGTCAGCACTCCAACTAAGTGGATTCCACCATGCATTCCCATGAGGGTCTATATTCATTATAGGATTATTACCACAATATGCATACAAATTTAATCCATTAACTGATTCAGGATCTAAATAACTAACATCATCAGCATTTAACCATCTACACCATTCAGGTACATAATATCTAGACTTACAATAGTACATTGATGTCTCAGAATCATAATAATAGCCCTTATAAATAAATGGATTTTTATTACCTATATTAATGCTTGATGTATCATTTATTGATAAGATATTTCCATAAGCATCATACTCATATTTTACCACAATTACTCCTGCATCGTCAACTAAACCAATAATATTTCCTGTTAATTCTCTTATATAATAATATGAACTTCCATTATATTTTATTGATATTAATTTATTATTTTCATCGTAGGTAAAATACTTGTACATATTTGTTATTCTATCATATTCTGATAATAGTTTATCTCCATCATATACATAACTAATTTCTGATATTATTACTTCAGGGGTTATGCTTTTATTAGAAATAATCTTTTTAATTCTTCTACTTTGGCTATCATATTTATATTCAATATTAACTTTTGTAATATTATCATAATAATTTACTAGTCTTCTGCCTTCCCATGTATAAAATATTCCATTTTTATCTTCGGCTGATCCTGTTCCGCAAAATGTAGGATTACCATATAAGAGGATCAGTAAATATCATATCTACTTTCTTTCCATCTACTAACTTTTCTACGTCAGTTGATTTTGTAGAGTCACCACACATAACTCGATGCTTTCCTAGCTGATAAATATCACCTTGTTTAGAATAAGGAGTAATTGGTAGTTCCTCTTCAACATCAAAATCATCATCTGATGCATTATCAGGAATACTATATTCTAAGTCCTCAAAACCAAACTGGATCATATTCATATTAATATTAGATAGTTCTTCTTCTAATTTTGCAAAATCCCAAGTAGCAAGTTCTGATGTTTTATTATCAGCTAGTCTAAAAGCTTTTATTTGATCATCACTTAAATCTTCCGCAACAATACAAGGTACTTCTTTTAGTCCTAGCTTAATACTAGCTTTTAACCTGGTATGACCTGCAATTATAATATTATCTTTTGTTAAGACAATAGGGACTTTAAAACCAAACTCTTTTATACTACTAGCAACTGCTTCAACTGCTTCATCATTATTTCTTGGATTATTATCATATTCTATTAATTCACTGATTTTCTTATACTCTATTTTAATCATTTATTTGCATTCCTTTGAATAGTTGCTATCTTCTTTTGAAGTGATACTGGTGGTCTTTCACTTTCCTCGGTTTCATTCATCCACACTTCTTCGTTATTTTCTGCTTTTTTATAAAGTATATCTATTTCTTCTTTTCTTTCATTATATTCTCTACCAAATTTGATAATTAATAGATATTTAAGCGCATTAAAGTCCGGAAGAGATCTCTTCTTATTTTTTACTATTTTCTTCTTAGTTCCTGATTTAGTTTCCTCAATCACAGTTTGTGTTTCTTCATATTCAAAACCTATTGCCTTTTGATATACTGAATCAAGAAGCTTATATTTTAATTCACCATCACCATCTATGTAAGCTTGTTTTAATCTTGGATGTTCTTTTTTCATTTTAATTAATAGTCTTTCACTAACATTTAGTGCTTTTGCTATTTCTTTTTGAATAATCCTTTTACTTACTAACTCTTTAACTAACTTTAACTTATCTTCTAATATTCCATCAGCTTCCCACTGCTCGTATGTATCTAATCTTTTGGTCATTAAACCAACCTTTCTATAAATTATGAAAATTTACTAAACTTACTAAACTTAAAAAGGAACTAGCATTTGCTAATTCCAAAATTCGTTTTTTTATAATAATCCACGTTATAATAAGTATATCATATAATTATAGAAAGTAAAGGAACCAAGAGTTTCAAAGTTTAAATACATTTAGTTTTTATCATTTTACTTAATACCCCACGCTTCTTCAATTTGCTTTTTAGTTCTATTGTCTAAAGGAATTATATTATTATGCTCTCTAATCATTAAGGCGATAGTCATGTTGACTTCCTCATCAAAATTATAATTTGTAAACTCAGTAATGTCTGCACCAATACTATGTAATTCTTCATCTGTTAAATTATGAGCATTATGGATTAATACAAAACTCATTGGGTATGAAGCAATTTCAGATATATGATATATCTTATTACTACGAGAAATAACAATATCAGCGTTTGCCTTTATTAATTCACCTGAATATATGTTCATAAAAACTTTATAATTGCTTGGAAACTTTTTCTCATATTTATCTAATAAAAAATTAGTAATAATTGGATTTGTTTTAGTTAAGTTACTTAAAGAGCAAAACATTGCAATAACTTCTTTTATAAAGTTTAAAGGCTTTATATCTGGAATATCAAACTCAATTAGACTGTTTTCAGCTATAACTTCCGGTTCCAATTGCATACCCTTAACGATTCTATTATATTCTGGTACATAATTAACACCCATGTAAGAATTACATTCTTTACAAAGAGTTAAAAATGTATTCCCTCCTTGTTTTTGTTTAAATCTAAAACCATTATAATCCCAAGGTAATCTATTACCAGTCATTGATTCCATAACTTGTTCAAAAGGATACACTCTAATTGTAGACTTATTAAATGTGGATCTTGGAGGAATATGCTCTTTTGTCATATCTTTATATTTTCTGCAAATTTTACAATAATCATATTTACTCATTTTATGTATCAACAAATCCCTTTCATTTATTTTTTATTAATAATATATCTTATAAATAATATTATGCAAATAACTAATATTGAAACTAATATCCAAATAAAATATTTGACAATTAAATTAAATACAAAAATTATAATGTAAGCAAACATCAATCTAAAAAACCAATGAAAAAAACTTCCACTCTCTCTAGAACTTATTATACCAGTTTCGTACATCTCACCAACTAAATCAAATGATGGTTGATACAATATTTGTGATAATATAGAAGGTAATAATAGATCAACAATGAAATTTCCAGATGCAGGTTCGATAAAAAACAAATGTTCGAAAATAATTTTCCACATAAATATCCCCTTCCAAGCTTTAATTTTGTATTATAATTTATAAGACAATCTTTCATTTAATTATAGCACTCGACAATAAAAAACACAACCCAAAACCTAAACTTTGAGTTGTGATTATTTCACTTATAACATTTACCAACCATTTCTATTAAAAGAATGGTCTTTTCTTATAAACAATATCTTTATTCTTCCGGTAACACCAATTATCGGGTGTATGGTTTTATTGTTAAATTAAAGTATAAGTGATGATATGAAACAATCACTCCTCTAATAATAAACTTTGATGTTTATAGTAAAATCAGAATTACATTTTAAATCTCTATTTTTACTTGTGTAGCTATGCTATTACACTTAAATTTAAATTTATTCAAAATATGGTACATTCTTAGATTCAGTAGGAATTCTTATTACAATAATTACTTCTGTTGGAAAGCCATAATCTATTAAATCTTTTGCAGTAAAACGCAATCTTCAACTACATAGTGTAGAATATATCATTTTATACTTGTATGATCTATATACAATTATTTTATATAATAATTTATTATATAGAAAGTACTTGCTTTCATATTTTTATAACCTTGGCTTTTACAATTTGACTCTAACTTCTTCTCTTAACTTGTTTAATTCTTTGAAGAAATCTATAAGCCATATCTTCATAATAATCAAATTGTCTATCTTTAGTGTGTTTGTAAAGTGATTTTACAAACTCGTTATAATAGTAATCATCAATTACTTGTTTAGAAAAATAATCATACAAAGTCTTATATGATATTTTTTTATAATGTTGACTACCGCTATACTTTGAAATATCAACTCTATTATATACTGGCAAAAAAATAAAATAGTTAGTTCTTTTATTTCCTTTATTTTTTTCAGCATAGTTATAATAACTTGAAAGTTGAGATTGAACTTGGCCATGTTCGCTAAAGTTATGCCGTGAAGCTACACCATTAATTCCTGATTTGATTTTGTTTTCAATAACAATTATATTTTGTTCATCTTCTATCCAAATATCAATATGTTCTTTTTCTCTTTGAATAGAGAAATTCAATGATAAATCTATACCTAAAACAGTAGTTGAAAAATTGATGAGAAGATCAGGAAACTTTGAGAAAAAATAGTAAAATAAATTTGAGTAAACTAACTCATCATCTTCTTTTTTGATAATATTGAGAAAATTAAAGTTCTTGTCAATAATTTGGTTATCTTTTATTTTATTTTTCTTTTCGAGCCATAGATTAGTTTCTTTGATTAAATCATCAATTATTTTGAATGATTTTGGATTCTCAATATTATCTATATATGAAATTAATGACTGTGTCGGAAATCTTTTATCGGTTAAATTAACAGTTTTATCATCTAAAGTAACATCACCATTTTCACAATCAGTTATATAAATTGGATTATCAGGTTGTAATAACCTATTTGACTTAAATGTAATAGCTCCATTTAACTGACCATGAAAGATTTCACTTAATTTAATACCACCATATCTAATGTCTTGAGTCCTCTCATACTCCATAAGTTGCTTTCCTGAACTTTTAAGTTTCTCGTTTGTTGAGTATCCTTTAGGATATACAAGTTGTCCATTTAAACCAATCTGTGCGACCCCCAATATTTCAAAACAACCTTTTTGTAAAAGTCTTACTAATAGAACTGCATGTACTGTATCGTCGTATTTCTTTGAAATATAACCATAAGGGTTAACATATATGTAATTATTATCATAATCATCATGAAGTAGATTTATTATTTCCCCACCCATTTTACTAGAAATGTATTTACCAGCATACATCCTGCATATAACAAAGGATTTTAGTTCAGTGTTTTTTAAAATTTCAACCATGTTCTCGGATTTCATATTATCTACCAACCTTTCACAAGATATACCATTATTTGAATAGTACAATTTTTATTCATGTGTTAGTGAGACAATTATAATGCAATTTGTAGACGTCTTTATTAAATTCATACACCTTTACAATAAATGATAATTATTAATCTACATCACATGAATATCATACTTAATATCATTATTTTCACATAATTTTCTAAATTTCTCATATACCATCTCGCCATTAAAAAAATTGACTAAAGATTCAAGCAAGTCGTCAGATTTTAATACTACTTTTAATTTATTCGTGTTTTCAATATCAAAAATATAGAAATATTCATACTCTTCATCACCATACCACTTCAAAGCTGTTTCGCAAAAATCTTGTCCTTCAAATGACAACCTTCCATCAGGAAAAATAAATGCTCGCAAAGCAAATGAATCACCATTATCTTTTTCAATGTCATATAAGATCACTTTATTTTTCATAATTTTCACTGCCTTCTAAAAACCATCTATTTTTGTCTATAATCAAATTATAGCATTTAAAGGTTTTTATATCAATTAATAGTTTCCATATTTTTACAAAAAAAAGCAAGTCAGTATTTCCTAGTTGGCTTGCCTTGCTCTATTTACTACTATTTACTTATAATTTCTAACTAACAACATCTATTTATTACCTTTATATGACCGTTAACACATATTATCGGGTGTATGAATTGATATATTAATTTCTTTATTCTCTAACTAAGTCTATCAAGTAAAATCAAACTGTTATTATCATAACAAGAAAGATCGTTCCATTGACACGAGAGTGATGAATCTGTATAAATGTTTCTCACTAACGGATTTGTAATGCAAAGGATATTGTCAATAATCTGAGAATTTTGTCTTGAATGTCCATGTCCGTGAATATACACTTTTATATTGGGATATTGGGCAAACAACTTATCTGAATGAATGCCAATTTCTTTATTTTTACATACTGCATACTCCTTAAAAGGCGAATGTGAAATCACTACAATTGGAATGCCGCTATCAACTGAGTCGAGAAGTATTTTTGCTTGGTTAATATAATCTTCTTTTGAAAACAGTTTTCCAAGGTCTTTATTATTGAAGAACGATCGCTTACCTACACCATCTTCATCAGTTACCATTGTCAAGCCAACGAATGCAATTCCATTTAGATACTGCACTTCATTATTCAGGATTTTTACATTTGGAAATACCGATTTCAAATTATTAATAGACATAGTGTAATTTGTTTTAATTTCTTTTTTGATATCATTTACACCATCTATCCAATTAACATCATGATTTCCCAAAACTCCAATTCCAACTATATCACTACTTTCAGTTATTTTAGCACCTGCACGATGATAAGTATTATTGTAAAAATCACCAGCAATAATATTGAAATTCTTTGAAAAATTCTCTTTAGCTATATCTTTCATATCATTGAAATGCAAATCTGAAGAAATGGAGATTTCATATTCATTGAATTCAGAATTCACATTGTCGCTTCTTGACATAATAAATCTTTTAATTTCAAAAGCGATATGGTTTTCATAAATTGAAAGTAATTTGAAAAACTCTGCTTTTTGCTTACTTTCATCATTTATAGATAATAAGGTTTCAGCAACTTTTCTATAATAAGTTTGTCTAGTAGATGCACCTAGAATCTTCTTTTCAATTAGTCTCATCAATAAACTGAATTTCTTATATAAAATAATGCTTTTTATTTTGGCTAGTATAATAAAGTCAGGATTGATATTTCCATCATACCTTTTTGCATAATTAGTAAACTCAACCATAACATCTTTATAATCATCAATAAAGATGGGTAACTTTGCGAATTCTGGTAATTCTGTGATTTTCCTAAAGAATGACTCTATATAATTTGGCATATAAACGTTGCCGATAACTTTTTGCTCTGTAATCTGTATTTGAGTCGCACCTTGATTGTTGTATGACAATAATGGGATAAAGCTTGGGGTAATTTTACTTTTATTTAATTTACCATTGAAACTGATATTACCAAGCTGTTTAAATTCATTTTGATTTAATAGATAAAAATTTGTATATTCTTTGATTGTTGAAACACAAGCAACAATGTATTTTTGTAGAGTTTTATGGTTGGCTATTTTATTTGGATTCAATTTGTAATCTTTTTGAACAGATATTGGTCCCATTCTCTTTTCTTGATTTAGACGACCTAGAATTGAGATCATAATAATTATATCTTCATCTGTAAATTTAGATTTACCATTCAAAATAGCGATGTATTTTTTATAGGCTTTAGTGTAGCTTTTATCGTATGGTTTACTTAGCATTTTTATGAATTTCTGCTTACTTTTTTTAAAATCAAGGAGAATATCAATACAAATTTCTTCAGTAAATTTCCTGTTTGTATCGTGTTCAATATCTGAAAATGGTGATTTTGATACAAAACTTAATTCTTTATGAAAAGAATCGAATACTAGTTCCATCGAGCTATTTTTATAAATAATAAAATTTCTTGTTCTGCGTAAATTCAGTTCTCTTAAGTATTCGTTTTTATTTATATAGTTGACTATTGGTAGTACTTCTTGCATTTTATTGGTTTTATATAAATTTTGATCTTGCTTAAATATTGGTAAATGTGCCAATTCTCTTTGGATAGTTTCATCTAGATAATTAACATACTTTTCTTTGTCAATTTTAGAATAAAAGTCATACCCCTTTACCAAGACGGCACCCCATTTATCTTGAGAGATAACAAAGAGAATACGAATCATTCCATTCGGTTCCTGTTCTAAATGACGAACATTCAAATAATTTCTTTTAAAATGCTCATTCATAAAATCGAAAAATTGTTGATCAACTTTTAAAAAGCCTATGTATTTCATGCTATACCTCTCGTAATATTTTTTATTATATTTGTGGGTTTAATAATCCTTTAGCAATCTCTCAAATAAACTTTACTTAAAGTACAGTGAGTTTAAGCACTACCTCTAATTACACTAATTCTACTACAAGTAAATTATACCATACTTAACAATTACCCCAAAACAAAAAACCACAAAATAAATGGAAAATTTACTTTGTGGTAGTTTCTTAAATGGCTTGTCTTACTGAATTTTCTACTATTTACTTATAATTTCTAATTAACAATACTTAAATACTATCTTTATATCACCGGTAACATACATTATCGGATATAAAACATTTTCGAATTTAGCAATTTTTTTTACATGCTATTGTTGTTTATTTCCAAAAGCTTTATCACCAATAATTTTTCCTTTTCTCTAAATTTCTTTATAAACTCTTTAAACAGTAAATCAGTTAATCTTTATTACAATTGAAATTGAAACTATTTAAATCGTATTATGTGCAAGCAGAGTATAAATTATCTTTTAAACTAACGTGATAAAATATGTTTTGAATTGATTTTCACTCATTATTTCTTCTTTACCTTTTTCAAGTTTATAAATTATCCAATTACCATCATTTCTGATTAGAAGATAAAAGTTTTGATTTGTCTCTTTTGAGGCAACCTTAAACATTTTTCTCAATTCATATACCAAATACAGTTATGCTATTTACAACAGACAATAAAACTTACATGTCAGAGATACTAGAGGTTGATAATCAATATATTTTTTATGATTATGAATTAAAATCAATTCTAATAAGTAAAAAAGAATACAAGGATATAGTGCATATTGGAACACTCCTATTTGAGGCTAAGCCAAAATATGATTACTTTATTTCCAATAATTGATAGCAACTGTTGTGGTCTTTACTTTCTCATATTTTGTGATAAAATATATACATGCTGGGTAATTGGCGTTACCTAGCAATTTATATTCACTTTATTTTTAAAGCATCTTTTTATAAAGGATGCTTTTTATTTTACACTTAAATTTATAAATATGGATTTTACAATTACTAATGAAATGGAACTAAGCTTTGCACTAGCTTTTATATCTTTACTAGAAGAAAAACAACTATTAACAATCCAAGAATCATTGGATATCAAAGCCGAATTACGTAAGATTTACGCTGAAAAGATATCAAGCAATAGCCTATTATAAAGTAGCTTATTAACTTGCTATATAGTTTTTATAACGGTAATATGCTAACACAAGACAAGGAGGAATAAAATATGCAAAGTAAAGTAGTTAATATAATAAAGCCAACAATAGACTTAGATAAAATAATCATTAATAATAAGACACTCAAAAAAAGGGTATGTGCCTATTGTAGAGTATCAACAGATAATATAGAACAAAAAACATCTTACGATGCTCAAGTAGATGAATATACAAATCGTATTAAAAGTAATACAAACTGGGAATTTATAAAAGTATTTGCTGATGAAGGTATAAGTGGTACTTCTACCAAAGGGAGGATCCAATTTAATGAAATGATAGAAAGAGCTAGAGATGGTGAAATTGATTTAATTATAACTAAATCAATTTTTAGATTTGCACGAAATACAGTTGATTGTCTAAGCTATATTCGAGAGCTACGATTAATTAATGTAGAGATATACTTTGAGAAAGAAAATATATATTCATCAGACCCTAAAGTTGATTTCTTGCTTACTATAATGTCTTCAATTGCACAAGAGGAAGCAAGAAACATAAGTGAGAATGTAAAATGGAATGTTCAGAAACGTTTTAAAGATGGTGTACCTATTGTTAATCACAAAAGATTTCTAGGTTATACAAAAGATAAAAAAGGTGGTAATTTAGTAATAGTCCCTAAAGAAGCTGAAGCTATTAGGTTGGTTTTTAAAATGTATATTGAAGGAAAAGGTGCGAGACAAATAGCAAGAGCTATGGAGGAGTTAGGTTATAAAACAGGAGCAGGGAAAGCCAACTGGAGAGGAAGCACAGTTTTACCAATAATTAAAAATGAAAAGTACTGCGGAGATCTACTTCAGCAAAAAACTCTAACAGTAGATTATTTAACACATAAACAAGTTTTGAATAATAATATAGCTCCTAAATTTTTAATAGAAGATAATCATGAAAGTATCGTTGATAAAGAAACTTTCGAATTAGCACAAAAAATTAGAAAAGATAGATCATCAGCATATGTTGGTGATAATAAAAACTTATCTAAATACAATAATTAAGATCCTTTCTCATCTTTAATTTTTTGTATCAAATGTGGAAGGACATTAAAAAGACGATACTGGAATTACGGTAGTCCATCAGCTAGGGTAATGCAACAATGTGGAAATTATCTAAAAGGTAAAGAAAATTGTGATGCTAAAGCAGTCTACCAAGAAGTCTTAGAAGGTGCTACTCTCCAAATGCTTAATGAAGTATTTATTAAAAATATTAATATTTTAGAAATAATAAAATCAGTTATTTCAAAAAATATTACTGTATCAGATGTAGAAACAAAAATTGAAGAATTAAAAGATAAGAGAAATGAGCTCGAAACATTAATAGGAAATTTAATTGACATGAAATTAAAAACACCATCTTTCGATGATGCAATTTTTAATACAAAGTATAGTGAATTAAAACATGAGTTACATAAATTGAATTTAGATCAAGTTAAATATGAAAATGAATATATGAATACATATGATACAAAAAGTAGATTAGCGACAATTAATCAAGCATTAACAAGGTATAAAACAGGTATAACTGAAATTGAAACTGATATTTTAAAAGCATTTATATTTAAAATAATTGCAGTTGAATATAACAGTATTATATTTTGCGTTGCAGGTGGAAAGAAATATAATGATAATGAATTTGCAGAAAAAAGATATGAATTTATAAAATGTGAGGAAATAGCATCTGGTACTTATTTTTATGAGAAATATAATCAAAAAATGGACTATAAAGTAGTTATAATTTAAATTTAAAGGAAGCAAATTATTAAATAAAATACGCTTCCTTTTTTTATTAACTTAGAAACTTTCTATGAGCTATCTTTACGTTATTTTGTTCTACCATAGCATACTGCAAGGTGGTATCAACCTTAGTATGACCCAACATGTGTTGGACTTGTTCAATAGGCATGCCTTTATCTATTGCTTTAGTAGCGAGTGTTCTTCTAAATTTATGAGGATGAACCTTTTCAATTTTTAACTTTTGATCGAGTTTTCTTACTATAATCTCAATCCCACTTATATTTAATCTGTTATGAGGCTTTTTTAAATGTACAAATAAAGCCTCATTATTGTCACTTCTTGATAAAATATATTCTTCAAGATGTAGTTTTGTTTTAGCATCAAAATATGCTTTACGTTCTTTATCACCCTTTCCAAAAACGATGCATTCTCTACTACTAAAGTTTATATCAGAAATATTTAAATTTACTAATTCTCCAACCCTAATACCGCTAGAAATAAGCAGATCAATAATTGCTAAATCCCTTAAATTATTACAATTGTCTCTTAACAATTCTATACTCTCATCTGATAGAGTTTCCTTTACTGCTTTACCAGTTCTAATTTTGTGAATTTTCTTAACTGGATTTTTAACGATATAATCTTCTTCTTCTAACCATTTAAAAAATGTAGATAATACTCTTCTGATATTATCTACTGTAATTTTAGTTGCTTTACTATCTTTTTGGTAGTTATCTAAGTAACCTCTGATATCATCTGTAGTTAAATGTAATATTTCTTTATTAACATTATTAAAGATATTGGTTAAAGTGTATTTATAATAATTAATTGTTTTTTTTGAACAGCCTTCTACTCTTTTTGAAGAAATGAATGAATCTAATAAAGAGTTATTAATACTATTTTTATTCTCAGTTTCATATAGCTTTTCTATCCTTAAGTTATATAAAGTCTTTTGTAAAACTTCTTTTAATTTCTTAAGTTGCTGGCTATTTAGATCAATAACCATTTCGTTTAGTACCTTTGGAATTATTTCATTTTGCATTTTAAAAACCTCCTAATAAATGTAGGTTCTACATTTATGGCTCTATAAAAAGTTTTATGGTTTTATGGTTTTATAAGAAAAAGTTTTATGGTCACAAGTTTTATGGTCGCTATCAAAATGTTTTATGGTTTTATAATTAAAAAATAGACATAACACTTCTCAA
>Ga0265293_10008425_pt1 | contig 15276 bp, 13 predicted proteins | sample Munlanlewell138R_FD_192505 | JGI IMG/M metagenome (GOLD analysis project Ga0265293, IMG submission 192505) | Leachate microbial communities from a municipal landfill in Southern Ontario, Canada - Leachate well 138R | ecosystem: Engineered > Solid waste > Landfill > Unclassified | place: Canada...
GGGCCAGGAAATCCAGGGCCTGAGCCAGCTTGCCAGCCTCCGCAGCCAACAAGGCTTGATACGTAAAGGGCGGCAAGCCCACCGACTCCCGTTCCGCCAAAGCGTGACGGGCAAAACCGACGTAGTCGTGCCGTTTCAGCGCCTGATACACGGCCTGGTCGGGATAATCCGTCTGGATGATCACCTGGGCGCCCCGGGCATGCCTGCCGGCCCGACCGGCAACCTGCATCAACTGCGCAAACAAACGTTCCGGCGCGCGGAAATCCTGGGCAAACAGCATGGAGTCGGCATTCAGGACGCCCACCAGTCCCAGATTGGCAAAATCATGGCCTTTCGCCACCATCTGCGTGCCGACGAGGATATCGACCTCGCCCGCGTGCACCTGGGCGAACAGCGCCGCGGCGCTGCCCTTCAAGCGCGTGCTGTCGGCATCGATGCGCATGATGCGCGCATCCGGAAAACATTGGGACAAATAATCCTCGACCCGCTGGGTGCCCCGCCCCATCGGCTTGATATCCTGGTCGCCGCAATCGGGGCAGGCCTGCTGAGCCCGGGATTGATAACCGCAATGATGACATTGCAGCACCTTGCGCCCCGCCCCAGCTTTGTGCAGCACTGTATAAGCCGAGCAGCGCGGACATTGGCTGATCCAGCCGCACGAGGTGCACGTCAAAACCGGCGCAAAGCCCCTGCGGTTCAGGAAAATCAGAGACTGTTCGCCCCTTTCCAGCCGCTGGCCCAACGCCTCGAGCAATTGCGGCGAAAAGCCTTGCTGGAGCGCCAAACGGCGGGTGTCTACCAGTTTTATGTCCGGCAAGGCCACATCCTTGGCGCGCCCGGTCAGGGTCAGCAGTCGATAGCGTCCCTGCCGGGCGTGGCACCAGCTTTCCAGCGACGGCGTCGCCGAGCCGAGCACCACGGGAATGCCCAGGTCGTGGGCGCGCCACACCGCCAGATCCCGGGCCGAATAGCGCAACCCTTCCTGCTGCTTGTAGGACGTGTCGTGTTCTTCGTCGACGATGATCAGCCCCAGGGCAGGCATGGGTGTAAAAATGGACAACCTCGTGCCGAGCAATACCCTGGCCTGCCCGCTTTGCACCCTGAGCCAGGCCTCCAGCCGCTCGCCGTCGGCCAAGGCGCTGTGCATGACCGCCAATATATTGTCGCCCGCCGCCGTCGCCAGCCTCATGCGCAGCGATTGCTCCAACTGCGGCGTCAGATTGATTTCGGGCACCAGAAGCAGTACCTGGCGGCCCCGCGCCAACGCCGCCAACGCGGCGTGCAGATAGACCTCGGTCTTGCCGCTGCCGGTCACACCGTACAACAGGAACGTCGACGAGCCCTGAGCCGCGCCGATGGCCTGCGCGGCATGTCGCTGTTCGGCATTCAGCGCGGGAGCATCGTCGGCCTCGACCCGCGGCGGCGCCGAAGGACGCTTCTGATGGCGCCGCATCAAGCGGCTGACGGGTCCGCCCGCGGCGCGCTTGCCCTGGTAGGCGGACACCTTGCGCAAAGGCGGCGGCAGGGCCGGAAGCATGACCTCGCCCAACGGGCGTTGATAATAGGCCGCGGCGAACGTCGCCATGCGCACCCAGTCCTGCGGCAACGGCGCCACGTCATCCAGCACCTGCTCGACATCCTTTATATGTTCGGCGGCAACGGCGGGCTTTTGCGGCAGAGCAACCACGAGGCCGACCAGCTTGCGGCGTCCAAAGGGGACGATGACCCGCATGCCCGGCTCGACGTTCTGGCGGCAACGATAATCGAATGCTCCGGGCAAAGGCACATCCAGCGCCACCCGCACGTACCCGCTAATGGGGACGGCAGGCAAATCGCACGCATCTTCTCGGGTGGAGTCGGGGAGGATTTCAGGCATTACCAGTTCAAGTAAATTCTCGTTGCGCCCCCAAAAGCCAGATGGGCCGGACATCGAGGACCATTGCTTTTCAACCTGTGGATAACTTTGGGGAGAAGGAGAACAACATCCTGTGGAAAGTCAATCCTCAAATCCGGAAAAAAATGCACATCCACAGGTGATTGTTTTCTTTTCCTTTTTTAATCAACAAATTAGAAAAGCAAGCTAAAGCGTAACTAATGAAATTTATGTCTTGCGCATCGCGCCGGCCGTGTGTGTACAACCCTGGCTGGGGACAAGGACATCGCACCTTCTTGAAGGCCCCCGCCGGCGCCACGACGGCGCCTCAAGCCGCGTGTTTGCTCCGGCTATAGGCGTGCACTTCATCGGCCAGTATGCCGACGGCCTCGGGCGGCGTGAAGCGGGAAATGCCATGGCCCAAATTGAACACGTGCCCGCCCCGGCCCACATCGCCAAAATCGTCCATCACTTCACGGGCCTGCTCGCGTATGGCCGCCTCGCCGCCGAACAACGCCATGGGATCGAGATTACCCTGGAGCGCGACACGGTCCTGCACTCGCTGCCGGACCTTGCCCAGGCTGGCCGTCCAATCCAGTCCTACCGCATCGCAGCCCGTATCGGCGATCTGCTCGATCCATTGCGCGCCGCCCTTGGTGAACACGACGGCCGGCACCGCGCGCCCGTCGTGATGGCGGATAAGACCTTGCACGACTTTTTTCGTATAAGCCAGCGAAAACGCCTGGAACATCCGGTCCGCCAGCACGCCGCCCCAGCTGTCGAAGAGCATCACCGCCTGCGCGCCGGCCTGAATCTGCGCGTTCAGGTAGTCGATCGTGGCCTGCGCATTGATCTCCAGAATGCGATGCATCAAATCCGGCCGCGCATACATCATGGTCTTGACCAGGCGATAATCGTCGGAGCCCTGGCCTTCGATCATGTAGCAGGCAATGGTCCAGGGACTGCCGGCGAATCCGATCAAGGGAACCTTGCCATCCAGTTCCCGCCGTATCAGGGAAACCGCATCGAATACGTAGTCCAGTTTGGCCATCTCGGGCACGGCCAGCCGCTTGACGTCGTCCTCATGACGAATGGGACGGGCAAACCGCGGCCCTTCGCCGGCCACGAAGTCTAGGCCCAGTCCCATGGCATGCGGCACGGTCAGTATGTCCGAAAACAGGATGGCGGCATCCAGATCGAAACGCCGCAGAGGCTGCAGCGTGACTTCGCATGCATAGTCGCGATTCTGGGCCAGCGCCATGAACGAGCCGGCCTTGGCGCGGGTCTCGTTGTATTCGGGCAGGTAGCGGCCCGCCTGCCGCATCAGCCATAAAGGCGTGTACGGAACCGGCTCGCGCATGAATGCGCGCAGCAACACGTCATTTTTGAGTAGGGGGGGTGCCACGACTTTCCTTAAATTGAAACCAACCGAATTTTAACCGTCTCGCGGATCGCATAGCCCATCGCCGAGCTTGAAGGCGGCGGCATCGATGTCGTGCTTGCGCATCAGAGCCCAGAATGCACGTCGGTGTTTCTGCGCCGAGCGGGCCGCCATGGCAATGTTGCCCGCATGCCGCCCCAGGGCCGCCTTGATGTATGCCTGCTCGAACCGCGCCACGACCTGGCTTTTTGCCGCCCGGAAAGACACGCGGGATGTGGCGCAGCGCGATGCCGACGCCACCGCGAAAGCTTCCAGCTCCAGGCCGCTGCGATCCTGTATGGTATCGCATAATACATGAGCCGACAGCGGGCGGGCGCCGTGCCCGCCGAATAAATCCGAGTCGGCAAGCGGCGATGCGCATGCATGCGCCGGCTCCATGTCGGTCACGGTATAGCGCCGCCTATCCAGCAAGCGCTCGACCCGCGCCCGCAGCTCTTCCAGACACAACGGCGTTCTGACGAAATCCGCCAGGCCCAGGCTGTACAAGTCATCCAGCGCCGCGGCCCGCAATTGATGGGCAAGCGCGACGATGGGAGTCTGCACCACGCCTCGCGCCGTGGAAAGGGCCGTGCGCATCCACGCAAGGTTATGCTCCGACACGGGAACGACGCACGCATCGAAGCGTTGCAGCGACATCCCCAGCGAAGCCAGCGTGCGCAGCGAGCCGGCCTCATCGGCCGGAAGATGGCGGCGCATCGGATGCAAGGTCACCCTTCCCGCCAACTGCACGCCCATATGGCGGCTGATGTGTTCGTCCGTGCATTGGGTGCTGACGACGGCGCAATCTAATCGTTCTCTCATGTGGACTCCTGTCGGTTCGCCTTGTCCGCGATGGATAGGCAAAAAACGCAAGAGTAGAGAACGTCCTTGTCTTTAACAATCCGGGCTTCTATCAACTCGTAAATTACGTATATGAAACCCTCGCGCCGATCACTATAATCGGGCGGGTCACCCTGCACGCGGACAAGAAAAAAGCACCTCGAAAGGTGCTTTTTCATTAACGGACGGTCTAATGGCAAGCCATGCCCATCCCCAAACGGCAAGCCGACGGCGTGTACACCCTTGCCATCAAGCGCCGGCACGGCGTATCAATGCGAGCGGCGCCCCTGGCTGAGCTTGCGCGCGGCGGCCGCCTGCGCGGCCAGCATGGCCAGCTCGGCTTCCACCACGGCGATGTCCGCCTTGTCCTTGGCGTTGGCCAGGGCGTCTTCGGCGCGCTTGCGCGCTTCCATCGCCTTGGCTTCGTCAAGATCCTCGGCGCGAATGGCCGTGTCGGACAACACGGTCACGGCGCCGGGCTGCACTTCCAGGATGCCGCCAGCCACAAAGATACTGGTTTCCGAGCCATCGGCCAGGACGATCTTCACCGTACCCGGACGAATGCGCGAAATCAGCGGCGTATGGCCGGGCAGGATGCCCAGTTCGCCAGACTCGCCAGGCAGAGTCACGAATTTCGCCTCACCGTTGAAAATCGAAGCTTCTGCGCTGACCACGTCAACCTGTATGTAGGCCATGTGTCGTCCTTATTGGATGGTTTTGGCTTTCTCGAACGCTTCGTCGATGGAACCGACCATGTAGAAAGCCTGTTCGGGCAAAGCATCGCACTCGCCTTCCACGATCATCTTAAAACCGCGGATGGTCTCGGACAAGGGCACGTATTTGCCGGGCGAGCCGGTGAACACTTCAGCAACGTGGAAGGGCTGCGACAGGAAGCGCTGGATCTTACGGGCGCGGGCCACGGCCTGCTTGTCTTCCGGCGACAGTTCGTCCATGCCCAGAATCGCAATGATGTCGCGCAATTCCTTGTAGCGCTGCAGCGTTTGCTGAACACCGCGCGCCACGGCGTAGTGCTCTTCGCCGACGACTTGCGGATCCAGCTGACGGCTGGACGAATCCAGCGGGTCGACCGCTGGATAGATACCCAGGGCGGCGATGTCACGCGACAGCACGACGGTCGAGTCCAAGTGCAGGAACGTCGTCGCGGGCGAGGGATCGGTCAAGTCATCGGCAGGAACGTAAACGGCCTGGATGGACGTGATCGAGCCCGTCTTGGTCGACGTAATGCGCTCTTGGAGCTTACCCATTTCTTCTGCCAGCGTGGGCTGGTAGCCCACGGCCGAGGGCATGCGGCCCAGCAGAGCGGACACTTCCGTTCCGGCCAGGGTGTAGCGATAGATGTTGTCCACGAAGAACAGGATGTCGCGTCCTTCGTCACGGAACTTTTCAGCCATGGTCAAGCCCGACAGCGCCACGCGCAGGCGGTTGCCGGGAGGCTCGTTCATCTGACCGAACACCATGGCGACCTTCGATTCCTGGAGGTTATCCATGTTGATGACACCGGCTTCGGCCATTTCGTGGTAGAAGTCGTTACCTTCACGAGTGCGCTCACCCACGCCGGCAAACACCGACAAGCCGCTGTGCTGCTTGGCTATGTTGTTGATCAGCTCGAGCATGTTGACGGTCTTGCCCACGCCGGCGCCGCCGAACAGGCCGACCTTGCCGCCCTTGGCGAAGGGACACACCAGATCGATGACCTTGATGCCCGTTTCGAGCAACTCCACCGAGGGGGACAGCTCGTCGAACGCGGGCGCATCCTGGTGGATCGCCCGGGTTTCGTCGCTTTGGATGGGGCCGACTTCGTCGATGGGACGACCCAGCACGTCCATGATGCGGCCCAGCGTGCCTACGCCCACGGGAACCGAAATGGGCGCGCCCGTGCCGGCCACGCTCATGCCGCGGCGCAGGCCGTCGCTGGAACCCATGGCAATGGTGCGGACGACGCCGTCACCCAATTGCTGCTGAACTTCGAAGGTCAAGCCGGCTTCGGCAAACGCCGAGCTTTCATCGACAAGCTTGAGAGCGTCGTAGACTTTAGGGATGCTGTCGCGGGGGAACTGAATATCCACCACGGCGCCGATGCACTGAACGATGGTACCGTTGCTCATGTTTAGTCCTTGCTAAATAACTTTGACGGGATGCCTGCTGTTCGACTCAAACAGCGGCAGCGCCCCCCACGATTTCTGAAATTTCTTTCGTAATGGCAGCCTGGCGGGTCTTGTTGTAGACCAGCTGCAGGTCGCCGATGACTTTCTTGGCGTTGTCCGATGCGGCTTTCATGGCCACCATGCGGGCAGACTGCTCGGAAGCCATATTTTCCGCCACGGCCTGATACACCAAGCTTTCCACGTACCGCAGCAGCAAATCATCGATGACCGTCTTGGCATCCGGCTCATAGATGTAGTCCCAGCCATAGTTCGACTTGACCTGATCCTGCTCGGCCGAAATCGATTCATCCGACTGGAAGGGATCGGCCAGGCCGCTGGGCAAGGGCAGCAAGCGAACGAAGCTGGGGTCCTGCTTCATCGTATTGACGAAACGGTTGGTCGCCAGATACACCGCGTCTATCTTGCCATCGATGAAATCGTCGATCTGAACCTTGATGGCTCCGATCAGACGTTCCAGGTTGGGCGTATCGCCCAAGCCGATCTCCTGGGAAACCAGGTTCGCGCCGATACGCGTCAACACGCCGGCGCCCTTGTTGCCCAAAGCCGTCGCCTGGACCTTGATGCCGCGCTGCTCGAATTCCTTCAGGCGGGCGAGCACCAAGCGCATGATGTTGGTGTTCAGGCCGCCGCACAGGCCTTTATCGGTGGAAACGACAACGATGCCGACGCCACGGATATCCTCACGCTCTTGCATGTAAGGATGGGTGTAGTCCGGATTCGCCTGCATGAGGTGGGCAGCGATTTCGCGTACTTTGGTTGCATAGGGACGGCCGGCACGCATGCGTTCCTGCGCTTTACGCATTTTCGATGCTGCCACCATCTCCATGGCTTTGGTGATCTTGCGCGTGTTTTGCACGCTCTTGATCTTGGTTCGAATTTCCTTAATTCCGGCCATCGCACTTTCCTGAAAGGGCTTTTCTAGTAGGAGCTTGCGCCAAGCAATCGCCCCGCCCTAGGTTTGGGGCGGGCCGGCAAGCCGGCTCGACCCTTGCCAGTCATTCTTAAAAAGCTCCGTGCTTCTTGAATTCCTGGATAGCGGCAACCAGTTCGGCTTCGTCTTCCTTCGACAACTCTTTCTTGTCTTCGACGCGCTGAATCATGGCTTCGTGTTTCGTTTTCAGATGGTCCTTCAAGGCTTTCTCAAACGCCAGGACGCTCTCGACCTCGAGATCATCCAGATAGCCGTTGTTCACCGCGAACAAGCTGACGGCCAATTCCCAGACCTGCAAAGGCTGGTACTGAGGCTGCTTGAGCAGTTCGACCACGCGCTTGCCGCGCTCCAGCTGGCGACGCGTCGCCTCGTCCAAGTCCGAAGCGAACTGGGCGAAAGCGGCCAATTCACGGTACTGGGCCAAGTCGGTACGGATGCCTCCCGACAGCTTCTTGACAACCTTGGTCTGCGCGGCGCCACCGACGCGCGACACCGAGATACCCGCGTTGATGGCGGGACGCACGCCGGCGTTGAACAGATCGGTTTCCAGGAAGATCTGGCCGTCCGTGATCGAAATCACGTTGGTCGGCACGAACGCGGAAACGTCGCCCGCCTGGGTTTCGATGATGGGCAGCGCGGTCAGCGAACCGGTCTTGCCCTTCACTTCACCCTTGGTGAACTTCTCGACATATTCTTCGTTCACGCGAGCGGCGCGCTCGAGCAGGCGGGAGTGCAGATAGAACACGTCGCCGGGGTAGGCTTCACGGCCCGGGGGACGGCGCAACAGCAGCGAAACCTGGCGATAGGCCCATGCCTGCTTGGTCAAGTCGTCATAAATGATCAAGGCGTCTTCGCCGCGATCGCGGAAGTACTCGCCCATCGTGCAGCCGGAATAAGCCGACAGATACTGCATGGCTGCCGAATCCGACGCGGCGGCCGCCACGACAATGGTGTATTCCAGCGCGCCGTGCTCTTCGAGCTTGCGCACGACGTTGTTGATCGTCGAGGCTTTCTGGCCGATGGCGACGTACACGCAGGTGACGTTCTTGCCTTTCTGGCTGATGATGGTGTCGACGGCCACGGCGGTCTTGCCGGTTTGGCGGTCGCCGATGATCAGCTCACGCTGGCCGCGGCCAATAGGCACCATGGAGTCGATGGCCTTGATACCGGTTTGCAGAGGCTGCGACACCGATTTACGGGCGATCACGCCGGGCGCGACCTTTTCGATGATGTCGGAGGCCTTGGCGTTGATCGGGCCCTTGCCGTCGATCGGCGCGCCCAAGGCGTCCACCACGCGGCCGCGCAGCTCGGGGCCGACGGGCACTTCCAGGATGCGGCCGGTCGTCTTGACCGGGTCGCCTTCGGAAATACCGGTGTAGTCGCCCAAAATCACGGCGCCCACGGAATCGCGCTCGAGGTTGAGTGCCAGACCGAACACATTGTTCGGGAATTCAAGCATTTCGCCCTGCATCACGTCGGACAAGCCGTGGATGCGGGTAATACCGTCGGTCACGGAAACGACCGTGCCTTGCGTACGTACGTCGGTCGAAGCGCCCAGGCCTTGGATACGGCTCTTGAGCAGCTCACTGATCTCTGACGGGTTAAGTTGCATGTTCAGACTCCTGGAATCCTGTAATCCGGCGCGCCTTTAGGCGGCCAGCATATCGCGCATGCGGGTCAATTGCGCCTGCACGGAAGTATCAAGTACTTGATCGCCCACGATCACCCGCACGCCACCGATCAGGCTGGCATCCACGGTAACGGACGGCTTTAGCTTGAGGCCGAACTTTTTCTGCAGACCGGTGACAAGATCATCGACCTGACTGTCATCGAGTTCGTAGGCGCTGTAGATCTGAGCCAATGCGGTGCCTTCGAGCTCGTTCTTGAGCTCTTCGAACTGTTCCGCGATTTGCGGCAACACCAAGATGCGGTTATTGCCCACGAGCAACTCGATCAGATTACGCGCCTGATCCGTCAACGGGCTTTTCACCAAGCCCGAAAACAATTCGACGCGCTGCGCGGCGTTCAACCGAGGATCGGTCAGCGCGGCGCGTACGTCGTCGTTCTCCGCAACCTGGGCGAGTTCGGCCAACAAGTCGGACCACGACGCCAGGCTGGCCTGATCATCGTGGGCCGCGGCGAACAACGCTTCGGCATAGGGTCTAGCAATAGTCGATAGTTCAGCCATGGCCTGCCCTGAGTTTAAAGTTGCGCCTTGAGCTGGTTCAGCAGCTCGGCATGCGCTTTCGCGTCGACTTCCCGCTTGAGAATCTGCTCTGCGCCCTTGACGGCGAGAACGGCAACCTCGTCACGTAAACTGTCGCGGGCGCGTTGGACTTCCTGCGCGGCGTCTTGCTGAGCCTGCGCCAGGATGCGCGCTTTTTCAGCTTCGGCTTCCCGACGAGCCTGCTCGATCAACTGGGCAGCCTGCTTCTCAGCCTCGACCATGCGCGCATGGTTTTCCGATTTCGCGGAAGCTTCGATCAGACTGACGCGCGCCTGCGCCTGCGCCAGATCCGCCTTGCCCTTGTCGGCGGCAGCCAGGCCATCGGCGATTTTCTGGCGACGGTCGTCCATTGCTTTCGTCAAAGGCGGCCATACGAATTTCATCGTAAACCAGCCCAAAACGAAAAACACGATCATCTGAAAAAAGAGAGTCGCGTTTAAGTTCACGGTCGTTTCCCTTTAATACCTCTCGTGCCATGCAGCCATATGCTGCCCGGCACTGATTTCCACACCGCAGTCGGCTCGCTTGACGAACCGCCACGGCGGCTTTGACCCGCGCGAGGCGGATACGCGATGCTTATCCGACGAACGGATTGGCAAACGCGAACAACATGGCGATACCAACACCGATCAGGAAGGCGGCGTCGATCAGGCCGGCCAGCAGGAACATCTTGGTTTGCAGAGCGTTCATCAACTCGGGCTGACGAGCCGAAGCTTCCAGATATTTACCACCCATCAGCGCAATACCGATGCAAGCGCCGAATGCGCCCAGACCAATAATAAGACCGCAAGCTAGAGCAACGAAAGCAACGTTGGTCATGACAACTCCTTGTTAATAACCGTGTAATCAAAAAATCAAAAAACTGCTTTGCAAGAAAAACCTTGCCACCCCGGCCGGACTGACTTGCCCGGACCGAAACCCATTAATGGCCTTCGTGAGCCTGACCGACGTATACCAAAGTCAGCATCATGAAGATAAACGCCTGCAACAGAACGATCAGGACGTGGAAGATAGCCCACACCGAACCGGCCAGCACATGACCAATACCCAAGCCTAGGCTTGCGCCATTAAACCCTGTCCATGCGCCGCCCAGCAGGGCGATCAACATGAAAACCAATTCGCCCGCGAACATGTTGCCGAACAACCGCATGCCCAGGGACACGGACTTGGCGGCGTACTCGATCAGGTTCAACAGGAAGTTGGCCGGAGCAAGCACCAGGGCGCCGATGCCGTGAGCATGGAAAGGAGCGGTAAACAGTTCTTTGAAGAAGCCGCCGGGGTGCTTGATCTTGATGCCGTAATAGAGCATCAGCAACAGCACGCCCAGAGACATGCCCATGGGCACGTTCAAATCGGCGGTGGGAAGAATACGGTGGTAATACAGCGGATCGCCATGCTCCGAACCCAGGCCGATGAAGTGATAGAACCGGGGGAGCAGGTCAACGGGCACCAGATCCAGGGCGTTCATCAGGATGATCCAGAGGAACACGGTCAAGGCCAGGGGGGAAACGAAACGACGGGATTTTTCGTTGGGAACGATGCTTTTCGCCTGGTCTTCGACCATGTCGACCAGCATTTCCACGAAAGCCTGGAAGCGTCCGGGCACGCCTGCCGTAACGGATTTCGCCGCACGCCACAGAAACAGCACGACGATCAAACCCATCAGTATGGACCAGAACAAGGAATCGTAATTGACGATACTGAAGTCGGCGATCACCGACTGCTTCTCGCCAACGTTATTCAGGTGCACCAAATGGTGCTGAATATAGTAGGACTGTGGCGAAATATCACTGGCAGCCATCTGAACCCTTATCCTAGTTAGCTAAATCCGGAGCACGAAGCTCAAAAAATTCAAACACTACGGCAACTTGCGCAGGGCAAGCAGCACCACGTAGCCCTTCAAGACACACAGCAATCCTGCCAGCATCGCCGGCCACACCAGCCAATCGCGCCCCAGCCACCCTGCCGCGCCCAGCACAGCCACGGCCATGCCAAGCTTGAACGCTTCGCCCACAAAAAAAGTGAACGGACTGGAATTTGCCGGCCCCATCAACCCCACCAGCAAACGCAGCGCGAACACGGCGTTCGGTATCAAGTACGCACCCGCGCCGATCAGCGCGGACAACGCCGCGAGCTTGCCGGCCACCAACCAGGACAGCACGATCGCAACCGCACCCATCCCGGCCTGGGCATACAACGTACGCATGATGCCGGCACTGGCCCGCAATCGCAGACCAAGGCGCTGCTCATCGGACAACACGATCTGTTTTTCCAGCGCGCCATCTACCTGATTCGCCATCAACGCCATTTCCTGGGTTTACCGCTTCTGGGCTTACCGCTTGATTACCGCCTTGCCGGGCTTTCACGGACCGCGCCAAACCTGTGGCAAGCGCATGTTTCGCCTCCGCAGTTCTTTGCTATTCCGATTCCGGCAAACTCAATAAGTATAGCTTTATTTTTTGTATGTAAGCAACTTGTCAGCCAATTCGATACGGCGCCAACGCCGTGTTCACCGGCGGGACATGCGGTCCCGCCACCGTATGGCGCTCAGCGATGCTTAAATGCCGGCTTGCGTTTTTCCACGAACGCGGACATGCCTTCCTTCTGGTCCTCCGTGGCGAAAAGCGCATGAAAATTGCGGCGCTCGAACAACAGCGTCTCATTCAATAAGCCTTCGTAGGCCGCATTGACGCACTCCTTGGCCATCAGCACCGACGGCAGCGACATCGACGCGATGACCGTCGCCGCCTCGATCGCTTCGTCCAAATAGCGGTCCAACGCCACGACTCGCGACACCAAGCCGGCGCGCTCGGCCTCTTCGGCGCTCATCATGCGGGCCGTCAGTATCAGGTCCATGGCCTTGGCCTTGCCGACCGCGCGGGGCAGGCGCTGCGTCCCGCCAAACCCCGGAATCACGCCAAGCTTGATCTCGGGCTGGCCGAACTTGGCATTGTCGGCGGCGATAATGATGTCGCACAACATGGCCAATTCGCATCCCCCGCCCAAGGCGTAGCCGGCCACGGCCGCGATGATGGGCTTGCGAATGCGCTTGAGCGATTCCCAGTTTCCGCCCAGGTAATCATTTTTATAGACGTCCATGTAGCCCCATTCCCGCATCGCGCCGATGTCGGCGCCCGCCGCGAATGCCTTTTCACTGCCGGTCAACACGACGGCGCCGATCTCGTCATCGGCATCGAACGCGCGCAGCGCCTCGGCCAGCTCGTCGATCAAGGCATCGTTCAGGGCATTCAGCGCCTTGGGCCGATCCAGGGTCAACACCCCCACGCGCCCACGCACTTCTATTTTCACCATTGGCGCACTCATGTCGTCTCCTTGTTGCGAAGGTAATATATAGGCATGGAAAAAGAACCTCTACTTTACCGCGTAACACCCGAAGACTTGGCGGGCCATCTGCTGCGCGTTCAGTTGCGCATCGCGCATCCGCATCCCCAAGGGCAGGTCCTGTCGCTGCCGGCCTGGATACCGGGCAGCTACCTCATCCGCGATTTCTCGCGCCAGATCATCAGCCTGCAAGCCGAATGCGCCGCCCAGCCGCTATCGGTCCAAAAGCGCGACAGCCATACCTGGCAATGCGAACCGTGCAACGGGCCGCTGACGATCGAATACATCGTGTACGCCTGGGACCTGTCCGTGCGCGGCGCGCACGTCGACGAAAGCCACGCATTTTTCAACGGCACCAGCGTTTTCCTCATGGCGCACGGCCTGGAGCATGAACGTCATACCGTCGACCTGCGCGCGCCTTCGGGCAAGCGCAACTGGCAGGTCTACACCAGCCTGCCCAGAGCCGTCGGCCACCCACGATGCGCGCGCGAACACGGCTTCGGCGCGTACGCCGCGAAGGACTATGACGAACTGATCGACCACCCCGTCGAAATGGGGACGCCGCAAGTCGTCACGTTCAAGGCGCACGGCGCGTTGCACGAAATGGTGTTCACCGGCGTCGCGCCCAACCTGGATCTGCAGCGCATCGCGGCGGACACCCGAAAAATTTGCGAAGCGCAGATCGCCTTCTTCGAGCCCCGCACGCGCAAGGCCCCCTTCCTGGACAGCGCCGACCGGTACGTATTCATGACCATGGCGACGGGCGACGGCTACGGCGGGCTCGAGCACCGGGCCAGCACCGCCCTGATGACGTCGCGAACCGACCTGCCGGTCAAGGGCCGCGCCGAATCCACGGAAAGCTACCAGAATTTTCTCGGCCTGATCAGCCACGAATATTTCCACACCTGGAACGTAAAGCGCATCAAGCCCGCGGCCTTCGCGCCCTATCGCCTGGACCGGGAAACGCACACGCGCCTGCTTTGGGTATTCGAAGGCTTCACGTCCTATTACGACGACCTCATGCTGCTGCGTGCCGGCGTCGTCAGCCGGGATCACTACCTGAAGCGCCTGGCTCGCGTCATTAGCATGGTGCATCGCTCGACGGGCCGCTTGAAGCAATCGGTGGCCGAAAGCTCGTTCGATGCATGGACGCGGTATTACAAGCAGGACGAAAACTCCCCGAATGCACTGGTCAGCTATTACACCAAAGGCTCGCTGGTGGCGGCGGGGCTCGATCTCTACATACGCCATGCGACGAACAACCGGCGCTCACTGGATGACGCGATGCGGCTGCTGTGGACGCGCTACGGACGCGATTTCTACCGAGGACGGCCCACAGGCATCCCCGAAGACGGCATTGCCGGCCTCATCCGTGAAGCGACGGGCGTGGACGTGGCGGCCTTCATTGATCGCTACGCCCATGGCCGCGAAGACGTGCCCCTGAAAAGGTTGATGGCCTGGGCCGGCTATACCCTGCAATGGACGACGCCCAACGGCCGGCCGTCCCTGGACGTGCGCACCCGCATCGCGCACGGAGAGACGCATCTGGCCACGGTGTACGAAGGCGGCGCGGCGCACCGGGGCGGCCTGTCGGCGGGCGACGTCCTGGTCGCCATCGACGGCATTCGCGTGGGCGGCGACAAGTCGCTGGATCGCCTGCTCGATGCCTACCAAGGCAATGACACCGTCACTGTGCACGTTTTTCGCCGTGACGAGCTGCGCGGCTACCGCGTTACGTTGGCACCGCCCGCGCCGACCGAATGCCGCCTTACCGCGCGCGAGTCCGAAAAATGACGACATCCGCCAACCCGCCCAGCCTGCCCGACGATGGGCCTCGACGCGCCAAGACCGTCCTCGTGACCGGCGCGGCGAGACGCCTGGGCCGCGCCATTGCCTTGCGTTTCGCAAAGGAAGGCTGGAACGTCGCCCTGCACTTTCACCAATCGCGCGAAGAAGCCGAACGCACCGCCGACGAAATTGCCAGGACGTCCAGCGCCGGCATGCTGGTGCGCGGCAACCTGGAAGACGAACAGGAAACGCGCGCCGTCGTCGCAAACGTCATCGACTATTTCGGAACGCTGGATGCGGTCGTCAACAATGCGGGGCGCTTCGTGTATGACGACGCCGGCACGTTTTCCGGACAGAACCTGGCGCACCATCTCGGTCCGAACCTGATCGCGCCCATTATCCTCGCCCAGGAGCTGGCCGCCCACGTGCGCGGCCAAGTCCGCGACGCGCCCGGCGTCGTCGTCAACCTGCTCGATCAAAAGCTCTGGAACTACAACCCGGACTTCTTCTCATACACCCTAACCAAGGCAGCCATGCAAGCAGCGACGACCATGCTGGCCCAGGCCCTGGCTCCCGCCGTGCGGGTGGTGGGCGTCGCACCCGGCCTGACCTTGCCCAGCTACCTGCAAAGCGACCGGGATTTCGCGCGCACGCACGCCATGGCCCCGC
>Ga0265293_10008426_pt1 | contig 15276 bp, 9 predicted proteins | sample Munlanlewell138R_FD_192505 | JGI IMG/M metagenome (GOLD analysis project Ga0265293, IMG submission 192505) | Leachate microbial communities from a municipal landfill in Southern Ontario, Canada - Leachate well 138R | ecosystem: Engineered > Solid waste > Landfill > Unclassified | place: Canada...
TTACAACAATCCTTACAAACACCGCTACTAAAATCCTTACTAGGACTAGCAGCACAACCAAACTTAGTCCAATTATCTACTACCTTAGCCATTATCTGATAAGTTCCTGATGATAGGAACATACCTATTTTATGAGGATTAGTAGGAAGTGGTTTAGCATCTAGATTATCAAGTTCTTTTATTCCAGTATCTTTAGTCCAATCATCTCCTTCTTTATAAACTCTAAGTGTTAGTTTAGATATTGGGGTTTGTTCTTCATTAACATTAGTATTGAAAGTTACGAAATAGAAACCGGGTTTAACTATATTAAACTTACCTTGAAAATCGGGATTAACATTAATACTTAAATTGTTTAATAACTTTATATTAGAGACTGTGGGATAGGTGGCACACCATAAACTTGATTGCCCTGAAATACATTTAGGAATAGTACCGGTATAATCATAAGAATCAGATGAATAGGAAATTCCAGTTCCTGTTATAAATAAACCTTTTAAACCTATTCTTGAATCTATTTCTAATCTACCAAAACTATAACTTGTATTTTTATAGGTTTTATTCTCATCAAATTTTACTTTATAACCATCATTTACAGCTATATATAATCCTTCGCAAGGAGTGGACATTTCAGTACCGGACCCACTATATATATCACCATGAGGACCATTGGCACAAGAATATGGTAAACCATATTGAGCATTTTCAATATTGGTATAACCAGCGTAAATAATAGAATAATTTAAACTTGATCCGTTTATGGCTCCGTAAGGAGAAGTTAGTGTAGGTAGATTATAGTAATCATAGGGTAGATCAGAAAAAGCATTGGTATAAAAACTAACATTTTTATTATTATTATTCTTGTCGGTTAATCTCTGTACCCAAGGAATATCACCTTGAATAATTTTTGAACATTTAGGAATATAATCCGGAAGTTCTTCGGAATCCATACCACCAATTAAAACTTCATTGAGATTAGAATAATCTTTATCAGGAATTTCTTTTAATTTATTATCTGAATAATCATAAATTCTTTTTTGAGTTAAAGCATAAAGGGTTTGATGAAAATACATCTCATTGGTAAATATATACCATTTATAATCATTACACCACCCACAATCTGCATTATTAGGATAAACTCTTGTTCCAACTGGTGGATCGTTAGTATTTGCTGCTACAACTATCTGATAATCTGCCATCATCTCAGCACAATAATAAGGATTAGATCCACCTGAAGCAGAATAGCCAGTGAAAGCAGTAGAAGCTGTTCCTGATCCCTTTTCTCCTTTAACCATATCTATAGGATACCATAATAAACAAACATTATTATTCTTTGGATCTTTTTGAAGACAATAACCATACCAACCGTCAGCTATGAAATTTTTACTTTCACTCTTACATAACAAACTATCTTCTTCTGGATATAGACGACAAATTGAAGGAGCATATTCACCAGTAGTAGTTGATTTTAAAGTTTCTAACACCGGAGCTATTCTTACATCATCAAAATATGATGGCTTTGATGAACCAAATGAATGTAATCTAATTTTTATTCCTAAATCACCGGTATATTTAAATCTAAAAGATATTTCTTGCCAACCCATTTTTTTATAAACCTGATAGGTTGCTTCATTAATTGCAGTATTCTCTGGATTAGTTACTCTTTGAATAGCAATTCCAACATATTCTCCATCTCCTATATCAGAAGTATTAACTAAGGCTGAAAAATAATAATCATTTCCTTTTATTAAATTTGTTAGAGCGCTTTCTGATGCTAAACTTGTACTACCACAAGTTCCTTTTATTTTTATAAATGCTTTTCCTGAAGCTGGATAAGTAACATTTTTAGAATCAGTATTCTTTATTAATCCATCATTATTAGGTTTATTTATCCAACATGAAGTAGTATTTTTACCACTATTACCATCAATAGAATCACCCTTCCACTTTTCATTTACTTCTCCCAAATCTTCAAAATTATCTTCAAAAACATCAGTTCCCACCTGTTTCATATTAGCCGGATAATCTAAACCTAAAATTGAATAACCAGTAGCATTGTCATCACGACCTGGAGTATAGGTTCTAACTCCTTGAGGTGATTTAGTAAAGTTATAGCAAGAACCATCAGAATTAAAAGCTGTACATTCACCCAATTCCATACAAGTTTTTTCTCCATTTTCATCCACTACATACGAAATACAAGATAACCATTTTCCACAAATTCTATTAGGAGTAACTTTTGCTAAAGTATTAGCATCGCTACTATTAGAATTTGAATAATTAGAATAATTTAAAGCATTATATTTCAAACTAGAAACTTTTGAAGTAGTCGCATTAGAAAAACTTCTCTCATTAAATAATATACAACCAGTTGATAAATTAGCTTGACCATTACAATCAGTAAAATTCAAATCTTGTTTTAATTGATGATCAACTATTGCCTCTCTAACTTCAATTACCCTATTATTAGTTTCGGCTTCAGCAACTTTAGTATTTATTATTTTATCTAAAATTGATTTATTGTATGTATAATTTTTAGAACCAGAATAAACGATTATCTCTAATCCGGGAACACAAACACCAGGATTATATTCAATGCCGGAAGATTTAGAATATGTAATTCTACAAGAAGTATTTAAACCGGAATAAAATATTTTTTTACTATTTGAAGGATCAACTTTAAAATCAGTATTAGCACTTATTTCTGTAAAAGTATTATCATTATTATTTAATTGGAAAACAGATTTAGAACATTTTAAAATAGCTGATTGATCTCCTTTAGTTTCTAATATGTATAATTTATTCGGTTCTATATCCATGTCTTGATAATATTTTAAATATAAACCATTACTATCACAGGTATTAACTTGACAACTCCAACTACCATCACTTAATAGACTACAATTTGTTTCTCCTTCAGCAGTCCAATTATCAAAACCTTTTCCATCTCCATCCAAATCAGTAAAATTAGGATTTAAAACTAGATTAGGATTAAAAGAACTTACTGGATCAACATATTCTGTACAACCAGCTTGAGCTATCGGACAAAGACCAGCCCAACTTATATCTAATTGATCAGTAGATGGTTGATAAATAGGTGAACCGTCAGAACCAATAGATTTTAATAATTCTACCGGACATAAATAATCACCATTATCTAATTCACAAGTTTGACCACTAAGACAATCATCTTTATCTTTACAAACATTAGAAGTGAAAGTATTACCACTTTTACATTTATTAACCGCTTTCTTATACCAAGCATAACCAGAACTAGTATCAGCTCCTTTTCTCCATTGGCAAATATTATTTCCTGGGTCTTTAAAATATGATGTTCCAGAAACTGATTCAGCTGACCAAGCATCACAACCAACTTCACTTTTTTTACATAAATTATTGTTAAAATTATCAGGTAATATTTTGAAATAGGCATCCTCATAAACATCCTGACCGGTAGAATAAGGGTTAGAAGCTACTATTTTTCCAACTTTTGTACATCCTTTATTCTCAGCACTACAAAGATTATTAGAATCATAAACGACAGCCATATATCTATCAGCTTCAGTTTTTATACATTCCTCTTCATTAGGATCACAAGAACCATTAGAATTAGTATCGTTGGCTATACTACTATCGGGTGAATCAGAATTATTAGTTTTTATCATCATTTCACAACCAACCGAAGAAGAATCACATAAGCCAGAAAATTGTCTTAAATTATATGAAGATTTTTTTTGATTAGTATAGGTTTGACAACCTAAATTATAGTTAACTCCTTGATAATTTCCTAAGGTATCGTAATAACAAATATTAGGAGTAGTCCAAGAATCTTTTATTAAATAATAACGGCTACTTACCTCCATTAATACTATGTTAGCAATATACATTTCTCCTGAATCTATTTTAAAATTTAAAGATTCATTATTACTTATAGTGTGATTTAAATTATCCAAACTTACTTGATATTGTTGCCAAGAACCACTAGCTGGAACATTCATACTATAGGTATTTTCTTGTTCTCCGGTTACTCCAAATAGAGAATTATCAGTGCCATTGGATAAATAAATTGATAAATTTTTACTTACTGTATTTTTTGCTAAAAATTTTACTATATATGAAGAACCTTGAACAACATCAGTACCAACCTCTACCTTACTAATTCCACTATTAAGTTTTATAGAAGTACCACCTTGATTTAATGATTCTTGACTGATACTAGCTGCTCCAGTCCAATCTTCTAAATTACCTTCAGAAAAATCATAAGAAGAAATTATTCTAACTCTATTTCCACTATTTCCATTATATTCACGACAATTATTTTCTTCAGCTTTACAAGTTTGACCTTCTCCCGGAATAGCTTTGTATAGACAAGCTAATTGATCATCATCCCAGACTCCACCACCCAAACATGTATAGCAAACATTCAAATTAGTATCCCAATGAGCATTATTACCAGTACAACTTGCTGAACTGGTAATACTAGTATCAATATTTTTATCGGTCATTTTATATGTTTTACAATCATTGGAACAAGTTATTGTTTTTGAGTATAAAGCATAATATTTTTGTCCAGCCTTATCATAAAATTCTCTACAATCAGAATTATAATTAGGATCAGAAACCGGTAAATCATATATGGCCGGACTACAAACAGTTACTCCATTAATTTGATGAGAAAAACCATTACCGCTATTAGAAAAACTTCCTTCAGTTAATTTAGGTAAAGAACCTGTATCTCTTTCAAAATCATAAGACACTAATTGATAACCTGAACCCTCTTTTCCTTCCCAAGAATAGAAACTAAGACAAGTTCCCTGATCCGGTTTTATACAATGACGTAAATAAGTATAATATTCTTTACTTTCTCCTCCAGAAGCAACTGTGTCTAAATTAGTAAATTCAGTACAACCAGCCGCATTAGCTGAACAAGCTTGAGCTGAGTTTGGAATAAACTTAGCTACAGTTTTGTTAGTAAATAAAGTATTTTTTTGAACATAAACATCATAACCAACACATTGTTCCGAACAATAATCTTTATCTAAAACTTTAGCTCCTATCTTTATGCCATAAACCGAAGTAAATAAATCACAACCAATTTCTTCACTATTACATAAACGAGCATATTCAAAACACTGATTTGGAGCATTGTCTTTTATTTTGTAATTAGGGTTAGCAGCATAAGGATCTTCATAACAAATTTCTTTTAAATAATCAGGAATTAATTTTTCATATACTTTTCCTTGATCGCCATATTCAGAATAGAAAGTTCCTACTGTTCCTTTTTCTAATTTTACATTATCTATATAGCAAGTATTACCATTAGCCATAAATTTAAAGGTAATGGTATTATCAGAATAATTATTAGGATAAGTATTAACTATAGTGTTATATATAAATCCGGAACTAGTGGCGATAGTAGCTGATTTTGAACCTAAATAAACAGAAGAAACATTATTACCCTGACAATTAGAATAGAAGGATAAGGTATAACTTTCTCCAGCTATAGAATGATCATTAGAAGATACGGTAATTGTTTTTTCAACGGCTGAATTAGTAGGCAAAACTAAGGAAACATTTCCATCATGAGCAACCGAGGAAGTATTTAAACCAGCCCAAAGCCCATTACTTAAATCGTATTCAAAACTAGCATTCAATAAAAAATTATGACCACCACCCGAAACTGTCCTTATTAATTCCTGACATCCTTCATTAGATTCGGAACAAGTGGAAGCTTTGCTATTTAAATAAATAGAATTAGTATTATTCCAAATAACTTTAGATAAAGTTGAATCATATTTTCCAGACAAAGCATATCTGGCACAACCAACAGTATCTGAAGTACAAGTACCATAATCAATGGTATTTTTTAATAAAGCTAATTGCTTGCCATTAGAAGCGCTGGTAAATGATTCACAAGTATTATAAACAGCATCGCAAGAATTTTCACCAAAATTCCAGGATCTTTTATCTTCAGTACAATAACCATAATATTCACAAGAACCATCAGCTTTTTCTTTGATACAAGATTGTTCATCGGCACAATAATCTCCAGAACGAGAAATTATAATTGGATCCATCTCTTCAGTTCCAATAGCACTATCAGGAATATCTATTAATTGTTGAGTTTGAATATATCCTCCATAACCTTGTTTTTTACAATAACCTAAAGGAGCTTTTAAAACCCAATTTGGATCTATTAATCCTTCACACCAACTATAACTGGAAAAATTAGAATTGATAAAACCAGAACTAAACTCACTATATTCATCGGTCGGATCAAAACACGAAACCATATCTTTTAGAGTGTATTTATATCCGGTACTTAATGATTTTTCTTCAGCTCTTAAAGAAGCTTCTTCCCAACCAAGAGGAACTATACGAAACTTTTTTAAAATAATAAGAGAACGATAATTGAAACCTGATTGATAATCTTTTTCGCTATCAAAGGTCCAATCTTCATTTAAATATCCATTTTCAATAGCTTGAGCCACAGTATTTTTATTTTGTATAGCTTGACTAAAATTATTATCAATAACGCAATTATTAGGTGCTGGATTATTAGTATCATTACACATCATTAGAGTAGATAAAATATCTATATCAGCCGCTACATTAAATTTTGGTTTTATTATTGATTTAAGAGCACCAACTAAATATGTTTTTCCTTTACTAGAACTAACATCAGCATCAGTTGATGAAAAATTAGTTTTAGTTTTATCTCCTTTTGTAACTATATCTCCTAAACTACTTAATATTTTATTAAATCCGGTAATGGCTAATTGATTTAAAAAAATATTAACTGCATCTAAAGCCGCTTCTCCTGTATATTTTCCTAAGTTTTGAGTTTGAAGATCTTTAGCTTGTTGTAAATTATCTTTAGCTTGACCGGGTGTTGTTTCGGCATTTCCGCCTATATTTCTAACATCCAACCAACCATTATTTAGCTTTACTTGTTGAGCTTGCTTTTCTTCTTCTTTTTTGGCTGCTTCTTTTGCTTTATCAAATTGAACCATGGTAAGCATTATATCATTTCCAGTGGGAGAAAATGAATTAGATAACATACTTAAATAATCAGGTTCTTTAAAACTTTTCCATCTATCTACTTCACTTGACCAATTAGAAACTAATTTTTGAAAATCACAATTAACATCGGCAAATTCTGGTTCATTAAAAGCTACTAATCCTAATCCTATCTTAGCCTTAGCATCACTTCCTCCGGTCGGTTGACATACATCAACTCCCCAATCTTTACTTAAAGAATCAACAAAAGAACCAAAGGCGGCATTACCGGCATCTTTGGCAAAATCAGTTAAATATTCAGTAGTAAATAATTCACTTTGCCCTTCACCTCCAGAACCAATATAGGTAGCAGCATCATAAGCTAATTTATTTAAAACAGTTGACAGAGTAGTTTGAAAGATATTGGTACCAATTTTTTTTAACCAATCATCTTTTTTCTTAGCTAAAAAATCAGTTATCTTTCTAATAACAGCTGTTGGACCTCCAATAATATCAGCCGGAACTGTAGCTGAAACTTTATTTATTATAAAAATATTAGTGAATAAGAAAAAAGAAAGAAAAACAATAACAAAAAACTTTTTTCTATTAAAAACATTTTTTGATGTTTTCATATTTATATAATTACTTTATTTTAATAAATTTATAGTTTATCTACCACATCCTTATAGGCTGAAACTAAATCTTCATCACTAATTTTTTCAAGATCAGCTTGCGAAAATCCTTCTTCCAATAATAACTGTCTTAAATATGAAACATCAACTGAACCTGAGTTTAAATAAGTTGAAATATCTTCGGTGGTTATTGTATTTTCACTGGTAGAAGCAACTTCTTGATAATAATTATCTAGTACTTCAGATGTATTATTAACAACTTGGGAATCACTTTGATTTAAAGTTCCGGAACAAACCTGTCCTTCTAAACAATTAGGATCTGTTTTATACATCATTATTTCTTCATAATCAGTTAATTCGTCACTATCGGTGTCCTCTAAATAAGGGGATGTTCCATAAGTAAATAATTCATCCCAATTTGAAAGTCCATCACCATCAGTATCAACTAATTTTAAATCTGAATTTGAACTATCTTCACTAGTAGTGCTTGTGGAATTATTTGTATTGTTATTAGATGAATTTTCGTAATTAAAAGGCTTATTTAAAATATGAAAAAAATTTACAAACCAAATTGTAATTATAGCCACACTAAAAATACTTAGTATTATTAAAGCTCTTTTATGGTTTTTATCCATTTTTTGATTATTATTATTTTCCATATTATCTATACTGAAATTCTATAATATTTTAAATAAAAAAGCAAGAAAAATGATATTAATTTTAATAAATTTTTTTTGCTTTTCATATACTTGACATTAGTGTATTATATCTGAAACGCTAAATTAATATCATACTAGTTATTGTTTTTAAAAAAATTATATAATTTTAACCAATCTTCAATTAATAATTGCTCGGAACGAACTTTTTCATCCAAATTAGCTGATTTAAAAGCTTTAATAATTAATTCTGATTTTAACTTTAAACCATTACTCAAATTATTTTTTAACATTTTTCTTTTGGAACTAAAACCTACTCTTAATAATTTAAAAAAGTTCTTCTCTTCTTCAAAATTAGATAATAATTTTTTATTGGGAATTATTTTAATTACAGCACTATCAACTTTAGGAATTGGATAAAAATTTTCTTTAGAAACATTAAACATTATTTTAGCATCAGCATAAAATTGTACTGAACATGATAATAGAGTCATGTCGGAAACAGTAGCAACAATTCTTTCAGCTACTTCTTTTTGTAACATTAAAACTATACTCTCTGGTTTATTATTTAAACTTAAAAATTTTCTTAAAAAAACAGAAGTTATATTGTATGGTAGATTAGATATTATCTTATATTTACCTAATTTAGAAAAATTACTTCCTTTAGCTTTTAAAATATCATTATTAAAAACTTTTATATTATCAATTTTTTTAGTCCTTATATCTTTTTTTAAAAGTGATGCTAAATTGTTATCTATCTCCACTGTAATAACTTTCCTTACTTTAGAAGCTAATTTGCGAGTTAAAAAACCTAAGCCTGGGCCAACTTCTAAGATAGTATCACTTTTTTTTAAATCAGCTACCTCTATTATTTTATTATATATTTCTTCATTAATTAAAAAATTTTGACCCTTAGATCTTTCAGGTTTAATACCATATTTTTTACACAAAGCTAAAGTTTCTGATAAAATACTCATAAATTATTATTTTTCTTTTTCCATTTTTATAGCTTTAACCGGACATTCTTTGGCACATAAACCACAACCTTTACAATAATCATAATTAACAGCAGCCTTTAAAGAATTTTTATACTTTTCTAAATTAATAGCCCCATCAGGACAAATTTTAGTACATAATCCGCAAGCAATACATTTGTCTTTATCAACTATAGGGCGATAAGATCTCCATGACCCTGTTTTATTTTTTAAAGATGACCCTGGTTTTACGGTTAACATAAATATATAAACTTAATAATTAAATTATTTAATAGCTTTATTAATAGCTTCAATATTTTTTTCAACTATATCATTGCCCTTATCAGAAAATTTCTTTTTAATAGCTATCTTGGCTGATTCCAATTTTAAAAGACCGGGAATATTCACTAAAGAACCAAGCATAGCTGTATTAACTATATTTTTTCCAAAAATATTTAAAGCAATGCTGGTGGCATCAATATTCATTATATTTTTAAAATCAAATCCGTTTGGTAACTTAATGTTTGTTTTTATAATTTCAATAAGTTCGGATAAATTTAAATTAGTATTAACTATAATTTTTGTTGTTTTTTTTATTCCCGAAAAAATATTTGCTTTACCAATTAAAGTAGAATCTAAAATTAATAGAATATCCGGCTCATAAATATGTTCTCGGGTTAAAATATTTTTATGAGAGATTCTAACATAAGATTGAATTGGAGCCCCACTTCTTTCTACTCCAAAATTAGGAAAAGCTTGAACTTCATAACCATCTATAAAAAAAGCGATAGCTAACATTTCGGCCATAGCAACTACTCCCTGTCCTCCACGACCATGAATTCTTATTTGTTGTTCTGATAAATTTTTCATTTTATTATTTTAAATTATTTTAATATTTTATCCAATAAAGTTACCCAATTATCAAAAGAAATATAGCCACTAGAAATTTTAATACCATTTATATACCAATTAGGTGTTCCTTTTATTTCTAAATATTGTCCATCGGAAAAATCTTTTTTAATATTATTTAAATATTTTTCATTAATTAAACAATCAGAAAATTTACTAATATCAGTTACCCCAGCTTCTATGGCTATTAAACTTAAATCATCAACCGAAAAGGTATTTTGTAATTCAAATAGCTTATAATACATGGGCCAATATTTCCCCTGTTCTCCGGCACACCACGCTCCCATAGCCAAATCAGTTGAATCCTCGCTAATAATTGGATAATCTCTAACTATTATTTTTATTTTATCACCATATTTAACAGTTAAGAGAGCTATAACTTCCGATGTTTTTTTACAATAAGAACAAGCAAAATCAGAAAAAACAACTAAGGTATATTGAGAATTATCAGAACCCAAATAATAATTACCTTGATTTTCTATAATTTTCTTAATAGCTTCGTTTTCGCTGGAAGTAGTATTAATTATATTTTCGGTATTAATTAATTGTTTAGCCAATTCAGCTTCCGAAGGATTAGCTTTAAAACGGAAAAATAAAAAAAGAAAAGCAAAAACATAAACTAAGAAACCACCTATAATCAAAAAAAGAGAGATGGCCCACCATTTTTTGTACCAACGATAAGAGGTCCCTTTTTCAAGACCTTTTTTTCTTAAATATTCTATTCTTTCATTAATATTCATTGATTATTTACCTAATATATTATATGATAATAATAACATAAAAAGTTTAAATATAAAAGTAATATGAAAATAATTTCTTGGAATGTAAATGGTATACGAGCTATAATAAAAAAAGATTTTTTAAGTTTTTTAAATAAAGAAAATCCTGATATACTAGCTATTCAAGAAATTAAAATAGCTAATGATAAAAAAGAATTAGCCAATTTTGACTTTCCAAATTATGAAGAATTTTGGCATTCAGCCCAAAGACCTGGCTATAGCGGAACATTATTTCTATACCGAAAAGAATTAAAAGTTAAAGATAAGAAAAATGGTTTAGGAACAAAAAAATTTGATGATGAAGGACGAGTTCAAACATTAGAATTAGAAAAATATTATTTAATTAATACCTATTTTCCTAATTCTAATCATGAACTAAGTCGTCTGCCATATAAATTAGAATTTAATCAAGAATTATTAAAATATTTAAAAAAATTAGAAAAGAAAAAACCAATTATCATCACTGGAGATTTTAATGTGGCTCATGAAGAAATTGATTTAGCTCGACCCAAAGAAAATGTTGGTAATCCGGGGTTCACCAAAGAAGAAAGATTATGGATGACTGAATTTTTAGAAACTGGTTTTATTGATACCTTTAGATACTTACATCCTAAAACCATAAAATATTCGTGGTGGAGTTATAGAGCTGGGGCTAGAAAAAAAAATATTGGTTGGAGAATAGATTATTTTTGTGTTTCTAAAAAAATAATTAAGAATATAAAAGAAGCTGAAATTTTAGATAAAACGTTAGGATCAGATCATGCTCCAATAATTATAACTTTAAAATAATCAATAATATGAAAAAAAATACATCAAAAGAATTATTGGAAGGTTCAAGGGCTATAGCTTTAATTATAAATAATATTGAACCTCAAGTAGTTTCAGCTTATCCTATTACACCTCAAACTCATATCGTAGAAGACTTAGCTAAATTAAAAGCTGATAACTTAGCAACTTATGAATATGTTAGAGCTGAAAGTGAATTTGCCGCTGCTTCCATAGTTCTAGGAGCTTCAGCTAAAGGTGTTAGAACCTATAGTGCTACCAGTTCTCAAGGATTATTATTAATGACCGAAGTTATTTATGGAATTTCTGGTTTACGATTACCAGTAGTTATGACTTTAGCCAATAGAGCCATATCTTCACCTATAAATATTTGGAATGATCAACAAGATGCTATGGCTATTAGAGATGCTGGTTGGATAATGTTTATGGCTGAAAATAATCAAGAAGCTGTTTGGCAACATATTTTAGCCTATAAACTAGCAGAAAAAACATCTTTTCCTGCCTTTATTAATGTTGATGGTTTCATATTAACTCATTGTTTTGAACCGGTTCAAATACCTGACAAAAAAACTATAAAAAAGTTTTTACCAAAGTATAAAGCAAAAAAAGGAAAATATTTAGATACAAAAAATCCAATTACTATCGGAGCTTTTTTATCTCCTAATGATTATCAAACAGTTAGAGAACAAATGTATAATGATTTTCAAAAAACTTTAATAGAAATAAAAAAAGAATATTCTATTTTTAAAAAAATATTTAATATTAAGAGTACAGCTACTATTGATAATGGATTATTGGAATATAGTGGTCCTAAAAAAGCTGACACTATTATTATCGCTATGGGATCAGTTATTGGAACAATAAAAGAAACTCTAAAAAATAATAAAAAGATTGGAATTTTAAAAATAAAAACTTATCGTCCTTTCCCCAATCAAACAATCTATGATATAATAAAAGGAGCAAAAAATATAATAGTTCTAGAAAAAGCTTTAAGTTTTGGAAATTTTGGTCCTTTATACTTAGATATAAAAACAATAAGTTCTGATAAACAAAATATTAAAAATTTTATTAGCGGATTAGGTGGAAAAGATATAACTCAAGCTTATATTTTAAAAATTATTAATAAATTTAATAGTTATAAAAAAATAAATTTTATTTAATTTATGAAAAAAAAATCATTTCGCAAAACTATTTGCAATTCCATAAAAAAAGCTTTTAAACGAGCCTGTGAACACAAAATTACTGGTTATCCCTATGCTTTTATCATGATGTTTTTTATTATTTTTTTAATGCAATTAATAATGCTTTTGATATTGGTAAAGATAAGTTAAATATATTAAAAATAAAAATATGATAAAAATAATAAATAAATCATTATTTCTGCTTGTTTTTTGTTTTATTTTTTTCCTATTAACCAATACCGTTAAAGCAGAGTGCCGATGGGTAGAAGGTGTAGAACGTTCTGGTGGATCTTCGGGTAATGGTAGAGTTGTTTCTTGTAATATTGGCGATGTTGAATCAGCCACTAGCCAGTGTCAAGAAGAAGCTACTAATCCTACTCCTAATTTTATGGATACTTATATTGATGAATATCAAAGAAGAATTTGGATTTGTTGTTGTGCTAAAGAAGTAGAAGAAATAGAAGAAGAGGTGGATGGCTTTATTCCTCAAATCACCATTCCTGGTTCAGATTTTATAAAAGGACAAACTGTAGAAATGAGTCCTAGTACTAAAACTTTGGCTGACTATATAAAAGCTATCTATAATTATATGTTAGCAGTAGTCGGATTATTAGCTGCTGTTGTTATAATGATAGGTGGAGTTGTTTGGTTGACAGCCGCTGGAAATACTGAAAGAATTTCTCAAGCTAAAAGTTGGATTACTGGAAGTTTAATAGGTTTAATTTTAGCTCTAACTTCTTTCTTATTATTAAAAATTATTAATCCAAATTTAGTAGATTTTAAAATTACTGAAATAAAAACAATTAGACCCATAGAACAAGGATGCTGTACTTCTGAAAAGAGTCAAGATAAAGCTTTTATGACTACCTCAGTTGGTTGTTATGAAACCCTTCTTTTAAACGGAGAGGCGGCAATTGTTTCAAATAATGATTTGGATGAAAAATACGAAGGAAGTTATGCAAAATATCTTAATCTTACTGGAAAATTTTTTGCCGGAGATTATGTTGTTCAAGATGGATCTTGTCATTTATTAACAGAAGAAGAAAAGAAATTAAGTCAAGAATATTGTAAAGGAAAAGGTATAGGTGACAATTGGGGTGAAAGTAGTTGGAATAATGGTTATTGTTATAATGAAAAATTGTATAATGGTTTTGATGGAAAAGAAAATGAACCTTGTGGAAATAATAATGGAAGCAGATGCACACCAAGTGATAGATGTAGCAATAAAGATTTTGGCGGTAGAGATTGCGATACATCCCTTAAATGTTGTGAAGCTTCTGGTATAAAAACAATTGATAATTCTGTCTGTAAAGGAGTATCAAATGGAAATAAATGTATTAATAGAAAAGATTGTTGGTGTTATGATGGTGTTGCTTGGCAAGGAGATGGATCTTTATCAACTCCTTGTGGAGAAAAACCTGGAGCTGTTTGTATGGTAGATAGTTGTGACTCTGGATATAGTTGGGATAGAAGTGGAGGAACAAGAAGTTGTATATCTAGTCATTTTTGTTGTGCTCCCAATTAAATTAATAAATATGAATAATAAAAAATTTATATCATCCGGTCATAATGCTTGTGCTGGTTGCGGACAATTATCGGCTGTTCAATCAGTTATGAGAGCACTTAATAAAAATGTCATTATTGCTAATGCTACTGGTTGCTTAGAAGTAACTACCACTCCCTATCCTCAAAGTGCCTGGAATCTTCCTTGGATTCATTCTCTTTTTGAAAATTCTTCAGCCGTAGCTAGTGGAATAAGCGCCGCTTCAAAACAACAAAAAAATAAAAACACTAAAGTTCTTGTTTTAGCTGGAGATGGTGGAACTTTTGATATTGGTCTTGGACTTATAAGCGGGATGTGGGAAAGAAAAGATAATGTTTTATATATTTGTTTTGATACTGAATCATATTCTAATACTGGCTATCAGGCTTCAGGAGCTACTCCTTATGGAGCATCAACCAGTACTTCTCCTGATGGCGAATGTCAAAATAAAAAAAATTGCCCAGCAGGAGGAAATAATTTACAAAAAAAAGATATGATAAAAATAGCTTTAGCTCATAATATTCCTTATGTAGCTCAAAGCACAGCTGGTTATCCTGATGATATATATAATAAAGTTAAGAAAGGATTAGAAATTAAAGGACCAGGATATATACAAATATTGGCTCCTTGTATTCCCGGTTGGGGAATAAAAAGTGATGAGGCTGTCTATATGGGAAAGTTAGCTGTTCAAAGTGGAATATATCCTTTATTAGAATATGAAAATGGACAACTTATTAATCAAAGTCCTTTAGCCAATAATCATATTGAACTCCAAAAAGAATATAAATTAAAACAAAAAAGATTTAAACATTTATTTTAA
>Ga0265293_10008427_pt1 | contig 15274 bp, 12 predicted proteins | sample Munlanlewell138R_FD_192505 | JGI IMG/M metagenome (GOLD analysis project Ga0265293, IMG submission 192505) | Leachate microbial communities from a municipal landfill in Southern Ontario, Canada - Leachate well 138R | ecosystem: Engineered > Solid waste > Landfill > Unclassified | place: Canada...
TAAGGTGCACGGATACAAAGATACTGGGATAGCTCGTAAAACATGGCAAACTATTCAAGCCCACCACCTGGAAGAGGTTTGCTTAGTCTCTTCTTTTAATCCATTTGCGATTCGTTATTTTAATAGAGTCTCAAAGAAATCTATCCCAACCGCAGTTATCTACAGCGAAGCTGAAGCAGTTCCTAAAGTGCTACAACATGGTTGGGGACGCCATATTGCCCAAGCCACAGTTCTCAAACCTGATCATAAACAGGTCACTGAACAGATGATGGATAAGTTCTCTACTAAAAAGGGATTTCCGATCATTACTTGGACTGTCAATAATAAAGAACAAGGGAAGAAGTTACTTGATCTTGGAGTTGATGGACTTATTTCCAACGATCCTAAATTGTTTAAAACAAACTAAGAGGAACTCAAAATCATCATACCAATCTCCCTCTTGCTCATCTTATACCTTTCTTTTCAAAGAGGGTTGTTATTTTTGCTACAAAACCTCTGAATTTCAAGTTATACTAAAACAAATGAGCAAGAAAGGAGATGCGATGAAACCGAGAGAAAGGGTATTAGCTGTATGCACGCGCAAAGATCCCGACCGAATTCCACTTTGGTGTGGAGCCAGCCCCGAATTCATCGCAAAAGCTTTGGCCTACACAGGTGTTAGGAGTGAGGAGAAATTCCTGCAACTCATCGGTGATGATTTTCGCAGAGTCTATTCCATCTATCGAGGGCCGGAGGTCGAATTGGCCAACGATGCTACCTGGTGTAGCCCTTTTGGAGTTCAACGACATGGGTATGGGTATGGCCAACCAATGGTACATCCACTGGCAACTGCGGAAACAGTGGCTGAAATAGAGCATTATCCTTGGCCTTCCCCTGATTGGGCCGATATTTCCACTGTAAGCGAACAAGCGTCTGTATGGAAGGATGAATATGCGATCCTCGGGGGAGAGTGGTCTCCATTCTGGCATGATGCAATTGATTTGTTGGGGCATGAAAACCTCTATTACCAGATGTACGACAGGCCAGCCATGGTTGAGGCTCTTTTTGAACGTATTACCGACTATTATTATGAAGTAACCCGCCGGACATTCGAACAAAGCAAGGATGCCATCGACATTTTCTTTATCGGCAACGATCTTGGTGCGCAGACAGGACCACTTTTGAGCGTTGAACTGTTTAAACAGTTCCTCGTTCCTTCCCTGAAGCGATTAATTGATCTCGGACATGAGCACGGCAAGTTAGTGATTATGCATTGTTGCGGAGGATTTAGACCACTCATCCCTACCATGATCGAAATTGGTCTCGATGGTCTACAAGCTCTGCAGCCCGATTGTGTCGGCATGGAGAGTGCAGCACTGAAACGTGATTTTGGCCAGGATCTAGTCCTCAGCGGGGCCATCGATTCCCATAACGTACTTATCTCGGGCCCCTCTCCCCAATTCGTTTACGAAGAGACTGTGAAGGTACTCAAGGTTATGAGCCCCGGTGGTGGATATATCTGCTCAGCCAGCCATGACTACCTACTTGAAGAAACCCCAGTCGAAAATGTCCTAGCCATGTTCGAGGCGTGTCGTCAATTTAAGCTTTAAACACACAAAATTGTCCAAAAGCTATAGTAAATCTATGTCTAACCTTTCCAGTTAGCCAAAGTTCCCCGATTTCGGAAGAAGGTTATGGGTACAGAAAAGTGTAAAACCTAACGAACTTGAGCCGACCAAACCTCCTTTTTGATACAAATTGTTTTCTCCGTGTAAAGAGGGGATTCCATTTTCGAATTCAAACTAGATTCACTAGAGGGGGACTTCAGTAGTTTTACAACCATTTCTCCCCTTGTAATGAATCAACATTTGCTTACGAAAGTTTTAATTTTGAAAATGGTATAAGGAACCTGCCATTTTTTATAAAATTTATCAAAATAAATCTTTATGAAACATTATTCTTTAAGCACCTTTGCCTATCTCTGTACTATTGATTGTTGTTGGAGCTGTATAATTTTTGAAAGAAGAGACAAAAACAGCACTTATAACAGCATTAGGGTTCTCAAACCTGTTAATGGTTGTCCTATTATATAATGGGAATATCGCCAATAAAAGTGTAATTTTAGTGGGATCAAGTAGTCGAAATCGCTTAATTTTGGTGTGTAAAAAAGTAATACATCAAAAACCGTTAACCTAGCGAAAAAGAAACCGATAAAGTAAGAAAGCCGAAACCATGCCAAACTTGGTAAAAGCTTGCTGTTCGGCCTCCTCGTAAGTTGTACCTATTGCATTAACAGTTACAATTTCACTCGACCCTAAACGCACTCCTGTTTTTAAATTTACTAGAGCGATTTCGCCAGAGACAGTTACCGTTGATCCTTTTTGAAGCTGTTTCGTATACGAAATACCGGTATTGCCTATAATTGCAAAAGTTTGAGCAGGATACTGAGCCCTAAGCACGTTTCTATAATCTTCATCACCATTTGCCACACTTTGGTGGGCATCAATGCTTTTAATATCATCTTTTTTTATCTCTTGCATGAAACTCTGGGTAGCATACGAAGTAGGCAAAAGTTCACCTTGTAAATTATATTCAGAAATTGATACTAATAATTGTTCTGCTCCAATAATCGATACTCGATTATATGGATATGAAACTTCTTTACTGCGCAGGAGTTCAGTGAATTCTGAATAGACAAGGGGATCTATTTCTCGTAATGCCTCAAGTTCATGTTCAATATCAATAGCAAATACCAGCTCGCCTTTACTCACTAAGGTGGGGTTACTCGTGTTATAAGTAATTTGACCTGCTTGATCGGTAACAAAACGCTCGCGATCTTGATAATATTTGCCCATCCCGTCTCGCGCTTGACTTAGCACTACAATCGGAGCTTGATCAACTCGAGGTGATATTGCCCGCCTCCCCCGCCGTAGCGTCACTGTTGTTGTCGGGACCGTAGGCTCTCCAGTAAGAACAGAAAACTGAAGCGCACTAAGAATATCCCGCATGCGATTAATCGCTCCTGTATAACGTTGTTTACCACGTTCAACTGGTAAAGAATTAGCAATCATAGCAATTTCAAGATACGCTAATGCAGCCACTACATCTTTGTTAGCTCTAAAAGCCTGAGCAGCCTGATTAGCGTAACGATCCATTTCTTGTTGCTTTTCGAGCATCTGCACTTCAGCCTCAGTACGGGCAGTCTCTAAAACTGCGTTATCGGCAATGGCTAGGAAATAGATGGTTATTGAATCTGCATCAATTTTCACATGTTCTTGAGTAATTTTAAGCCGATAGGCAGCAACTGTATCGGCCGTCGAAAGTTCCGCAATGTGCAGACCTACAACATCTTCACCAATATAGGTCGAAATCTGAGTTAAGATTGATTCATAAGCCAAAATTCGAGCTCGCGTCTCACTGGCTGCAGTTCCTTTCCCGACAAATGCTTTTTGATTTCTAGAAAATTGTGGTTCGTAAACCCAGGCAGGAACTCCCTCAATATTCGAACGGACCCAAGTACTTAACGAAGAACAACCCAAAAGAGATGCCAAGATTAGTACTATTACAATATACCCAATTTTTTTCATTACGTTACCAATCTACCACACCCACCCTAAGGTCGGCGAGAGGGTTATTCTAATAATATTATCCTGTAGGCCCACAGCTTTTCTTATTCGATAGTGAGAACCTACCGTTAAGCCCCAATACAGATGGGAGTTTTGCTGGTAAAATAATTGCAAGGCAGCTTCTGCTCCATACAGAAAATCGGGTGTAGCAGAAGATTCCCAAGCCAAGCCAAGTCCAAAATGGACATTGGCTACAATTTGAATATTCGACCACCACGTTCCTACACTGGCGGCCTTCAGCCGAAAAGCCCCTAAGGAAAATTGAGTTTTTAATCCTAGGTGAATTAATGCTTCATATATTGGTTCATTCCACTTAGTGTCTATTGTTATGCGACTTGTTAATCTAAAAGGACCTAGCCAGAGGGGAACACTAGCGCCCAAAGAGATTCCATAGTGTCCTAAAGAGAAATTACCAGCAATTTCGATCGGAAAATCGAATCGAAGAGGAGCCAAGGACATTCCACTGACTATAGGACGACTAGCCCACACAGGCCGCAACTCAGTCACTACATCATGTTCCGGATACGTAAAAACATCAGCAACTTCCATTATTGCTAAGGACTTGGCGTCAACCCCTTGCACCAAAACTCGTCGCCCCCGCCGCAATTGCAGAGCATCAACTGTCCAATACCCCGAATCTAAAGCATACTTAAGAGTAATTTCTCCCTCTTCTCCAAAGAAGAGGCCAAGATTGGCCCGGACCAATTGTGTGAGCACCTCAGTGTACATCGTTTGCCAATCTTCACCTGGAGCTACCAAAAAAGCTACAGTTCGAGTAGCTTGCTTAGTTTGCCACAAGAAATCTAAAGTTACTTGATACAATCGTTTTGGGGCAAAGGTCTCGTCATCGATGCTAGCTTCTACCACCCGTATGGTAAGACTATCTTTGGCTTCACCATCAAATATAAACCGCCAATCTAATTCCTTTCGAACGACCTCTTCGGTCAAAGATTGAACATTTATTGTCGATTTTGCATCTGTTAAAAACTCTAAACGAACCGGATTTGCTATCAACGCATACATGCCAATAAGGAGAAAAAGAGAGATCACAATATAGCGTAAAGTGGCTCTTTTCAAATAGAAACTCCCGCCCAAAAGGATACTATCTGTTCAACCAATAAAGCTGACTCTTCCATAGCACTCACAGCAACCCACTCAAACCGAGAATGGAGGTTATGGGAACCAGTGAATATATTAGGTGTCGGAATTCCCATTTCGGCTAATCGAGCGCCATCAGTACCTCCTCTAATAATTTTCTCCTCTAATTTGATCCCCAGATTCTCTCCAGCCTGCCAAATAGCTTGCATGATAAGAGGGTCTTTCTTAATAGAGTCATACATATTTTGGTAGACAATCTTGCTCTGCAAGGTAACTTTCCCACCTGGGAAAAGCTTTTCGGTAGTTACCGCTAAACTTTGCAAAGCATCAATTCTTCGCTCTAACTCAGCCATCTCAAAATCACGTAAGTATAAAACTACGTGAGTTTGGGCCAGAGAACCAGAAATCTCTTCAGCACAATAATACCCATAGCGCCCATCGGTAGCCTCAGGGCTTTCTGCTTGCGGAATAGCCGCCAGAAAAGTAACCGCCATTGAAACACTATTAACCATCCGCCCCCGGGCCGCACCTAAATGGAACGGAATACCAGTAAAATCGACTTCCACGGTGGCAGCATTAAAACATTCAGCCTCAATTTCACCAAATCCTCCCCCATCAACAGTATAGCAACACCGCGATTTCAACTGATTAACATCAAAAGCATCCATCCCAGCTCCGGTCTCTTCATCAGTAGTAAAAATAAGTTCTACTGGACCATGTTCTATACTATCTGGACTCATGAGCTGTTCTGCTAAGACCATCAGGATCGCTACTCCAGCTTTGTTATCGCCTCCTAGAAGGGTGGTCCCATCGGTGACCACTAATGAGTGCCCGAGATAAGAGAGTAATTCGGGATTTTCTTTGACAGCTAAGGTATAGGTATCATTAAGAACAATATCTTTTCCATCATAGGTTTCAATCACACGAGGTTTGACCCCATTGCCCATAACATCATCGGCAACATCAACATGGGCCATAAATCCAATCGTAGGAGCCTTTTTGCCTTTAGGCAATTTGGCTGGAATACGAGCAATCAAGTACCCCTTTGGATCAAAGGCAAGATCTTTTAGGCCAATCTCTCTTAATTCTTGCTCTAATAAGCGTAATAATTCGATTTGTCCGGCACTGGTCGGCCGTTGGTCAATCACATGGGGGTCACTCATTGTATCTATTTTCACATAGCGTAAAAATCGTTCTAGAAGATTTTGAGAAAGGGGGATTTTCATGATTTGTTATCTCCTGTAATAACTTGTTGTCTGCATTATTCCACATTTGACAACGGCGGGCAAGTTGCTCCCCCTATTTCATCTGGACTATTAAGCATTAAAATTATATTTTTTTAACATAGGTCGAACCATATCCATCACTTGGTAAATTGAAAAAACAACAAGAATTAGACCAGTAACGACAGGACCATTGGCCATAGTCTTCCCTACGGTCATCATTGAGGTGGCTACTGCGAACGAAGCTGCTGGGTCAGTTGTTACATCGACGATCCATTCTTGAAAAGAGATCGAAAGGGAATCTGCATCATACTTATAATATCTATAAATAGACATAAATGTGGTAGCTGCTATACCTGCGGCAACTGAAATTGCTGCAGCGGCAGTAATTTTACCCCAAAATACAACATTGGGAATACAAGCATAGACAATTCCAGCAATCATGAGAACTAAGGTTTTGGTAACTAATTTTTGCAGATCGCGCATAAAAGCGGCTCTTTGGCTGGGAGGAATGGCACGACTTTGAACCTCTCCATACGATTGTAAAGATCGCTTGACACTCACTAGGCGACTTGAAAGTGCATTGAAATCTTCATCCGTCAGCAAAAGCTCTGCCTCTTGGAGAACCATCTCAGAATCGGCACCAGTAGCCACTGCGTGACAAAAACTGAGATACTCTGACCCCATCTCTTCGCTAAGCATCTCGGTGACTACTTTCTCTCCATCTAGGGTCTCAAGGATGCTTCGGGCACCTTCTAGTAACTCCCCGTGTTCTTCAAGTACTGGTTGTACAACCGTCAATTGTTCATCAATAACCCGCGCTACAATCGGCACCATCTCTTTTTGATCAATTTTTGGATTGCTTTTAGGCTCCCAAGCCAGTGAACATCCCAACAAACTTATGATTACCCAAAGATTGATCCCATTTGCTAATGCCATGTGCAATTTCTTTTTCATCTCGTCCTCCTCCTTTTCTCACTTCGTCATCACTGACGGTGAGATAGATGCAAAAATCCAGCCAAATTTCAAACAAATCTGAAACTTTTTATATCCTGGAATATAATCGGCAATGTAGGTGAAACTTTCAGGAAATGTGTGTGAAGGATCCCGATATAAGATAGCGGGTTCAATGTACCAATCAGGTATAAATTCCCAAGTATACCCAATACCTATTTCGTTGAGATAATGGATAGATTCTTGTGGTACAAAAGGGCCAATAAAAAGGGCAACCTGAGCTAGAGAGAGGGAGATAAAAGGTCCTTTTTGCCACGGATAACAAGTGAGCTTAAGGGCAATATCTAATAGAGCTTCACCACCACCGGTTCGATCTATGAGAAAAAATAATGGGAGCTCAAAACCTATTCCACTGGTTAAGGTAGCTCCTATGCCAGTTCGCAAACCAACATGGGGTGCCCAAAGGGCATCAATAGCCCAGGCATCAAAAAAGAGATGAAAGTTAAGGGTGTTATCAATCGGGGCAGAGGTAATAAGAACAGGTAAAGCGAGTAAACATAAGGCAATCACTACCCAAACATATCTATTCACGATGCTTTGCCCTCCTCTATCTCTCAACGGTACGTTCATGAACCGTACCACTGGAAAAGGGAGGGAACAATCGTCAGTTTAAGTTAGTTGATTATGACCAACCGAGAGCTTTTGTGAGACTTTCTTTCTTGTTTTTCATAAAGAAAATTGCAAAAAGGCCCTGATTACCATCTACTAAAGAAATGATCAGACCGTTGCGTACTCCAACAACACGGCCAATACTAAATTTCTCGATCTCTTCAATGGGAACAGACCACACATTCTTTATCCGTTTAGTGGAGTTTTTATCCTGATTACGTTGAAAAAGAATTACCTCAGAATCGGTCACTATCAATCGCCCTCGCACTAAATCTTCACTAGTTATCGGAGGAACTTTTCCACAAAAAACTGAAAATTTAATGGGAGAAGTTACTACCGTTTCAACATCGCTTAGCGATACCCAATAAGTAAAACGGTAATACAAGTAGAGTAGTCCAAACATGAGAAAAAACATGGACCAGTAAGCCCACATCGCTATCTTATTCATAGGCATGAATACTACTATTGCAAATACTGCTAGCAACAACACTTTCAAAACAATTTTCATGATTGCACTATATCAAAAGGTTCATACCCTGTCAGCTCTTTTATACTTATATACTACTTGCTTCTTTACCTCCTTTTGATTACCTTCAACTTATGCATTTAATTCCTACTTATCCAGCAAAAATACCGTTAGAACTCGCTCACAAAGAAGAGTTGCAACCCTACTTACTAGAAAAACGTCATGGAATAAGTGAATTTTCCATGGCATCATTGTTTCCGTTTACGAAAAAGAGACATTATACTGTTAGTGCTTATACCGACACTAATGGAGAAAAAGCCTTTATTATTTTTGGGTTACAATGGGATGGTGACAAAGAAGAGACCTTTGCAATGCTTCCATCAGGGTATCCGGGAAAAGAGTTATTTCAAGATGTATTTACAAAAGTTGATGAGATTAACACTATTAGCGAAGTATACCTCGCTGAGTGGGAACACCAATTGCAAACTCATCATCCTAATATGGTTCTAGAAGAAGACCGTGATAATGCCGATTACATCTATGATCGTAAAAGTTTGATTGATTTGGTTGGACAGAGTCTTCACAAGAAATTGGCCCATGCCTTACGATTTGCAGAAGAAAACCCCCATCGGGTACTCCTCCCAGCCCACCTTGCCCGCCCCTCCGACATGATTCGCATACTAGATTCTTGGAGTAAAGGGCGAGACCTGATTGAAGATTATAAAGCAACGGTATTAGCTATTGAAAACCAACAAGAGCTCGGACTACGGGGAATGGTACTCTATACTGACGACATCCCGGTTGCTTTTACTTTGGGAGAACCTGATGGAGAATCTCGCTTCGTCATTCACTTCGAAAAAGCAGATACAAAGTACCGAGGCATCTATCAGTATATTAATCGGGCATTTGTAGCTGATTTACCCGAGAGTGTTAAAGAGGTTAACCGCGAACAAGATTTGGGCATCCCCGGTCTGCGCCAAGCTAAGCTCACCTATCAACCAAAACATTTATTGATGAAATATAAAATTAGAACTAAAGATTAATCTTCGTCAGCTTGCTGTGCAAACATATTCATTAAGAGCGCCGCGCCCATCATCTCAGGTTGCTCCATACTTTTAAGGCTATCGACAAATTCTTGGAAGTCGACCAATGTTTCCAACATCATCAAGCGGACAAAAGCTTCATTGGACCGTTTAGAAGTAATTTCAAGTTTTTCACCATGCCTACGCATAACAAAAATCATCTCTTCCTTGCGTATTTGCCAGGAACGGACAGATCCCTCAATAGTGCGGAGAAAAAAGCCTTCAGCCCGAAATCCATCTGCGAGTGATCGTCTTAAGAAATCTGCTGCTCGCTCAGAGGGGAAACTTAATTCAATGGTGACCATATCGGACTCATCTGGAGTCTGCAACTTTTTACGATAGCCCGACCCCCCTTTGAACGATTGCACTAACAGCGGCGGCGCTGCCACGGAAGCTAGCAACATAGTCATAATAGCGACGCCAAACATATCCGGTCCTATCGCACCACTAGCTAAACCAATGCCAGCAACTATGAGCGTTACCTCGCCACGAGGTAACATACCGGCTCCAATACGAAATGCACCGCGTAAATTAAACCCAACAAACAAAGCTGGCAAACCGCAACCAACTAACTTGCCAATAAAAGCTAATATCGAAAAGAGAATTCCAAATCCTAAAACGGTACTGACCGCTTTAAAATCGACCATCATGCCCATTACAGCAAAAAATATAGGGATAAAATATTCTCCAACAGCTTTTATTCGTTCAGTGATTTCAGCTGAAACATCAGTCTGGCTGAAAGATAAGCCGGTAATATATGCTCCAATAATCATAGCTAATCCAGCCATTTCTGAAAGGCCTGCTAGTAGTAAAGCTATTCCAAAAGAAATTTCCGCTAACACACCTAAAGATTCCAATTTTTTCATCCGTTTCGTAAGATGCGGAGCAGCAAGAATGCCAACAACCATACAAAGGGCCCAAAACCCGACCGCTTTTAAAGCCACAACTCCGATTCCAGACCAGGCAACTGATCCTCCGCCCATTTCAACAGCCGAAACTCCCACAACAATAGAAAGTAGGACAATGCTAATAACATCATCTAACACTGCAGCAGCGAGGATAGTAACCCCTTCCGGGGAGGATATTTTTTTAGTTTCACCTAAAATTCTAGCGGTAATCCCTATCGAAGTAGCGGTACAAATAGTACCTAAAAATAGAGCTTCGGGATCCATTATGGAATGCACGGTCGGATGGAATATGACAGCAATTCCAGAACCGAGCAAAAACGAGACGACGACCCCTCCCAAACCAACTACAGAAGCTTTGCCACTGAATCGGATGAAGGTGGGCAAATCTGTTTCGAGGCCACTAGAGAAAAGTAACAGTATGGAACCCAGGGTGGCTATTCCATAGAGTTCAGGAGAAACAGGAATAGGTCCATCAACTAGAGGAAATAAAGGTCCGAGGGACCCCAAAGGAATGGCTCCTAGCACATAAGGCCCAACGATCATCCCCGCTACCAATTCGCCTAAGACTTTTGGTTGGCGGAGTATACGGGAAAAGAACCAACCATTTAACTTCGCGACTACTAAAATTACACCCAATTGAAGCACTAAAAACATCATTTCGTGTGCCATGGCCTACCTCAAAGTCCAAACACAGCGAGAACATCCTGTGCTGTCTTTGCAGCGAGCAATTGCTGGCGTGCTTCTTTTGTCTTAATTACTGTGCTAACTTCAGCTAAAAATTGGACGTGGGGACCAACTCGGTCAATAGGGGAAAGGGTCATGATAAATATCTGGCTCAGTTCACCATCAAGAGCTTCAAAATCTATCCCCTCACGTTTAATTCCAATACAAGCGACCAAATTTTTTACTGCTTTTGTTTTAGCATGGGGAATAGCAACACCATGTTGAATTCCAGTTGACATCTTTTTTTCACGTTCCATCAACGCAGCAAGAACCTCTTGTCTATCTGTAACTAACTTGGCAGCGACCAACAAATCGAGTAATTCACCTATTACACCCTCTTTAGTGGTGCTTTTTAGCTCAGTAGAGATAACCGCGGGGGTAAGGATATTTTTGATTTTCATACTAAATTAATACCATTATTACCCTTTTTTAGCAATATGCAGGACTGCCCTTGAAGCAAGACACAATCCCCTGAGGTATAGTCAGTGGAGGCTAATATGAAAAAACAAATCTATTGCATTGTGATCTTGGTACTTATTGCTACTTTTACTTTTACTGCGTGCGAGGAGACTTCTGGATCAACGACTCTTCGCCTAAGATTGACCACAAAAAAACAAATTAGTCGGGTCATAAGTCCAGAAGGGCAAGGGTTATCGATTACGGGGTATACTGTAAGTGGTAATGGTCCAAATGGCAAAACTTTCTCTGTTTCGACGCATAGTACGCAGGTCGATATTACCGGTCTCGTGATTGGAGCATGGGAAATTGAGGTCAAGGGATACAATCAACAAGGAACTTTAATTGCTGAAGGATCCGCATCTCATCATCTAACGACTAAAAACAATGTCGTGGAAGTAGTACTCAGTGATTTAGCGGGTACAGGGACAGTAAACATTGGTTTTTCTTGGGGAGATCCAGCCTATTCAAATATTACTTTCGAACTGAAACTTAAACCTCAAGGAGAAGAAGAGACAACTATTACAGAAGGAAAAACGGTGTACCCATCGACAGCATCTGCTCGTTACCAAGCAACCCTTCCTACAGGATCGTATGATCTTAGTTTTACTCTCTATTCAGATGGTACCAAGGTGGCAGGAGGAGTTGAAGCCCTCCGTATTTTACAAGGTTGTGCCACTGAGGGTGAAATCACAATTATTGTCGATAAAGAGACTCCTGAAGCAACCGGATTACTCATCTCTAGCAATATTGTAGAACCTGTCGAAGGTGTCATTCAAGGCGTTGAAGCTACGGTACTTCCTAATACCCCCATCACAGCTACGTTTACCAAAACAAGAGGAGGGGGACCCAAAAGTGTAACTATTGACTGGTATCTGGACGGGACTCATATTGCTAGTGGAAATTCATTACAATTTTCAACATATACAGGGGCTCATAGACTTGATGTAGTAGCTCAGACAGAGTTATTGGGTAGTGTGGGCTCTGAATCAAAATCTTTTCGGGCCTCGGTTGAATCGTTACAAGGGACCCCTTTTTCGGTATTAGCTATTAACGATGGGGATTATGATACTAATGAACAAGAATATTGGCTTACTGGTGTTACCGACATTGCATTCATGCGGGATGGCCGTCTTTTTATAGCAAGTTCAAAAGGGCTCCAATTGTGTGAAATTAAGCAAGATTCATTACTAGTGATCAACAATTTTTCCAGCACAAGCCCTGAGACTTCACCTCTAATTGATCGCTATCCAACTAATGGTATTACCGATATTGTTGTAGATACGATTGATGATATTGTATGCACGACTGCAAGGAATTTGGGAACGGTCGTTGTCTATAAATACAATGCATCAGTGGCTGATTTAGAAAAAATAGCAGTATTCGATACTACTTCTAATCTTTGGGGTAGTTCCATTACAAATGTTGATCTAGATACTGGGTTAAACACCCTCTATGTAGCCGATTCCATTGCTAATCGACTTTATTATAGTACTTACACTAGTGAATCAGTTGGAGATTTTACCTCTAATAAATTATTCCATCTCGATTATGATGTAATCAATCCCACGTACTTAACTGTAAGTTCTGATGGCCAACGCATCGCAATTACCTGCCCAACTAACAACACCTTCCACACTTATAAAGTCACCCGTTCTGCTACTCTAGATCCCATTATATTCCCAGAAACAAATAACATCATGGCCGAATCATCGGCTGGAGGCCCCTATATGGCAAAGATTGTGGGTAATTTATTACAGGTGGTCATGGAGGATGGAATCCATCTTTATAGTCCTCCAGTATCGGGGAAATATTGGATCTACGAACACAAATTATCTGATGACAATTCTCCAGTACAAAATGTATGCTATGACTCCAGCTATTCAAAAGGGTGGGTAATCCATGGTGGCAGTCAACCTCATGTTGCCAAAGTTTCTCTATATAATGGATGCCCAACATACGATTCAGGTATTACAGCCACAGGAATCTATCAACCGACAGACATTGCCTATTCTCCCAAGGGTAATTTCCTAAGCATTAGTGGAAATGATCAACTAAGACTGCTCAGGATCTCAGACAATTGAGAAAATTTACCAAGTTGTCTCTGAAGACCGTGTCAATATTGTACACGGCCTTCTCTTTATGCGATTACGAATTTGTGGGTAGATGTAAGAAAAATGCAACTAGTAGAGTAATTACAGATACTACCAAAATTCCCATCCCTAGGCCCCACGCCGTAATAAAGAAACCTAATAACAATGCAATAACTACAGCGACCAAAGTTTCTGCCTGCGATTCAACCGACAATAAAGTTGCCATAGAAGATTGGTCCATCCGTTCGGTAACATACGCTATGCCCATTGGTTTACGTAGGTTTTCAATAGTGTAAATGCCAACATAAAGGAAAATGGCAATTAGAGGGACCCCTAATAAATAAGCTACAGCACTTAAAATACCAAAAGAAACTCCCCAGAGTAACAGTCTATTCAAAGGGATGGCTAAAGTAGTGTAACGCTCTGAAATTCTACCCGAAGAACGGGAGGCGTAGGCAGTAAGCAAATAAAGCAGAGCATACACTATTCCAGTAATCAAAGCTGTTCTCTGCTGATCTTGCAAGGCTAATAAGATTGGTAACCCTACAGCAAAAGTCTTTAAAATAGGCTGCAAATAATCTTTGCAAGCTTTATAATAGCCACTATAGAGGGCTTGGTTGGCTATTGCACGCAATAAATCAGGATTCTTTATACTTTTCAGAGTTGCTTTAAGTACATGTACTAATTCTCCAGAAAAAGTCTTGTCACTGGAATGCCTTAACCCATCAAGATTGGATGGGTAGCTGAGCACCAATAAGAGGTCGAGTACGTAGGGAATAATAGTGAACAAAAAGATTGGTGCATACGATCCTTGCCAAAACACTAGGGCGCCAGCGATTAAAGCCGAGAGCGCAGATCCTACTTGGCTCCATGCCCGAGTATGCCCATAATAGTAGGTTTTAAGATGGCCCCAATTATGCATTTCTAAATATTCGAAAATCATTGCTTTATGGGTTCCCGTGCGGAAAGCTTCACCCCATGCAAAAAAGATCATCGCGAGTGCTAAAGTCCAATAAGAATGAGCCAAAAAGAAAATAATGAACGATAAAATATAGGCTATAAAGGAGCTTGCCATGATGCGACGCCTTCCTAAGCTATCGGCAGCTGCTCCTGAAGGAATCTCAATTAAATTTATAGAAATCTCCCTAATGGCATACAAGGTCCCAATTTCTGCATAGGTAAGTCCTTTTTCTAAGAAAAATAGTAGTAAAAACGGTTCAAAAAAACGCAGATTCTTTAAAAATCCATAAGCACAAAACTTATAGAATTGTCTATTCTTCTCAAATCCTTCACTTTTCTTTCTTCCAGCCATGCTAGTACCCCTCTCAATCTTTGCTCTAGCATAAAACAAATAGCATAATAATAAAAGAAATATAAAAACTATTGACAAACCTAGCTTATTGGTGTATTAGTGTAGTAGTACACTATAAGGAGCTGCTCATGATACATATGCACAACATCGGTTTCCAATATGGTAAAAAACCGCTGTTTAACGCCCTCGACCTCGCTATCCAAAAGGGGAATATCTATGGCCTCTTAGGCATGAATGGAGCTGGAAAAACAACCTTGCTAAAAATTCTCTCTGGGCAATTATTTCCGCAAGAAGGGGATGTACAAGTCTTAGGGTATAACCCAGTTTTACGCCAAAAAGCAATGTTGGAAGACCTCTTTCACCTACCGGAAGAATTTTTTCTCCCATCCATGAGAGGCGATCATTATCTAACCCTCTACGCCCCATTTTATCCGAAATTTGACCACACAGCTTTTCAAAATTATTGTACTGACTTTTGTCTTGATCTCAAACAAAAATTACATGAACTTTCGTTCGGCCAGAAAAAGAAATTCCTCCTCTCATTTGGACTAGCTTCACAAACAGCACTTGTAATTCTAGATGAACCGACTAATGGATTAGATATTCCCTCCAAAAGTCAATTTAGAAGAACCGTGGCTTCAGCAATGACTCAAGAAAGGACCTTTATTATCAGCACGCATCAAGT
>Ga0265293_10008428_pt1 | contig 15273 bp, 15 predicted proteins | sample Munlanlewell138R_FD_192505 | JGI IMG/M metagenome (GOLD analysis project Ga0265293, IMG submission 192505) | Leachate microbial communities from a municipal landfill in Southern Ontario, Canada - Leachate well 138R | ecosystem: Engineered > Solid waste > Landfill > Unclassified | place: Canada...
GCTTATCATCTGGAATTGATATTTTTACAAACATATCAATAGCTAACGGGGATTCGGCAATAATGCCCAAACCTTTTTCGGAAATATCGGATAATACCCCTTCAATCTTTTGACCTTTAAAGGAGCCTTCACCTTCCCATTGATGTACTTCTAATACAACATTAATATCCATGTTATACCTTTCAAGCGTACGCTTTTCCATATCAATTCCCCCTAATAGCTACCGTTGAATCAATGAAACAATATAATATATAATGTAAACATTTAAAATTATCATCAAAGGAATTCCAAGCTTAAAGATAAAATGTCTGGTTTTATGGCGAAACCAATACATTCCTAAGTAAATACCAACAGCGCCGCCACTAAAAGCAACCATAAATAAATATTTCTCACTATACCTACGTTTATTTCTTCTTGCTCTACTTTTATCAATGCCCATAATTGTTAATCCATAAGCATTTACTAATAGTAATATAGCGCTTATTATCAATAATAACATCTACTTTAACACTCCATGCATATCTATTAAGATTCTATACTTTCTAATGTTTATAGCAATATATTTTACTTCGTAATGCTGATATTAAATCCCTTTATTATTTAATAATAATATTTTAAGAAAAAACATCTCAACCACAATCAAATTCTTTAATTTAATCTTTTTTAGCATTATTCGAATCACTTTATTCTAAGCTATTTATAGTAAGATAATGTTTGTTTTATACATGAATAACTTGTATTCTTTATATGCTATAATTATTTACATACTAAATAACCTACAATCAATATAAGAAAGGTGAATTATATGGCCTTTGACGGTATTGTCATACATGCAATAGTCAATGAACTATCGAAAACAATTGTGGGAGGTAGAATCGATAAGATATATCAACCATTATCCAAAGAATTAATAATAAGAATTAGAACACGTGGGGAAAATCATCAGTTGTTTCTTTCTGCTGACCCAACAAACCCCCGAATTCATTTAACTAATAAAAAATTTACTAACCCAGATATTCCGCCGATGTTCTGTATGCTATTACGAAAGCATTTAGAGAATAGTCGAATTAAAAGTATTAGCCAATGGAAACTTGAACGTATTATTAGAATTGAATTCGAAACGACTAATGAAATAGGTGATCCTGTAATTTATTGGCTAGTTGTTGAGATTATGGGACGCCACAGTAATATAATATTCGTTGATCCACAAAAAAAAATAATCCTAGATTGTATTCATCATGTTAATCATCAAATTAATAGCTTCCGAGAATTATTGCCAGGCAAAGAATACAACACTCCGCCATTACAGTCGAAATTAAATTTACTAGAAGTGGATATCGATACTATTCAACATCTAGTTAATGAACATGAAATAGAACCTGATAAAAATAATACAACAAACCTGGAACGATTCTTCGTAACCAATTTCCAAGGAATCAGTCCATTGGTTTCTAGTGAACTATGGTCGAGAGCGAATAATGATGTATCGAAGCTTGTAGATATTGGAATTTCCCTCAAGCTTACTATTATAAACCATAGCTATAAGCCATGTATCGTGAGTAACCATCGAGGAGTTTATCTTAAATATTCTGCTATTGATCTACACACATCAAACAAAAATGATAACATAGAATACTATCAAACGACGAATCATTGCGTTGATGAATATTATAGCCAAAAGGCACAACAGCTTTTTGCCCAGAGAGATACTCACGATCTATCCACAAAAATAACATCATTATATAAGCGTGCTGCTAATAAAATAGAAAAACTAAAAAATACATTAGCTTCTGCTAATGAGGCAGCGCAATTTAAACTCATGGGTGAGCTATTGACGGCAAATTTATATCAAATAAGTAAAGGACAAAAGCAAGTTGAGGTAACCAATTACTATGACCCAGAACAAAGATTGATAAAGATACCATTAGATGCCAGACTTACGCCTAATCAAAACGCTCAAAGTTACTTCAAAAAATATAATAAGCAAAAAAATAGTATCCCTAAAATTAATGAGCAACTAGAATTAGCAAATGAAGAAATGCTGTATTTTGAAACAATATTGCAGCAGCTTGAAACAGCAGATATACAAGTTGTTGCCGATATCCGCCAAGAGTTAATTGATGAGGGCTATATATTCTATAAAGGTAAACCTCAAAAGAAAAAGAATAATAAGCCAGCCAGTAAACCGCTTAAGTGCACTTCAACAACTGGTGTAGAAATATGGGTTGGAAGGAATAACAAACAAAACGACTTACTTACGACTCAAATTGCTGGTAAAAATGACACTTGGCTTCACACTAAAGATATACCAGGTTCGCATGTGGTAATCCGAAGTCAACAATTTGATGAGCAAACATTACTGGAAGCAGCAAATATTGCAGCATATTTCAGTAAAGCACGCGAATCTAGTAACATTCCTGTAGATTATACTCTAATCAAAAATGTGCGAAAGCCTAATGGTTCTAAACCAGGATTCGTAATATATGACCAACAAAAAACTTTCTACATTACACCAGATCATAAATTAATTCAAACCCTACTCAATAACAATTAATCATATAATCGTATCCAAATACGACTAAGGTTCACATGGATATTTTAATCCACCTGAACCTTAGTCGTATTTATTTCATATAGTATTCCTAGTTATTATTAAGATTATCTTGCTCCTCCACCGCCACCGCCTCCGAAGCCTCCTCCTCCACCACCTGTGAAACCACCACCGGCTCCAGATGCTGAAGATGACTGACCAGTAGCTGTAGAAATTGATTGCTGTAGACTTTGAGTTATTGAATTAGTCATCGTGTCTAAGCTGTTACTAAGACCAGTAAAAGAAGCTATATTAGCATTATAATAGTACCAACCGTAACCAAATTGATGATTATTATGTTCTAGGTTCGGATAAACAAGTTGCAACTGTTTCATTACCTCTTTGGCAATTCCTAACGGTATTGCATAAACTAAATAATGTTCCCAAATAACTAATGACGGTATGTCGTGTTTATCCATATTAGAAAAGTGCTGTAAAAACCTTTTAAATGCTCGCCATTTATTATGTTGTTCCTGCCCAGCTCGTGTTCGTCGAGCATGAAAAGCAATACTGATCAAATAGACAAATCCACCAATTAAAGCTGCAAGTGCAATATTTGCAAATGAGTTCGCATTCCATATTAACATAGCAATCCCGAGCAAAATCAATATAATCCCTGGAATCGAATGTTTAAGAGTATGCCCACCTGAATGTTTATCAAAGAAGTTAAGTTCTTTTCCTCTATTCTTAAGCTCTTTCTCCCACTTATTCCAAAAATCCGCAAAAGCTTTTTTATTATTCTTTGCATATTTTTCTATCTCACGAAAACTTACATCCATCTTATTAGTTGATACATTTTGAAATATAAAATTTAATAAATCATTTTCATGCTTCAATAAAGAACCGTACTCCGAATTACATATAGTTAACTTATAATCAACCGATTGTTTTTTCTTGAATAATTGTTTCTCTTCTGTAATTACTTCATCTATCCTAATATACTTACGTCTAGCTAAATCCATAATAGTTGCCGTTATCTCAGCAGGCGTAATAATATTAAATCTCCATAATACAGCCATTTCTGCTGGTGTATAATCTGCTGGTAAATCTCGATAATAGTCGCCCTCGAATTGAGTCTTATAAGCTTTTCCATAACGAGTCCACATATAAATACTATAAATAAATCCACCAATTACAATCATTAACGATAATATCCAGCTAACCTTTGATTGAGTTCGTTCTTGATTAGCCTCATCTGCCCATTTTTGTTCTTGCTCTAAAATATTTGGAAGTGCAGCTTGGTTTGTAATATTTTTTCCTTGTGAGACTAACTCTTTAGGAAATGTTACTCTACCTGTCAAAAAAGCTTTTGCTGGTAGTTGTTGAATGTCCCATGTAACAAGCTGATCTGATTTAATTGTCACATTGCCATTAAGTGGACCATGACCCCATGCTCTTATATCACCAACTTTAGCACCATCAGGCAATATTAAAGAAACTAACACATTGTCTATGCCGACTTCCCATTCATCGCCAATAAACTGATAATAAAGCTCAGCCACATCATTATGTAATTTAACTGCATTTATCACTTTATATTTAAGTGTAAATATACGTTGCTCATCAGTTGCGTCAAAGCTCCAATCAATGTAAGCTGAATCTTCGTTGTCTTTTACCAAATATGTACCAGCAGGTCCAAATTCATTACCAGAATTGAACTCATAAGCTTGCCCTTGCTCCATTACAACAATATCTGTAATTTGCTGTCCAGGCTGCTTATTTATCCATTGATATAAACCACTATATGTTCCATTAAAATCTACAGTCCTATGTTCAGTAACATCCATCGAACCATCTTCTTGTATAATTGCTTCAATATCAAGCTGCAAAAAACTATAGCTTCTTGCAGCAGCCTCATGTGGAAATATAAGTATCATGCCTGTTATTACAAAACAAATAATTAATATCTTTCTCCATTTTAACAACATAACATCAGTCCTTTGCTATTACCCCACCGTTTACTTTACATATGTATTTTTTCTTTTAACATATACTTTGCTTTTTGCTATATCAATTAACTCAAGTCCACATTAACAGCATGACGTGCTTCATAATTATCATTTAAATTGAAATACTTAGCAGCTTGAAAATTAAAGATTCCTGCAAAGATATTATTGGGGAATATTTCTATTTTTGTATTATATTTTTGTACAGTATCATTATAAAATTGACGAGCAAAACTTATCTGACTCTCGGTATTTGACAATTCATCTTGGAGCTTACAGAAATTCTCATTCGCTTTTAGCTGCGGATAATTCTCAGCTACCGCAAATAAGTTCTTCAAAGTATTAGACAACATATTTTCAGCACCAGCCCGTTGATCAATTACTTTTGCTGAAAGCGCTTCAGTTCTTGCTATCGTAACTCTCTCTATTATCTGTTGTTCATGGCTAGCATATTCCTTAACCGTATCTACTAAAGTCGGAATTAAATCATATCTTCGTTTTAACTGCACTTCAATTTGTGACCAAGCATTATTTACTCTTTGTCGTAATTTCACAAATTGATTATATATTAAGACAATTACTATAATTAACAATAATAATCCACCAATTATTCCAATACTGTTAGCTGACGACATTTTAATCTTACCTCCTAAACTAAGCTACTTTTTAGATGCCAATTATTAAATAGCAACTCTTATTAGCATTGCTTATTATTGCTATTGCGCAACTTTTATTAACATTGTTATATATTCAATATTAATTGGTTTATCCCTCTATATAAATAGATAGTTTTAACCATTTTTTACTATATAAAAAATACCCCTCATAAAGTAATAGATTACTAATCTCAATCTAATCATCTATGAAGAGTATAAATGTATATGTCTTATATAATTAAAATTTCAATATATTTGTTGCGATCTCATCATGTGTTAAACGATTCATTACTGTAGCCAATTCAGCTCGTGTTACAAAATTTGACGGATAGAAATTACCGTCATCAAAACCACGTAAAATATTACGCGATGCCATTACCGAAATACTAGGATACGACCAACGACTAAATTCAATATCTCTAAAAATTGATACTTGAGCTTCAGACAATGTAACAGTGTCATCCTTGCTAACAGTGGAATCTTCTACTATCGATACTATTCTAGTTAACAGAGTTGCCATCTGCTCTCTAGTCAAGTACTCATTAGGCGCAAAAATCGTCTCAGTTAACCCTTCAATCAATCCAAAGCGATACGCTATACTAATTTCATGCTTTGCCCAATGATTATCAATATCCTTAAAAGGTATAACATCAATCACAAAAGAACTAGAAACTTTATCTCGTAAATCTAACGCTCTAACTAAAACAGTAGTGACTTCTGCTCTGGTAAGTGACCTATCTGGCAGAAATTGCGTTTTAGATACTCCTAGCATCCATTCTTTCTCTACCATTTCCAAGATATTTGCCTTCGCCCAGTGAGTGTCAATATCATAAAAACCTGTACTATTTAGCATAGCAGTGAACTGTCCCCAAATATTCGTAGGAGCTTGATTAAGACTCCAGCTGCCTGTCCCTTTTAAATTATATTTATGAACTAGGCCTATCTTTTTTTCAATAGAATTTATATCTTCAAACCACACTACATAATTTCCTTGAGTTAAATTCTTACTATTGATGCGAGTTACAGGATCATTTTTATTAATTGTAAATTTTGCATATGGTGACTCACTATCAGTATCATAATGAATTTTCCCATTATAATTTTCTACTAATGCATCAATAGTATTAGAACCAATTCCATAACCACCAGCACCATTATTCCAATATCTAGCAAAAAACGGCACACCTAAAACGATCTTTTCTCTCGGTACATTTTGTTTAAGTGCATATTGAATAGATTTCTCAACAAAAGAGATACTAGCAACTGGCCCTGGCTTACTGCCTTGATAGCTTTCATCATAAGCCATAAGCATTAAATAGTCACTATATTCCGCTAATTTCTCATAATCATATGAACCATGCCAACCCTTAACCCAACCGTTTGGGTTAGCTGCTACTGCTACCGATACCTCTTTGCTCTTTGGAATATATTCACGTAACAAACGAACAAAATCAGTATAATTATCTCGATCAAGCTCGGAAACATTCTCAATATCTACATTAACGCCATCAAGCTGGTATTTACTAATCGCATCAGCAACCTGTTTAGCTAATTGCTTGCGATTAGCTAACGCTTTTCTACCTAAATTACGGTCCCAGTGATTACTTAGAAAAGGTACAACACGTATATTTTGCTTATGCATCTCATCCACAAAAACAGGATCAACTTTAATTTTTAACGATCCATCTGTATTCAAATCAAAATAACTCGGTGCAACAGTATCTAGTGCTCCGCTTGTTTTTGCAACCTGCTCAATATATGATGCTGTATTTCCAAAATATAAGTAACTCATATTAAATTTAGTCTCGTTATTATTATTATTAACATCATTAGAAGCATTAACATTACTAGATTCCAAAAATACTACAGTAATAAAAAATACAATAACAACTAATAGTTTGCTATATAAAACAATAGATTTAAGAGTACTTTTACTTAACCGCATCCGCAAGTAAGTCCTTTCTTCGATGCACTAGGCAAAGTTATTCATATTCTATTTTCCTTTAAATCTATCAATGTTACAACTATCAATTTTTGGTTATAAATAAATACTTGATATTTAAATATTTAATTGAATATGTTAACCAGAGCTTCGCGTAATTGTGGATACTTAAATTTAAATCCATAACTAAGTGCCTTTTCTGGAATAACCCTTTGTCCATCTAAAACTAACACGCTCATCTCCCCAAGTATTGTCTTAAGTAAAATAGCAGGTGTCGGCAACCAATGTGGACGATGTATTATAGAAGATAAGGTCTTGCCAAACTCATTCATTGTTACTGGATTAGGTGCTGTTACATTTATAGCACCACTAATGGCATCATTTTCTATTGTAAACTTAATCATGTTTATTACATCATATATATGAATCCACGAATAGCATTGTTGCCCGCTTCCTAATGGGCCACCTACAAATAGGTTGTACGGTAGTATCATACGTGGCAATGCACCTTTCTGTCTATCTAATATTAGTCCAAAGCGCATATATACAACTCTAATGCCTAATATCTCTGCTTGACTAGCTTCATGCTCCCATTTTTGAACAACTGAAGCTAGGTAATCATTGCCAGCAACTTCTAATTTCTCAGTAAATGTATTTGTAGCTGATGTACCATAAAAGCCAATTGCCGAAGCATTTATTAGTACACTTGGTTTTACTTGCATTCTATCCAGCATGCTAACAATAGCTTTGGTAGTGTTAATTCTACTATTAATAATGCGTTGTTTTCTGGATGTAGTCCATCTGCCACTACTAAGAGATTCACCTGCCAAATTTACTATTGCATCAAATAACGGTAAATTATCTATATCGAAATTTGTAGTATCAGCAGACCAAAGTATATATCGAACTAATTGATTATCTTGAGCATTAATAATTGATTTCTCTGATTGCAATGACTTATTTCTAGTAAATATGAAAACTTCATACCCATGCGATATCAAAAGCTCCGTAAGTGCTTGTCCTACAAACCCAGTCCCTCCAACAATAGCAATTCGCATAAATTTCTCCCCTAACTTATTAAAATTTTCCTACTACATACATTTCAATCAATTTGAAATTTATGATTATAAAATATATGATAGACTAACAGTAATCAACTAGATTCTATTATATATTAAAGCTAGTTATTTACTTAATAAATAAGACTTGTGTACATATATATTTACAGCTTATATAAACTGTAAAATCAGTAACGCCGTTTAAATAAAAGAGGTTGATTACGATGGTTATCATTTCGAAAATAGAGCAACAAAAAAACAATAGAGAACGATATAATATTTATTTAGCTGGTGAAAATAATGAAAACAATTTTTTCGCCGGTGTCCATCAGGATATTATTATACAACATAATTTATACAAAGGACTTAATATAGACCAACAGGATTTACAAGAAGTAATTATTAAAGACCATATTCATAAAGGCTTCCAAAAGGCACTGAAATATTTAACAGCAAGGATGAAGACCTGTTCAGAAGTAGCAACATATCTTAGACGTTATGAATATGATGACGACGCAATAGCAATGATTCTTGCTAAGCTCGCTAAATACAGATATGTTGATGATCAATTGTATGCCGAGTCATATGTTAAGGAACATGTTAATATCGGAAGTAAAGGTCCTATTTTAATACGTATCAATTTACAAAAAAAAGGTGTCGATATCAAAACCATTGAACACGCACTTCTGCCTTATACTTATGAATTGCAACTTGATAACGCTATGAGCTTTATTCAGAAAAAGTTTTCCTTAAGAAAACGCAAATCTGAATTAGATTTCAAAAATACTATCAGTCAACAACTTGCTAGTCATGGTTTCAGCTATGATATTATTGAAACCGCTATTTCTCAATATGTAAATGCTAACTCATCAGATGTTAGTAGCGCCATTAATTACCAAGGAATGAAAGCTCATAAAAAGTATGCAAAATTAGATAGCCGTGAGTATATAATAGCTATGAAAAAGGCACTATACACGAAAGGATTTAAAGAGGAAGATATTACTTCATTTCTTAATAGTTTAAATGAAATTAAAAAATTCGATATGTAGTAAAACACTATAAACGAGGTGATAATTTGGCTATATACGGGATCAGCGACTTGCACTTATCACTTGGCACTAATAAACCAATGGACATTTTCGGCATGCAATGGTTAGATCATCATGAGAAAATTCGTGCAAATTGGTTAGATATTGTAACAGATGAAGATATAATATTGATACCTGGAGATATTTCTTGGGCACTTACCATAGAAGAATTTATGCCAGATTTAGAATTCATTAATAGCCTTCCTGGGAAAAAAATTCTACTCCGTGGCAACCATGATTATTGGTGGACGTCACTTAATAAGGTAAGAAGTATCCTTCCTAATAATTGCTATGCACTTCAGAACGATAGTATTATCTTAGGAAACGATATCGTCCTTGCAGGAAGTCGTGGTTGGACCTGTCCAAATGATAGAGAATACACACAACACGATCAGAAAATATATGAACGTGAGCTAATAAGACTAGAATTATCTCTTGCTGATGCAGCTAAGCATTCCTGCAATGAATTGTGGGTCATGATGCATTATATGCCTACTAACGATAAGCATGAGCATAATGAATTAATTTCCCTAATGACACGTTATCAAGTAAGCAAAGTGTTATATGGCCATTTACATAGTTACGGGCATGATATAAAAATAGAAGGAACTCATTGGGATATAGAGTTCCATCTAATTTCTTGTGATTATATTAACTTTATACCGAAAAAAATAGCCTCATTAATCTAGTAATTGTAATTTATTTAAACTTTTTTACTTTAATGCCATCACTGGCGGTATCACAATTTTCGAACCAGATACTATATGCCTTGGATTAATAATATTATTATATTTCGCCAAAGCTTGTACGTATTGTCCTGAACCATAATATTGCATGCTGATTCTCCATAATGTATCTCCACGTTTAACTTTATGAGTGTGCTGATTTGCTACATGAAGCTGATTAATGTCAGCTTCTAATTTAGTTATTTTTGCTTCTAATTCAGCGAAACGATCTTCATTCACAATCCGCTGATCAACCATACGAACTTCTAAACTTTGAATTGACTGCCGTTGTTCTTTAAGGCTAGCTGCAATTTGCTGTGTCTGAAGTTGAATTACTTCTACTTCGTTAGGGCTGTACACAGTATCCTTAGTAAAAATCTCCACAATATTATTACCATATATCGATGCTATAACAATAGCAACTCCTACAATAAATAGCGTAATGACAAAAATCATTACCCCATTACCTGCACTCTTATATTTAATACTTCTATTGCTAGTATCAACCGTTTCTTGTGATTTTGTATCTACTGTAGTTGCCAATCGTTTTCACCACCTATTTAAAAACATTTACAATTTGTATAGCTTTCGTAATTGTATAGCTTTTGTAATTACTTTTCGTCAAATAATTTGTAAATCCTGCTAATAATGAAAACTTAGTTGGTAGATTAAAACAACTCCCTCTTATAACATTGAAGAAGGAGCCCTTGTTGAACTGAATATAAGTTATTTAGTTGAAATATTATATATTTATAGCTGTTGTAGCATTATATGTGTCTGCGGAATTATTCGGACATCCGAATTGCAGTTAATGGCAATCTCCATCAATTGTAACAATTGATCTGGTGCAGGTGGTTGAAAACCACGTTTTGGTGTAATTGGCTGCAAAATTAAGGGCGCATTAGTTTCGAGCTTTTCTAGTAATTCAGCAATATGCTTAATTTCATTTTCAGTTGTTTTATTAGAAACAACTACCTTTACAAACAGCTCTTTATCCTTAGCGACCGTTAAGAATTTCTCATGTTCCAACCAGTTTGTAATCTGATTCGTAGCACTCTTAAGTTTTATGTCCATACCAATTATGTCAACATATTTCACTATATCGGATAAGTAACTGTATAACAAACCATTTGTCTCTAAATATATCTTCATACCTTCTGAACGTAAAATCGGAAGTAACTTAGATAAATATTTTGAATTTAATAATGGCTCTCCACCAGTTAGACTAACAGAATGATGTTTCAATTGCCGATTCATACTGATTAAATGCTCTGCTAATAAATTATAATCAACTGGATTCTTCCATTGTATGAAATTTCGCTTGCCAGGTTCTATCTCAATATTAGCGTACTGCTTTTCTGCAAAATCAGTATCACAATATCCACAATCTAACTGGCAATTTGCAAATCTTACAAACAATTGGCGATATCCGACAATCGTCCCCTCACCTTGTATCCCAGAAAACACCTCAACTATGTTAGCCATTCCTACACCCCCTAAATGACCCCTCTTACTTTACATTTCGCCATATAAATACTGTCAAGCTCATCGACAAAACGTTTCATAATTGCATTAGCAAATTCGCTAGGATTTATCCCTAAATCTTCGAGGCCAAGTGTTGGAACTGGAGTATTTAAACTTGATACATTGATTCCGAAATGAATCATCGAACTTACAGGACTGAGTGTTGCAATTGAAACAGATAGTTTTTTATCATCTATATATAGGTCGTCACCATTACGTATAATTGGCGCTGGTACATACTCCTCAATAGTTTCTTTTACAATTGTTACGAATAATCGTTGCTTATAAATAGCCTTCTCCAAATCTAGTACAAATATTTCAATAATAAAATGTACCATATCGGTGCTATATATATATGCAGCTTCCTTAACATCTGCTAAATCTACCATTTCTTCAACTCTTACATGACAGTTACCACGAAAGCCTATAACACTATCTCCTTGAATGGAATAATTTTTGTAAGCATATAGAGAAGAAAGTTGTGTTCCATCATATGTAACCGGTTGTTCATGCCAATAGTATTTCATTTTGTCCACCTCTAAGAAAATGTTATTTGCTTTAAAAGTTGTTTATGTGGTTTAATCGCCCGTTGTAGCCTTTGGCATGACTCACATTGTCCGCACATTTTTTCCCCGCCATAATAACAGCTCCACACCAGCTTAAGTGGTACTTCTAGCGTAATAGCAATATCAATAATGTCTAGCTTTGTTAATTCTTGAGTAAAACTAATTACTCTAACCTTATTACTCGTTGAGAAAGCAAGTGATTGGTTAATAGCCTCAACGAAAGCTCCTGAATTATCTGGAAACGTAGCTGCCTCTTCTTTATTAAAACCTGTAATAATCCAATTACAATCATTATTTTCTGCATACATAGCAGCCAAATTAATTAGAAACCCATTTCGATTAGGAACCCATACTTGCGATGCGGAAGCCTTAGTTATAGCTTCATTATTCAATTGCTTTTCTGCTATATTTGGTATATTACCAGTCAACAGTCCAGACTTAATTCCTGTCATTAAATATCGAATGTCAATAATTTGATGCTGAATTTTATAATAATCGCAAATAGCACCAGCATATGCTATTTCCTGATTAGCAGCCTGCTGTCCATAATTGACTGTAATCGCTAACTGAATCTCATAACCTTGATTCTTCGCCATTGCTAATGACACGAGCGAATCCAGACCTGCAGACAATAACACTATACAATTTCGTGACGTTTGATTAGACAATTAATTGCTCCCCTTACTTCCGATAAGTAGCACAAGCTTTTGGTGATTCCCAAACTGAAACCTGTTTAACATTTACATCTAAATGCGCCATTTGTTTTACTAATTCATCATACATATATTTACTTAAATTTTCAGCAGTTGGGTTAAGTTTATCCTCTTGAAACATCGGTAGCTTATTTATATATTGATGATCAAAATTATTAATAATTTCTTTCGTATATCTCTTTAATTCTTTAAAATCAACTAATAAACCAATTTCGTTTAATTGTTCACCTTCAACATGCACCTCAACAGTCCATGTATGTCCATGCAAATTAGCACAATCACCTATATAGCCCCTTAGAGAATGTGCTGCATCAAAATGAGTTATTATTTTCAATTCATACATCTAAAAATCCTCCATAAATACTAAAGTACTTCCATTATAACCTAGATATATTATAAAGAAAACCGCCTACGATTAAACTTCATAGGCGACTTTCTTTATAATATTATTTTCTTGTTCTTCTACTTTCAAACAATCTCTTTTATCTCCATCAATTTCTGCTATTAAATTCGCTTTCTTATATAGTAGTAGATTCCAATATTCAATATCTTTATTCCAATATTCATCCATTAATCGTTGTAACACATTACCATCCCAAGTTTCTATTTGAAGCTTATTAGCAGTTTCTAAAGATTCATCAGAAAATTGCCCATTAGTGACAACTATACATGAATTACAGTCCCAATAATTTTTCCCAGCAAATGCTTCTTGTATTGTTTTTACTGATACAGTTTCTTCAGATATTAGAGTATATTTTACCGCTATTTTTTGATTTGCTCGTTTTAACAATAAATTTATACCCTGTGTTTGGGTATTAGGCTCTTTAACTTCATATCCCATCTTAACAAACAACTCTTTTAAATTCTCTACAACGACTTTATTTCCTTGCCCAATCCAATCCGTAATATTTTGGGGAGTTGAAGGCTTAATTTTGCCATATAGAATTCCACGTATTGTATTTACCCGCCGTGCACGCTCTAAATCTTTGGTATGCTCTTGTAATGCTAACAAAATACTATCTTTTGCTCTATTCATTTGGCTTAAATCTAAATGTAATTGTAGTTGCAAATCATTATTCGAAAAATTATCACTTAAATACTGCAATAAATAATCAATGGTAAATATTTTATTCATATATTGCTGTTCTTCAATTGTGTGACCTATTTGTTCAGCATAAATTTTAACAACTTGGCTAGCATTCCTTTTTTTGTCTAAAACAGCCTCGATGTAATCTTTAAATTGTTCATATCTAATATCATCTATCTTGCGATTAATGACTAGTTTAATTATATAGTCCGGAATTGAAACACCCTCATCTTGTAAAAGCTCTTGAAAGCGAATAAATAATTCTTTAAACTTATCATCTTGCAGTTCATTACTATCTGCAGGAATCAGCTTCCATTTATTATCTAAAGACCAATCTAAAGAAAATTTAATACCAAAAGTTTCAGCAAAGCGAATAGCATGGCTTTCAGCTTGTTTAATTTGTTGCGTGTGTGCCTTTAACTCTTTTTCGATCTTATCTTTAACATAATTAGATTGTACTTTATATAACCATATGTTTGCTTTTTCTGGATAAACAAATCCCCATCCACTTAATGTAATCCCTATTAATGAAATTATTGCCATTACCAAATCATATTTAATAATACTGGTTAACAGTAAAATACCGGATATTCCAAGTATTAAATGTTGTATACGCATATTCATCCTCCTTTCAATTACATTGTTAACGAAACATCTAGTTTTATACATAGCAAAAGAGCTATATACCACACGTACGGCATATAGCTCTTTCGCTAAATAAGTTAATTTATTATTAATCTGCGATTTAATATCTTATTAAAAATACTCTGTCAAAACTTTAATTGCATCACCTTTGATAATTGGTTTTGCATATTCAAATAGATATTCCTTGGTCAAGGAAGAAATAGAACCAAACTCTGATAATATAGCAGTAATAGAATCATAGTCATCTATTTTAAACTCATTTTCATTCAAAAGCAAAATATAATGGTTATTATAATGATATACGCTACCTGATTCTGCAACATAATTTCTAACATTTTTAACTACATTCACTAAATCTTCAAAATCAGAGAAAGAAAATGCAATAAAATTCTTAGGTCCTATTTTTACATCTACTTGATATATTGCATGATTTTCTTTACTTATATCATCGCCTCTAGTAATAATAACGATAACGCCTTGAGTTGGAAGTGCATAAACCTCTATAGCAACGGCACCAAATACTTCAAAACCTAACTCATCATACACTTCGTCCATCATATCATTTAGCAAATCATGAACTTCTGGAGCATCACTCCAAATATCATCTTTTGCAACTCCACGTTCTTTTAGATCCTCATAACTCATAAAAATTTTAACCTTATCTTTATTTAATCGCTCAACGCGCATAAGCTTTCCCCTCCTTATCGTAGCGAAAGATTATCACTATTAATTT
>Ga0265293_10008429_pt1 | contig 15269 bp, 12 predicted proteins | sample Munlanlewell138R_FD_192505 | JGI IMG/M metagenome (GOLD analysis project Ga0265293, IMG submission 192505) | Leachate microbial communities from a municipal landfill in Southern Ontario, Canada - Leachate well 138R | ecosystem: Engineered > Solid waste > Landfill > Unclassified | place: Canada...
AGACCCAAGGGATGACCGGACATAACAGCCAAGGTTTGCTCATCTGTTAATTCTTCAAGATATTTCTTAATTAACTGATACTGCATCCAGTTTTGACAAACCTGTCCTGTTTCCCCATAGGTAACTAATTCATATGGATAAAGGGCAACTTCATGAGCTAAATTATTATCAATCATAACTTGGAATGCTTTGCCTTCTATGCATTTTCCTTTATACTCACCGATAGGTCTGCCGTAGATTTTTTCTTTGGGAATGAAACGGTAGCCGTAAATCCTTCCGCGGGTCATCAGTTCATCTAAGAATTCAGGAGCTAATTTTTCATGAAGACTTTCCGGCACATACCTTAATGCATTCTTCAGTGCCAGCTTTATTTCTCTTTCATTTAAAGTAACTTCTCTTTTGGGAGCACGTCTTACATTTTCCTTTAAAACGGGATACTCCGGTAATTCATCGCTTAGCTTGATTTTCATTGCATTTAAAATACTTAAATTATCCACCATTTTACACCTCCAAAAACAAATATTATAAGTATTATATCTTAAGATTACTTAAAGCTTTTTAGGGTAAACTATAAGTGTAAATTAAATAATGATTTACTTCCCTCTCCCCCTTGTTTTTTTATAAATATTTTATTATGCCTTACGTAAGTAAGGCATAATTCTTTTTATTTAAGAACTGCACGGTATTTAACAGCCATCTTGTCAGGATAATATGAAAGTTTTGCTTTCCTTAAGCCTTCCGCGCCCATGTCTTCTTCTCTGTTTATGTAAATCAAATGAGGATATTTTTCTTGAACCCAGGCAGCAAATTGTTGGTTTATAATTGGATATGCTCCTTGAACATCCTTGAATGCCTTTTCAATATGTAATACATATGTATCAGAATTTAAAACTTCACCTATGGTATATGCCACAACTTCGTCTTCTACTCTGATTAAACCGCCTTGAAGCTCAAGCTCATTAAAATATTTTAAGAAATATTTAGTAGCACAGTTTTCATCCATTAGACTTTTATCGTCTTTACATCCTATGTCAATGCACCATTTTTTGTTCATCTCAATGCATTCAGCTTTGTTTTCCTCAGTTATGGTTTCAAATGTCCAAACAAGATTATTTCTTATAAAAGCATTGACATGGTTTCTTTTTCTGTGAAGTTTTTTTCCTTTTAATGAAACCATTTTTTCTAACAGATAAATATAGTCATAATCATCCCTTACTTGATCATAAATAAATCTCCCCGGATACAATTCATCCATTTCATTAGCTTCTTCAGGGGATAATCCTGCAAAAATTAGATTTTTATCAACAGACCTTATTATTTCTTCAATTACAGGTTTAACATCTCCTTTTCCCATGGGATAAAGATATATATCTTTTACATTGCTAATAAATTGTTTGGCAACCAAAAAATCATTGACTTTAGCAACCTTTGTGTCATTTATTTCCCTCCAGGCAAACAAATTGCCAAAATTTTGATGGCATCCTGAAATAACGGATTCCCTCAATATGGGAATAATCCATTCTTTATCTTCCAATTCTATCTTTTTAAAGTTCAGCATTAATAATTTTCTCCTTATACGTTGTACATTTTAGAACTTTTTAATAATTCCTTTTTCTTATTAGCAAAATATTACATATTACACATTATACACTATATTATAATAAAAATCACCAATTACTGTCTGTAGTATTGTTCATATTTTTCGAACACATACTTTACTAATAGATTTAACAGCACGATAAATACTATAAAGAATATTGACTTGGCAGGATTTTCGAAGAATGAGCTTACATTTTCACCTATAAAAGCCAATGATAAAAGCATTACAAATTTTGACGGCAGTAATATAGCAAGGAACATTTCCGTTCTCATATTTGTCAAAGCTGCAGTGCCGCTCAGTAAAAATGACGGAGCGAAAGGAAAGCAGTATAATAAGAATAGCACGTTTAAATGTTTTTTCTTTACTTTTTCAAGGATGTAGCTAAATTTGCTCTTGCTTATTTTTTCATTAATTCTTTTCCCTCCGACTTTTCTGAGCAATAAAAATAATAGAAATGAACCTAAGCAATTTCCAATCCAAGAATATAAGTATCCAAAGAAAAACCCAAATGCAGCTACATTAATTATTACAAAACCCACCAAAGGCAGTATGGGGAAAAATGCTTCAACCACAGAAAGAAGTATGGCTGCAACAGGTCCCCATGTCTCTAAATATTTTATAAAAACTTCAGAAAATTCCGCAAATTCCAAACCCATCATCATTTCCTCTATTGCTTTTTTAACTATTTGTTTATTATACCCATCGTCATATTAACATACAAAGCCAAGTAAAATATTATATGTAAATTAAGGGAAACCCTGTTAATATTAGCATTATGCTTGATTTTTTTCAATTAAAAATATATTATAATATTAGAATTAACACATGTTTACCACACCACGATAAATGAATACGCTTTATCATCCTTAGCCAAGCGAAGGATCTACAGTGCGAATAATCATAATCATATATAGAAAGGATTAATATGAAATATTTCATAGGAGTTCCAATACCTAAAAACTATAAAAATAAAATAGAAATGCTAAGAGCGGATTTCAGGTTTTTTTCAACAGAGCCTCACATTACTTTGGTTCCTCCTCCCGCACTTCCTGATGAGGATGATTTTATTGAGGAGGTAATTAAAGTATGCAAAACAATTGAGCCATTTGATATTAAGCTAAATGCTCTTGATCAGTTTGGAAACCGAGTTTTATTTGTAAGTGTCGATTCTCCCGGTTTAATTGATTTACATAAGAAAATATATGAAAATTTAGATTTGCAGCATGAAAGAAGAGAATTTATCCCGCATTTAACAATTGTAAAACAAAGACCTAAACGATCTGTAGATATAGCCGCAATAAGAAAAAGGGCAGAAATAAAACTAACTTCTTCCTTAGAATACACTCTAAATTCAATTACAGTCTACCATCAACCAAAGGAACATTCCATCTATATTCCATACATGGAAATCCCCTTAAGAAAATAACGGGGACGATTCTTTTTTAAAAGAACAGTCCCTAAAATTACTCCTATTGCAGGCGTTCTTCTATTAGCTTTGCTAATTCGGAGGCATGGAGATTTATTTCTTCCTGGTTTTCTCCTTCAATCATAACTCTGACAAGAGGCTCAGTACCTGATGGTCTTATTAGCACTCTGCCATTGTTGTTAAAATGGATTTCAATTTCTTTTATTTTGTTTATTATTATGTTATCATTTAAATAATCATTCTTTTTCTCTTCCGAAACATGGGCATTTACCAATACTTGGGGCATACTTTTCATCATTGCGGAAAGCTCTGAAAGCTTTGCATTTTTTTGTTTTACTACACTTAACAGCTGAATGGCTGTCAAAAGTCCGTCGCCTGTGGTGTTGTAATCTAGAAAAATAATGTGTCCTGACTGCTCTCCTCCTAAGGAATAACCACTCTTTAACATCTCTTCCAAAACATATCTGTCGCCAACATTGGTTTTTACAATATCAATGTTTTTTTCCTTAAGGCAGATATCAAGCCCTAAGTTGGTCATAACAGTTCCAACTATGGTGTTGTTTTTAAGCTTCCCTTTTTCTTTCAAGCATGTTCCACATATGGCAAGAACATGGTCGCCATCAATAATTTTCCCATTTTCATCTGTTGCAATCAATCTATCCGCATCCCCGTCAAAGGAAAGTCCCACGTCAGCTCCTGTTTCTAAAACAAGTTTTTGGATTTCTTCCGGTTTTGTAGAGCCGCAGTTTACATTTATGTTTATTCCGTTTGGGTCATTGTGGATTACATATACTTGTGCTCCCAGCTCGTGAAGAAGCTGAGGTGCAGCTTTGTAAACAGCACCGTTTCCGCAGTCAACTGCGATTTTAAGACCATTTAGCTCCACATTAATTGTACTCTTTATGTAATCCAGATACTTTCTTAATGGATCTTCAACGTATATTTTTCTTCCTAAGTCCCCTGAAATTGGAATGTTCTCAATGTCCAAATTATTCAGTATATATTCTTCAATTAAATCTTCTGTTTCATCCGTTAATTTAAGTCCATCTTTGTTAAAAAACTTTATTCCGTTATATTCAACGGGATTGTGAGATGCGGTTATCATCACTCCTCCGTCAGCATCAAGTTTTTTAATCATGCGCGCTACCCCAGGTGTGGGCAGTATTCCCAAATATAAAACATCTATTCCGGTTGAATTTAATCCTGAAGACAGTGCTCCTTCAAGCATATCTCCGGATATTCTCGTATCCAAGCCAACAACCATCTTTGGTCTTTTTACTCCTTTAGTTAAAAAATATCCTCCTATTCGTCCTAATTTATATGCCAGTTCCGGGGATAAATCTTTATTTGCAATACCTCTTACTCCATCTGTGCCAAATAGTTTTCCCATTCTTCCTCCAAATCAAAAAAAATTTAATCAGTACCCGTCGCCTAAAGACGAGGGGGTATCTTTTGCCTCGTTATATTGTATCATATTTTATACTCTAAAAAAAGATACCAAAATATTAATTTTTTATGATATAATTAAATGTGACACCGAAAAATGCCCTAACCCCAATGAGACTGCCTAATCTAAGGTTAAAAGATGAAATCCTTCGCTCCGCTCAGGATGACGGATTGAGTGAATATAAATGAGCATTTGGAAAGGATAAGGTTATGATTGTTCTATCATGCAACAATGTTTCAAAAGCCTATGTGGTTGAAAATATAATTGAAAATATTTCTTTTACCGTAAATGATAATGAAAAGGTTGGATTAATCGGTCTTAACGGAGCAGGTAAAACAACCTTGTTTAATATATTGACAGAAAACTTAGAGCCCGATTCCGGCGAAATATATGTGGCAAAGGGTAAGAAACTTGGCTATTTAAAGCAAAATACAATCATTGAAAGCAATATGAGCATTATGGATGAAATGCTCGTTATTTTTGATGATGTCATTAGATTAGAAGAAAAACTCCATGATTTATCCCATGAAATCAGCAGTTTTACAGAAAAAAAAGACTCTGCAGAACTTGAAGCTCTCATGAACACATATTCAGAATTGAGCGAACAGTTTGTTGAAGCTGACGGTTACAGTTTTAGAAGCATTATTAAAGGTGTTTTAAAGGGTCTTGGATTTTCAGAGGATGAATTTGATAAACCTATAAATATTTTAAGCGGCGGTCAAAAAAGCAGAGTTATGCTTGCACAGCTTCTTTTACAAAAAGCGGATATTCTTTTGTTGGATGAACCTACCAACCACTTAGATATTGAAGCAATTTCATGGCTTGAAAAATATATAAAGAATTTTAAAGGTGCAGTAATAATTATTTCTCACGACAGATACTTCCTTGACAACACAGTAAACAGAATTTTTCTTATGGAAAACACATCCTTAAAAGCATATAACGGAAATTATACGGAATTTATGAAAAGAAGGAAAATTGAACTTGACCAGGAAATGAAACAATATGATGAATATGAAAAGGAAATTGAAAGACATGAAGAAATGATTCGACGCCTCCATGCATACGGAAGCAAGCGAAATATCAGACAGGCATTCAGCAGGCAAAAGGCTTTGGATAAAATCAAAAAAATGGATAGGCCATCTGTTGAAAGCAAAAAGGTCAAATTAAAGTTTACACCGAAAATCAACAGCGGCAGAGATGTGTTAAGTGTAAAAGATGCAGCTGTATCCTTTGATGGTCAACAAGTTTTTAAAAATGTTAATTTAAATATATATAAGGGAGAAAAGGTTGGAATTATAGGACCTAACGGTATAGGCAAATCAACTCTTCTAAAAATCATTGCCAATATAATAAAGAATTACAGCGGGGAAATAACATTTGGTCATTATGTCAATATCGGATATTACGACCAGGAGCAAACGAATTTAAATAATGAAAATACTGTAATCGATGAAATATGGGATGAAGCTCCTACCCTAAATTATTATATAATCCGGAAGTATCTTGCACAATTTTTGTTTTACGGAGATGATGTTTATAAGAGCATCGAAGATTTAAGCGGCGGTGAAAAAGGAAGGCTGTCACTTTTAAAGCTTATGACTTCCAATGCAAATTTTTTGCTGTTGGATGAACCTACGAATCATTTGGACATTGATTCTAAGGAAGTATTAGAAGATTCACTTATTAACTATGAAGGAACCATATTGGTTGTTTCTCACGACAGATACTTTTTAAACAAGGTTGTGAATAAGATATATGATTTATCAGAAAACGGAACATTTGAATATCTTGGCAATTATGACTACTACTTGGGGAAAAAAGCAGAGCTTGATGAAACAGATGATGTTGAATCTTTAACTAAGACAAAGACGCAAATAAATGCGGAAAAGAAAAAGGAACGAGAAATTATTAGAGACAGGCAACAGCGGGAAAAAACCATACGCGAGCTTGAAGAAAAGATTCATATGCATGAAAATGAAATTCATGAATTAGAAACCAGATTATGTCAACCTTCGACATATAATGACAGTTTTTTAATTATGAACCTGAATGAAAAATTAAACATTCGTAAAGAGGAGCTGCAAGAATTATATACTCTATGGGAAGAATTCATAGATAATTAAAAAAAGTTATCCACTCGATGTTAGTATGTTGTGTATAACTTTTTGCTATTTTACTTATATCAACAGCTTTATCCACAGCTGTTGATACTTTTTTCAAATAAACTGTTAATTAATTTGCAAGTTTTAGATTTGGCATTGCATTTAAGGATGAATCTGCAAATTCTTTGCTTAAATATTTATAATATCCGGCGCATCCAATCATGGCTGCATTATCTGTGCATAATATTGGAGAAGGCTTAATAAATATATAGTTGTGGCTTAAACATTTTTCCTGAAGTCTTTCTCTGAGACGGCTGTTTGATGCAACCCCCCCGGCTAATGCGATGGTGCTTAAATTCTCCTGTCTTGCTGCCTTTATTGTTTTCATAACCAACACGTCAACCACTGCCTCCTGAAAACTTGCCGCAACATCTTCAGTTTTAACGGTTTCATTCTTCTGCTGTGAATTATGTAAATAATTCAGAACTGCTGATTTTAAACCGCTGAAACTGAAATCCAATGTTTCATCGTCAATTATTGCTCTTGGAAACTTGATTGCATCCTTGTTTCCCGCCTTGGCGGCTATGTCAATCAAAGGTCCTCCCGGATATCCCAATCCTATTGCTCTTGCCACCTTGTCAAAAGCTTCTCCTGCAGCATCGTCTCTGGTCATTCCTAAAATTTTATATTCACCATAATCCTTTACATGAATCAGATGAGTATGACCTCCCGAAACCACAAGACATAGAAAGGGGGGCTGAAGCTCTTTATTTTCAATATAATTTGCATTTATATGTCCCTCAATATGATTTACACCAATCAAGGGTTTTCCCCATGCATAGGAAAGTCCTTTTGCAAAATTAATTCCAACTAAAAGAGCTCCCACTAAACCGGGACCGTAGGTTACAGCAACAGCGTCTATATCTTTCGGCTCTACATTAGCTTTAATCAATGCTTCAGCTACTACATCATTTATATTTTCAATATGCTTTCTTGAAGCAACCTCTGGTACCACACCACCAAATTCCTTATGAATTTCTATTTGAGATGATATGATACTGGATAAAATATTCCTTCCGTTTTCAACAACTGAAGCAGCAGTTTCATCACAGGATGATTCAATGGAAAGTATTAAAACCTTATCCTTCATGTTTCCCTTTGTATCCATGTTTTCCTCCATATTTTCCTTAGATGATTATACTACTGTAAGTTTTAATATTCAAGGACAAAAAAAGAAGATGAGATCCTTCGCTGCGCTCAGGATGACAAGGCGTCATTCTGAGGGCTTTAGCCCGAAGAATCTCAGGTCTTAAAACATAGATCCTTCGCTGCGCTCAGGATGACAAGGCGTCATTCTGAGGGCTTTAGCCCGAAGAATCTCAGGTCTTAAAACATAGATCCTTCGCTGCGCTCAGGATGACAAGGCGTCATTCTGAGGGCTTTAGCCCGAAGAATCTCATACTTACTCTAATTCAAAGTGACCTTGCCTTTCTTGTTTGTTCTCCAAACGTGGAGTCCCAAAGCAAGACCTATAACTCCATAAACCATGAAGGTTCTGAAATATTCTCCCAGCAATGCATTACCAAAGAGTGATAATCCGATTTCAGGAGACATTATAAACATTGAGTTGAACAAAATCGTACCCATAATTGCATGCTTTACTCCTGCCTTTTGAGTTGAAGCTCCTCCAACCAAAAGGGCTGCAACAGAAAACATTCCAATTTGTGTATGAGCACCGTATGTGTTAAGGGTACCCATATTCTGCAGGTACATTATTTGTCCCCAAGCGGCAAAGACTGTTGACATTATTGTTGCTATTATTCTTGTTTTATCAACATTGATGCCTGAAACCTCAGCAATGTGCTGGCTCTGTCCTACACTTCTGAAATCCTGTCCCAATTTTGTTTTCAAAATCAATTCATTGAATATACATAATGCTACTATAAATAATCCCGTTACTACCGGAACCTTTCTTACCATCATTAAACTTGAATTGGTTGTGATTGCCTGAACGCTTATTGCAATCATAGCCAAGCATAGAATAATGTTTATTACAGTCATTGTTTTATTGTATCTGTACAAGGCAGGATTTTTCTTATTTCTTATTATTTTCCATAACTGCAGAAGCAAAATGGCTGCAAATATTGCCAAAATAGCCCACATGAAAGGTATTTCCCAAATTTTGTCCAATGTGTATTTAAGTCCACCCTTGTCATAAGCTCCCATGTCAACTGTCATTCTCACACCAACTCCGTCAGGCTTAATCATGGGATGGGTTTTGGGAACCTTTATTATTACCCCTACTACAAACAAGAATAAGAATTGATATATACCGTTGGCAAAATAACCTACCATTAAGCTGGCAATCATTTCCTGGCCTCTTGTCTTGTTGTACAACATTCCTGTTAAATATCCAAAAAGTGTTGCTATGGGCAATGCTATAAGCATTGTCAGAAGAAGTCCGTTAAGACCTCCCCACCCAAAATACAATACTATGGCAATTGCAATTTGCCCTGCCATGGCACCTACAACTATACCGAAGTTAAGTCCGAGACCTGCCACAACAGGTATTACAAGAGCTAAAACAAGGAATGCATTCCTGAAGAAACGGCTTGATAATTCTGTCAGGAAAAAGTTCATTGTTACACCGTCTGACACTAAAAATCCAAACAGAGTAAAGGCAACAAATATTAATGAAACAATGTTATCTGCAACCCATGTTGATACTTTAGATTTGTTTAATCTTTCTGATATATTTTCATTATTCATTAATTATCGCCTCCTTTAACCTGTGTCAATGCATAAAGGATTATACCGTTTTGGATTACCATACGCAGTATTTCGGATAAGTCCATGCCTTCAAACAATTGGTTGGCCACGGGCAGCGCCGTGGTAAAAAGACCCTGGTATATTATAACGCCTATTATTACGTGAGATACCTTTGCCCTTTGAGCAGAAGCTCCGCCGATTAACACAGCGGCAACAGCAGGAAATGCCATCATAAGGGGCGCGGTATAAAGCTGTGTATAGCCGTAACCCTGTGAATATACTATAATTCCTATTGCTCCCATAATTGTTGATAAAATATTTGCTTTTATCCTGCATTTATCAATATCAATTCCTGAAGATTGGGCAAATTTAGGATTAATGCCTCCGGCAGATATGGCAATACCTGATTTAGACCTGAAATAAATCCATACTATAAAACAGCACAGGAAAAATATTATAAGCATACCCGTTGGGATTATTATTCCTTTTTCACCGCCTACGGTTATTAACCCGTTTTCTCCAAATAATGAGAAGCTCAAAAAGTTACTTAATATTTTGTCTCCGCCGATTACATCTAACTGTATTGTTTCTCTTAATCCATTTCCAATAAACCATCCCATATTTGGGCTTTTAAAGGGTATCATAAGCCATGCAAGGCACATTGCCGCAACAATTGAAAACCCCGTATATGTTGCAATTGTCATTTCGGAGCCTTTAACGGCATTTAAAAGCTTGCCGTACAGGTATCCTACGACAACTGACAATGGAATGGAAAAAGCAATTGACACAAACAACCATGCCCATCCGGTAAACCCGAATTCTATAGCCAATACTGTGGCAAATAAACCGCATACTATACCTACCGGCAATGCAAAGTTGGGACCTGTTCCTGATTGTATTGAAGGAACCATGGCTAAAACCAGTATACCGTTCATGCCGGCACGTTTTATTGTATCGCTTATTAAAGTTTTAATAGATATTCCTAAAGCTCCTCCTGCAATAAGCAGCAATATCCAGAATCCGCCAATAAAAATAGTAGGGAATCCTATTTTTTTAACTATATCATTAAAGCTTGTTCCTTTTCTGCTTATATCTACCATTATGCTTCCCTCCCTTCCATATTTCCATTTCCGCTGCCTGACATCATCAAACCAAATTCAGCATCCGGTGCATCAGGAGGAAGTACTCCTTCAACCTTACCTTCACAAATTATTAAAATTCTGTCACATATACTTCTCAGCTCAGCTAACTCCGAAGAAGTCATTATTATGGTCATACCTTCATTATTTAATTGCTTCAATAAGTCAAGCACTAATTTTTTGGCTCCAATATCAATTCCTCTTGTAGGCTCAGAAACCAAAAGAAGCTCAGGAGCCAATGTCAATGCTCTTGCAACACATACCTTTTGCTGGTTTCCGCCGCTTAAACTTCCTACTCTTTGCATGGAGGAGGTGCATCTTATATCCAATTCTTTTATCATTTTATTGGCATGTTCTCTGATTTTTTTCGAATCCTTCAATTTAACAGGACCTGCATTTACTAAAAATTCATTGTAAATCTGCATGGCTGAAAATGCAATATTTGATTCTATTGATTCATCCAATAAGAGACCAACGCCTTTTCTATCTTCACTGACAAAGGCAAGACCTGATTTAATTGCAGATTTCGGGTCATTCAAAGCTGATTTTTTACCCTTGAATTTAACCTCTCCTTTTGCAGGGAAAATTCCCATTATGCCGTTGGCAATACCTAATTTCCCTTGGCCTGCAAGTCCGCCTATACCTACTATTTCACCTTTTTTAACTTTAATATCAACACCCTTTACTCTTTCACCGGGCATTGCAACAAATAAGTTTTCTATGTCTAATATTGTTTCATCAACAATATTTCTATTCGTACCTTCTTCTCTGTCTATGGTGATGCTTCTTCCCACCATCAGCTGCGCTATTTCATATTTATTGGTATCTTTTACTTTTTTTGTAGCTACATGCTCTCCATCTCGTAAAACGGTAACCACATCAGCTACATCGATAATTTCATCAAGTCTATGACTTATAAATAAAATACCGATTCCTTTCTGCGCAAGCTTTTTCATTGCTTTCAACAGATTGGCCGCTTCTGATTCAGCTAAAACTGCTGTAGGCTCATCAAAAACCAGGATTTTTATTCCTGTTTTATCAATTTCCCTTGCAATTTCAATAAACTGCATATGACCTACCGGAAGACCTGCCACCTGTACGTATTCTTCTATATCCATGTCTAATAAGTCTAATGCTTTCCTTGTGTCCTCATTCATTTGTTCTATATTTAATGTTTCCAGACGTTTACCAAATATAGGGCTTACTAAGTTGGGCTTTGTAATTTCTCTGTTCAACTTAACATTCTCCATAATGGAAAACCCGGGAATAAGCATAAACTCCTGATGTACCATACCTATTCCATAATCCATGGCATCATGAGGACTTTTAATATGTGTCTCTTTGCCTTCTATTTCTATGGTTCCTTCATATCCGCCGGTTGTATGAATTACCGACATTCCAAAGAGAATATTCATCAATGTGGATTTTCCTGCCCCGTTTTCACCTATCAGTGCATGAATTTCACCTTTTTTCAGCTCAATATTTATATCCTTCAATACTTTGTTTCCGGAATATTCTTTTGAAACATGTTTTAAGCTTAGAAGGTTATCGCTCATTTCTACCTCCTGTTGAATGACATTACTAATTAGCAAAGGAATGAATCAGAAGTTCCTAATAAGAAATTCTGAAACATTCCTTAGTGTTTTAATTATTTAATTATTGTTGCTGATTTATAATTAATCAAGGATATGTTCTTCTCCGTAAGTTAAGAAGTCCATTATAACCAATCTAAAATGTGGAATTTCTAATCCTTCTTCTGTGTATGGGCTTGAAGTAACTGTAAGTTCTGCATATTCAGACATTTTATCTTCAAGAACATCTACGTCAAGTTCATCGCCAACATTACCGTTAATCCATTCGATAATATATTCTGTAGAAGCAACTGTATTCATCATAGCAACAGGTACCGGCCATGTTGAGAATCTTCCGAGAACTCCTTTTTCCTTTAATGCTTTAGCAGTTTCGCTTATTACATTTGCCATAGCATCAACAGAATAACCTGTAGATTCAATACCTAATGCAGATGGATATCCGTGGTATGGTGATGGGCAGCATGGCTGCGGATATATTGCTCCTTCATCCACTGTAGCTTTGATAAGCGGTGTCTGCATTGCACAGTTTGTTGAGAAGAATGCTGTATCTTTTCCGAATCTTTCAACTAACTTCGGAACATCTTCAAGTATAAATTGTTGTGCTCCGGGAACTCCAACATCACTTGTGGGGTCCGGTGCTGTAGCATCATAAAATTCAAGTCCGATTTCTTCACATTTATCAATCATTAGCTGACGTCTTGCAGCAAGCATTACTATTGACATATGTCTTGGGAATGAATAGTGTACTAATGTTTCTGCTCCTAATTTCTTTGCTTGTACAGGAATATTATCTCCCATCTTCAATTCATCAGGATTAAGTATTAAGTCTGCTCTTTCAGCAACGTCAGGTGGATTTTCCTGTGGTGTACAATAAGAAATAAATATGTCGTCACGAGTTTCCAAAAGCTTATCTACAGCTGCGTTTGTTCCGGGAACAGCTTGATTGATAACCAATCCCTTAACATCAGGATTTGAGCCTATCTTTGCAATTGTAGAAATCATCTGCTCTTGTTCAGTCATGAAGTTATCCGGCCATAATACGTGCATGATTTTGTCTTCGCCGTATCTCTGAACCATCATCTCAGCTGAACGATATTCTTCTTCATTTTGAGAAAGAGTGTTTGTAACTATGGCTATAACGCCTTCAAATGCTTCTTCTGCAGGTTTTTCTTCTGCAGGTTTTTCCTCTGCAGGTTTTTCCTCTGCTGGTTTTTCTTCTGCCGGCGGTGGAGTTTGTGTCGGTTGTGCACAAGCTGCTAACGATAAAACCATCACTAAAGCCAGCAATAAACTTATAAATCTTTTCATTACTTGTCCCTCCTAATTTTACACATAAAAAATATGTATTCTTATTATAGTTGAATAAACTTCTTGTGTCAAACTATTTTTGAAAACGTATACGTGTTTTATTTGCTAAATATCTATTTTGTATGCGATATGCGTACACTTTGCCAAATTTTTGATGCTTAGGGGAGCTTTTGCTCCCTAATCATCAAGATTTTCTAAAAACTTCCTCATTTTTCTTCTTTGCTCGGGTGTCAGGAATTTTTCAAAATTTTTTAAATCTTCAATTTTTTTGTTATATTCTTGTTCGCCATATTGCTGTTTTAATTTTTTGCTCATATTTTTTGCATCCTTCAAAATTTCTTCTTCTGATTTCCCTTCATACTTATCTTTAAATTCTTGGAATTGCTTATTATTTACAAAATCATTTGCTTTTGTTGCAGCATCCTTAAATTCTTTGCTTTCCTTGATTTTGTTAATTTCATTATCACTCCTAAATATATTTGACATTCATCTACCTCCTATATGTTAATAATATGCCGACAGTGTCATTTAATTACAATTTAGTGTTTATACAATTATATTAGCTATGTAACATAATCATCCAATCGGAATATGATATATGGAGATATTTATAAGAAGGTGATATTATTTCGGTTCAAATATTATTATATATTTTAGCAGCAAAATATATTTTCGAAAGCAATCAATTCAGCGGCGTTGTTTCTAAGCTTTCGGGAACAACTAAAACGATGGCTTCAGGAATACTGCAGGATCCGGCTAAAATGGAAAACATAATAGGCATGGTTCGAACCTTTGCTCCCCTTACTTCACCACAAACAATATCAAAGGTAAATACATATCTGCCGGCAGTGGAAAAAGCAAGCACATTGCTCGGCATGTACTCATTTATCAGCAAGGCTCAGAACTTTAGGTCAATCCAAGCTATAGACGCCAAAACACCGGCAGATAAAGTAACAGCATTATTGAAAAACGGTAACATTCCTATTGCAAAACTAATGGCAAAACCCCTTTTAGCCGGAAATATGGATAAAATAATGGGTGCCTTAGCAATGAATATGGCTAAAAACGGCGGTTTAAACGAAATACTTTCTTCTTTAACCAACGGCAATAACAGCAGCTTAAATGAAATGCTTTCATCATTTTCAGATGGCAATAAGGATAATACTGATTTAAGCAGTTTAATAGAAACATTTAAGCCAATGATAAACAATGTAATGTCTTCTTCAAATAAACCCGAAGAGTCCAATGAACTATATGAAGATGAAGTATTTAAGAGCGCTCAATTTGACTACAAGAAAAATGATAAAATTGATAATAAACATATTAACACGCCCCCTTCAGCAGAAAAAAACATAAGAAGTGAAAAATATGTTCAAAAACCAATTCGCATCAGACAAAGAAGGAGATAAAAAGGAATGTCCCCGCTAATACGGGGACATTATTATTATTCTTTTTTCTTATAAAGGTTTCTGTTATCCAAAAGCCATATTTTATCAGTAAATTGTCCCGGCTCGATTATTTCAAGAGAATGTTCAAAATCAAACATTCTTGCATCCATTATATCCAAGAAATGCAAAAGCTCTGCTTCGGGTGTCATAGGTTTTTTAGGACTGCCAAACTCGGGCTCATAGTGATGTGATAAAACCATGTGCTGCAAAATAACGCTTTTTTCTCTGTCTATACCTATCTTTTCACCTTCAGATTCAATTTCTTTTATGCCTTGAATTATGTGTCCCAATAGTTTGCCTTCCATGCTGTAATCAGAAACTATTCCGTATTCATCAGAATCCATTTCCAATATCTTGCACATGTCATGAAGAATTATGCCTGCAAACACATAGTCTGTATTAAGAAAATCATATTCTACGCAAAGCCTCTCACCG
>Ga0265293_10008431_pt1 | contig 15268 bp, 14 predicted proteins | sample Munlanlewell138R_FD_192505 | JGI IMG/M metagenome (GOLD analysis project Ga0265293, IMG submission 192505) | Leachate microbial communities from a municipal landfill in Southern Ontario, Canada - Leachate well 138R | ecosystem: Engineered > Solid waste > Landfill > Unclassified | place: Canada...
GGGTGCGGCGGGTCAGATTGGCATGGGGGCGGTGGTTCGGGCAGAACCCGATGGTTACACCCTGCTCACCTTGCCGAACGAGATCCGTTCCGTCATTCCCTTGCTTTACAAGCTCCCTTACGACGTAGAGCAGTCTTTGGTTCCTGTCGCTTCGTTGGCGCGGGTGCCGATGATCATGACTGTCCATCCTTCGGTTCCAGCCAATACCGTGCAGGAATTTATCGCTTACGCCAAGGCCAACCCCGATAAGATCGCCTATGGTTCGGCGGGTGACGGCACCTTGCACCATCTTTCGGGCGAGTTGTTCAAGATGAAGGCAAACGTGGACATGATGCACGTGCCCTATAAAGGGACGGCGCCTGCTGTCAATGATTTGCTCAGCGGCAGGGTGCAGGTTGTTTTTTCGCCGATCAGCGCGGTTTTGCAGCATATCAAAGCAGGCAAGCTGCGTGCGCTGGGTGTTGCAAGCTCCAAACCTGTCGTAGCACTTCCTGGCCTGAAGACATTGGATGAGTCGGGTCTGCCGAATTATGCGAGCGACTTGTGGGTCACTCTCTTTGCACCAGCCGGAACGCCGCAGCCAGTCCTCGACAAGTGGATTGCTCAACTGAAAAAAGTGGCCAATCTGGACGAGACGCGCGCCGCGTTGGCCGTACAAGGCATCGAGCCGGACTTCGATACGTCAGAGAGCTTGAAACAGCGCTTTGTCCAGGACACTGAACGCTGGCGCGAAGTGGTCAAGGCCGCCAACATCAAACTCAACTGAGTATGCGTACTAATGAAGTGAAACCGATGTCAGCTTGGCGATGGCCCGATGTACGGCGGGCTTTCCTAAGCTATTTGAAATGGAATGACTGCGATGCACTCTCATGTCGATCAAGATTTTTTTCAGCAACGAGGTTTTGGCGTGCCTATTGGTTTTGGCAAAAGCCCAGTATTAATCATCATCGACCTGACCAAAGCGTTTACGAATCCTGGGTCTCTTCTCGGTTCGGATTTGTCCGCACAGATCGAGGCAAGCAATCAGCTCTTGGATAGTGCGCACGCCAAAGGCATTCCGGTGATTCATACTGCGGTTCGTTACGATGATCCACAACTGCAGGATGCGGGCATTTGGGCCATTAAGCAGAAGGGCTCGGCTACCCTTGCGGCCAGTGGCGATGGCCATGAGTTTGATCCGCGCTTGCATCTTCACGAAACGGATGGCGTGCTCTACAAAAAATATGCGTCGTGCTTCTTTGGCACCGACTTGCTGTCACGCCTGACCAATCTTCGTGCGGATACCGTCTTGTTGGCAGGCACTTCAACCAGTGGCTGCGTGCGGGCGACGGCTGTGGATGCCTGCCAGTATGGTTTCCGCCCCATGGTGATTGAAGAAGCCGTGGGAGACCGCTCGGCGGCGGCTCACCATCAGAGTCTGTTCGACCTCAATGCCAAATATGCCGATGTGGTGAGTTTGGAAGCCACGTTGGCGTATTTGAGAGGAATATAGTTTTTTTAAAGGGGCTGCGTTGAATGCGCGGGCAAGCTTTGCTCCTATGGTTTCTGACGCAGCGTCCGCATCAGCTCGAGAACCGTTTGTAAGTAGAGGCTCCCAGGGCGTACGACGACTCTTGGCTCCCCTTAATCAACTTTGATACCGTTTTCCTTAACAAATTTCTTATAGAAAACAGCTTCATTTTTAATCAGGGTTGAATACTCCTCTGCTGAACTTCCCACTAAAGAGAAGTCTTGGCTGGAGAACTGTTGTGCCAGTGAGGGATCTTTGATGATCTTGCGTAATTCTCCGCTCAGGCGCTCAACAATGGGTGCAGGTGTGCCAGCAGCCACAACAATACCCACGCTAACTCCCACCACCAGAGGAACTCCAAGTTCCTTGAGTGTTGGCACGTCCGGCATCAGTGGGCTGCGCGTTGCAGACGCCCGAGCAAGAAAGCGCACGTTCCCGGCTTCGGCATGCGGAATCAGGGGCGAGGCGCTACTCAATAGGAAGCTCACTTCCCCTCCTAATAAAGCGGGGATAGAAAATTGCAAGCCTTTGTAGGGAACATGAGTAAAGTTCGACTTGGTTAGCTTCTGAAGTTGTTCAGAACCCAGGTGGTGGACACTGCCAATACCCGAAGTGCCGTAAAAGAGGCCGTTCGGAGCAGAGCGTGAACCGTCAATCAGCGCCGACATAGTTTTGTATGGAGATTTGGCGTTGACCGCGATGGAGAAGTCTTGGGTGGATATTTGCGTTACCGCAGTGAAATCCTTGATTGCATCGTAGGGGAGATCATCTCTCAGGGCAGGGTTGATCGCCAACTGTCCGGTGTCTGCAACAAGCAAGGTATGCCCGTCTGCGGGTGCATTTCGTAGATTCTCGATAGCGATGACCCCGCCACCCCCAGGCTTGTTGTCAACCATGACTGGTCGGCCTAGGCTGGTGCGCAGCCTTTCGGCAATTCCCCGAGCAAGTGTATCTGGCGTGCCACCGGTCCCATAGGGAACGATAAGTCTGATGGTGCTGGTGGGCCAGGTGTCTGCCCACGCACTGGGGGCCAACATCAGCGACATGCATGTCATTAAGCCGACGCGCTGGACGCAGGAAAGGATCGGCATAGTAGGGGTTCTCCTTGAAATTAGGAGCGAGCGCATGATCTCTCAGTGCTCACAAGTTACATTTGTTGATGTTTCACAAAATGGGTAGGGAGAATCGTAGGGCAGCTGTTTGCCGATATGATCCGAGAATGATGATCATGACAAAAAAGAATCAGGCGTCCGAACTGGTTTCATGTAGATCCAAGAACAGTTCGGCAATGATGGACCTTAGCCATTTGTGAGCGGCATCCCGGTGGTTACGAGCATGCCAATATTGATGGACCCGAAACACGGGAGGCTTGAGTGGCAGCTCAAGCTTTCGTAATCCGTCCAGTGAGCGAGTAAATCGTAAAGCCAGGCTTGGGATCACCGCCAAGAGATCCGTTTGCCGCACTAGCTCAGGAACAACGGTGAAATGGGGAACGGTCAAACCTATCCGTCGGTCAAGGTCATTGGTTTCTAAGAACCGGGCGATGAATGTTGATGTAGAAGACTGGTCGGCTGAACTGCGGTAGCGTGAATTGGCTGGCTCAACCAAGATGTGAAGCTCACTGCAAAACTGGCTTTCCGTGAGTTTGCCCAGGACACGGGGATGATCTTGTCTGACCAGGCAAACATGATGTCCTTCAAACAGGCGCTGTTGATAGCAGCCCTCCTTGAGGCCTGGAAGATGCCCGATAGCCAGATCGGCTTCGCCACTTGATAAGGCTTCACGGTATAGCTCCCGGGGCATCTGGAGGACTCGAAATCGAACGTTCGGTGCTTCTGAGCTCAGACGTTCAATCAGTTTCGGTAAATAGGCAACTTCACCTAAATCGCTCATCAGTATATTGAATTGGCGATTACAGGCGATTGGTTCAAACTTGCCACGCGTGCGCAAAGCACCGTGCAGCATCTCAATGCCGCCTCGGATTTCTGGTGTGATTTCTAAGGCGAAGGTCGTTGGCTGTAAGCCCGAAGGCACCTTGATGAATAAGGGGTCGCCTGTAACTTCTCGGAGTTTTCCGAGGCTGCGACTCATGGCTGGTTGGGAAAGGCCAAGCTGGAGACCGGCGCGTGTCAGGTTGCCTTCGCTCATGATGGCATCGAAGACGAGAAGCAAGTTCAGATCCAGTTTTTTTACTTTCATGAAGGCAGCCCAAAACGGTTGAAAGAAGGTTTTTACAGCCCGTGGAATCAAACGTCCGACAGTGCTGTCGACACGAGCTGTCGCAACCATTGGTGTGAGGCGTCCTGGTGGACACGTCGATGCCAATATTGCATTGAACTGAGCGTTATCGGTTTGAAAGGCAGTTTTAAAGTTCGGACACCGCGCATGGGCGAGAGCGCCTCGACGGCACGACCGGGCAAGCACGCTAGCAGATCAGTCTCACGAACCGCAGTCGGGAGTGTTAGATAGTGTCCCACTCGAAGGGCCATCCGGCGTTGTAGGCCCAATCGTCTCAGACCGACTTCGAAGGCGTTTTCTTGGTTCCAAATTGGAGCCATGACGATGTGGCTTTCGCTCTGGAACTGTTTGAGACTCAGCGTTGTACGTATTCGTGGATGACTCTCCCTAACGAGACAGACAAACTCATCATCAAACAGGTGGTGGTGTAAGAACCCCGAACCCAGGTGTGGCAAGTGTCCGATGGCGAGATCTACTTCTCCATTTTCCAAGGCATAGGGGTATTGCTCGCGGGACAATTGCAGAGAGACAACAGTAATGTTGGGTGCGATTTCTTTGAGTCTCCGCATCAACTTGGGCAGGTAAATCACCTCGCCTATATCGGTCAATGCTAGCTTGAACTGGATGTCGCTCGTTGCTGGATCAAAATCAGCAGCAAGTTGAAATCCCTGCTCCACTTGGCGTAGGGCTTCGCTAACGTGTTTGTGCAATGCAATCGCGCGATCTGTTGGCACCATCTCGGAGCGTACGCGTATAAACAAGGGGTCACCAACGGCTTGGCGCAGCCGCTTGAGCGCATTACTCATGGCTGACTGGGTGATGTGCAATTTGCTTCCTGCTTTAGTGACGCTGCGTTCAGTGATCAGTGCATCAAGCACCCGCAGAAGATTGAGGTCTAAGCGTTGGAGATTCATGAATCATTCACAAAAATGATTTTAAAAATTGAAAGAATACATTGGACGAATTATTGTTGCACCCATAACCTTGCGAAATCAACTGCTAATCCGTTCTCTAGCATGCAAGGAAATTTCATGGAATCCACTCGTCCGGACAGTCGGCCCCCTGCTTCGTCGGTGGTTTGGCCCGCCAAAATCAACCATGTGCCGAAGGAGATCTTCGTCAGTAACGAGCTTTTTGAAGAAGAGCTCAAGCGCATCTTCTATGGAGAAGAATGGCACGCTGTCGCGCATGAGGGCGAAATCCCAAATATCGGGGACTTCAAAACGTTCCGGCATGCCCGCGTTCCTTTGTTGATTACTCGCGCGGAAGACGGAAGTATTAACGTCATGTATAACGCCTGCTCTCACCGGGGCAGTCAGGTAGAAACCAAGCCGCACGGCAATAAGCTCGAATTTGAGTGTCCCTATCACCGTTGGCTCTTTGATGCGAAGGGCTCGCTCGTGGGCTGTCCTGCGAAGCCGGGTGACTTTTCCGACACGTTCCGGAAAGAAGACTATCCCTTGGCGTGTCCGCGAGTTGCGGTTGTACACGGTCTCATCTTTATCACGCTGAGTGATAAAACCCCTCCGATTGAGGAATGGATGGCGGGTTGGACTGAGCAATTGGGAGAGGTGCTGGGCGGCGATGGCCGACTGCGACTCCTAGGCTATCAAAAGGTCGTGTTTAGGTCGAACTGGAAGATTTATCACGACAACGATGCTTATCATGCTCCGCTCCTGCACCAAGCCTTTCGCATGCTTAATTGGCAAGGGGGGAAGGGAGTCCAGCGAGCGGATGAGCGAGGCCACCGGGGGTTTCGCAGTGAGCTCTCTTTGCCGCGTGCTCAAACGCTATTGAAAGATGCCTCGTTGATTCAATACATGAACAATGAGAAAAGCTCGGGCTTGTCGGTGTCGGTCCATCTATTCCCGGCTGCTGTTTCTATTTCACATTTGAATTCGATCGGAATTCGCTTCATGAGTCCGATCTCGGTCGACGAAACGGAAGTGCATTATGCCTATTTTGCGCACGCTGATGATGATGAAGCGCTTGTTCGTCACCGGGTCCGCCAATCGTCCAACTTGTTGGGGCCATGTGGCTTAGTGAGTATGGAGGATGCCTCGGTATTTCATCGGCTTTATACCGGTAGTCATACACCGGGAAATGCTGTCTTCCAGAAGGGCGTTGGTGACGAATACACCATGCCTGTTGAGTTCAGCCAAAACGATGAGTCGGCCAACTTACCGGGTTGGGAACACTATCGCAAGATCATGGGCTTGAAACAGGAGGAAAAATGAACGACGTTGCACCAGAAATTCTTGCAGTGATCGATGATCTGCAGTTGCGCTATATCAACGCACTTGATAGCCAGGATATGAACACGTGGCTGCATACTTTTTCGGATGATGAAAGCGCCTCTTATATCTGCAATACCGCAGAAAGCGCTGAGGCGGGGCATCAGATCGCGCTGATTCTTGATGACAATCGCTTGCGCCTGCAGGATCGAGTGACCTTTGTGACTCGTGTTTGGGCAGGAACCTATCCGGAATACCGCACGCGCCATTTGGTTCAGCGCACGAGCTGCCAGGAGATCCAGGAAGGACTGTTCGAGGTCGAAAGTCATGTTTTCGTCTCTCGAATTCCTGCCGATACCGGACGTGCTGAGCTGTTTACTACCGGCGTTTATAAAGATCGCATCAGGGTAGATGAGCAAGGCGCTTGCTTTGAGTCCAAGCACTTCGTCATGGATACGTCAATTCTTGAACGCTATTTGGTGTTTCCGCTATGAATGAAACCATGAGCAACGAGTCGCCGGTCCGGTTGTGCAGCGTACACGAGGTAGAGCCCGATTTCCCATTGCCTGTTGTCATCGAGGGCATGCCGCCTATCGCGGTGTATCGGATCCAGGACCAATTCTATGCAACGGACAATCTGTGTACGCATGGGCAGGCCCTTTTGACGGATGGCTGTCAGCAAGAGGGGATTATCGAATGCCCGCTTCATGGCGGAGCTTTTGATATCCGCTCCGGGCAGCCTACCGCGTCCCCGTGTCGCGTGGTCTTAAAGACGTATCCAGTGCTCCAAGACGGCGATGATTTGTTTATTGCGTCAGTAGCGGATTGAGACGCTGAAGTCGAACCATGAAGCGAACTATCTCAATCATCGGCGCCAACGTCGCGGGAGTCGCTGCGGCGGAAACCTTGCGTAGTGAGGGATTTGACGGGCGGATTGTATTGCTTAGCAATGAGCCGACCCTCCCCTATGAAAGACCTCCGCTTTCCAAGGAAGGACTGAATCCTGGCAGCAGCGGCCCCGTTCCGCTGCAGGACGAAGCGTTCTATTCGCTGCAAGATATTGAGCTGCGAACCAATACAAGCGTGATGTCGATTGATTGCTCACGCCGCCGACTCATCCAGATTGACGGGTCTGAGTTGCCTACCGATCAGGTGATTCTTTGCACTGGCGCCTCGGTCAGACGGTTGAACGTACCAGGTGCCGCGCTGGAAGGGGTTTGCTATCTCCGAACATATGACGATGCGGTACTGCTCGCTGATTATCTCGGCAGGGTCGAGCATGTTGTGATTGTCGGGATGGGAATTATCGGCGCGGAAGTAGCCGCTAAGGCAAGAGCGCTGGGGTGTAGGGTGACGGCGATCGAGGCGTCGGGGTGGCCGCTTTCTCGTGCGCTTGGGCGGATAGCAGGCGAATTGTTGATAAATCACCATTTGAAAAGAGGCTTGGCGCTTCGGCTGAACACCTGCGTATCACGGTTTGTTGGTGAAGACGGTCGAGTTCGTGCTGTCGAAACGACCGAGGGAGAGCGCCTGCCCGCCGATCTAGTGCTGGTAGGCGTGGGCGTGATCCCAAATGATGTAGTGGCAAGGCAGGCTGGTGTCGCCGTTGATAATGGAGTTGTCATTGATGGCTTGTGCAGGACCTCGGTTCCCGATGTCTATGCTGCCGGAGATGTCGCCAACCAGGTCGATTTTTTCGGTCAACGTCAGCGGCATGAAAATGTGGCGTGCGCAAGAGAGCAGGGAGTGATGGCAGCAAGAGCCATACTTGGAATGAACGTTGACTGTCGACCGATTCCTGCTTCCTGGACCGATCAATTCGACATGAATATTCAAGTTCTCGGCCGCATCAGCGAAGGCACTGTTATTGCCAGGCGAGGTGAAGTGGAGTCCGGCCAATTTAGCCTTTTCTACTTAAGAGGCGGCATTTTGGAAGGTGCAGTTTCTGTGAATTCACCGCGCGTGGCGTCCGGTGCCAGGCAGCTCATCGCGAGCGGTTGGCGAGGGGATGCAGGACTGTTGAGTGACGAAGCCGTCGATCTCCGGCGTCTTCGCGCATAGGCGCCGACAGCGCAGCTGAGCGAGAAGGAACAAGATGAATACAAGTGTTAGCACCGTGGCTGGGCATCAGCAAGCCCGCTTTGCAGGAAAGGTAGCGATCGTTACGGGGGCTGCGCAAGGCATCGGCCGCGCAACGGCACGACGCTTGGCGCTGGAGCAGGCTCAGGTGGTGCTGGTCGATCGAGCCGGTGCCGTATGCGAGAGTGTGCGGGAGGAAATCTGCGCGGAGGGCGGCAGTGCTAGCGTCGTTGAAGCCGATCTTCAGACTTACGAAGGCGTCACTGCGATGATGCAAGACGTTATGGATCGGTATCAGCGCATTGACATTGCAGTGCACAATGTCGGCGGCACGATCTGGGCAAAGCCTTTCTGGGAGTACACAGATAGTGAGATTGAACAGGAGATATCCCGATCTCTGTGGCCGACGTTAAGATGTTGTCGGGCTGTGGTTCCAATTATGATTAATCAAGGTTTTGGATCAATTATCAATATTGGATCCGTTGCGACGCGGGGCATTTACCGGGTTCCTTACTCGGCAGCCAAGGGAGGCGTACATGCAATGACGGTCTGTATGGGTATGGAGCTAGCCGAGTACGGAGTACGTATCAACTGTGTTTCGCCTGGCGGAGTAGATAGTTCACAACGGGTGATTCCGAGGAGTCCCTATCCGGTTTCAGACCAGGAAAAAGAGTGGCGTGAGGGCGTGATGAATCAGACCTTACGAGATACGCCGCTTGGCCGACTGGGAAGCGCTGATGAGATCGCGTCTGCCGTGTGCTATTTCGCCTCCGACGAGGCGTCCTATATCACCGGCCAGGTGCTTTACGTGGCGGGGGGCGGCGTGGGGTAAGGCAATTGGTTCGATTTGTGGTGTTGCCTCAGAAGGGCATGCCGAACCTATCGATCTCCCACTTTCGTGCTTGGTGAAAATTTATGCCTAATCGATATGCCTTTCTTGGGCTTTCCCATTCCCCTTTGCTGGGCCTGAATCCCGTAGCTGAAGAGGTCCGCGCGTCGCTTGATAGCGCGATTGGGGCTGCACGTGACTACGTTCATGAGTTTGACCCAGAGTTGATGCTGCTAGTGGGTCCAGATCACTACAACGGCTTCTTCAACGAACTGATGCCGCCCTTTTGCATTGGGAGCGCTGCGACCTCCGTAGGCGATTATCTGACTCCCGCAGGCGAGTTGAATGTCGCTTCTGAACATGCCGTCGCTCTGACGAGCCACTTAATGGATCATGGGTTCGATGTGGCTTTGTCGCGGCGTATGAAAGTCGATCATGGCTTTGTCCAGGCTTTGCAGTTCATGTGGGGAGAGGAGCTCAACACTCCACCCATGATTCCCATCTTTTTGAATGCCGTCGCGCAGCCTGGCGTGCCTCGATTGAACCGCTGTTATAACCTGGGTACGGAAATCGGGCGTTTTCTCGCTACTTTACCAATGCGTACGTTGCTCATAGGTTCCGGTGGTTTGTCTCACGAGCCGCCCGTCCCGACCTTAGATCACCCGGACGAAAGCGTGCGCGAGCGCATTATTGTGCGACACGAGCCCACGCAGGAAGAGCGTGAGAAAAAGACCCAGCGAGTCATGGCTGCCGGTCATGCGCTGGCAAGCGGTGCTTCGGGCATGAAGCCGCTCAATCCGGATTGGGATGAACGCTGGATGGACGCAATGGAGTCGGGGTGCTTCGATGACATCCTGCGATGGAGTGAAACATCGATTGACGAGCACGGCGGCCGCTCTGCGCATGAGTCCAAGACTTGGTTGGTGGCGCGCGCAGCCCTGGGCGCCGGAGTACCTACCGTTTGCAAGCTGCGTCATTACCAAGCCATTCCCGAATTTATCGCGGGCTACGGCATTTTGTTCATCGAAGAGGCCGCAGAAACACTCCAGGCGCCTTTGGCGAATACACACGTTTTAACGAGGATATGATGAGCGCTACTCCGTTCACCGAAGCACTAACGAGCCGGTTTATCACTATTACTGAAAATGGCGCTCCGCTCAGGCTGCACTACAACGACGTTGGTCAAGGCAGAGAGACGGTTGTGATGTTGCACGGCTCAGGTCCCGGTGCCAGTGGTTGGGCCAACTTTTATCGGAATATTGATCCACTGGCCAGTGCTGGCTACCGTGTGATTCTGCTGGATTGCCCGGGCTGGAGCAAGAGCGACACCGTTTTATGTAACGGCTCGCGTTCAGAGCTCAATGCACGCTGTCTGGGGGCGGTGCTCAATGGGCTGAATATAAACAAAGTTCACATCATTGGAAACTCTATGGGAGCTCACAGCGCGGTAGCGTTCGCGTTGAATCAGCCCCATCGCGTCGATAAGCTGGTGTTGATGGGTGGTGGCACGGGCGGACCGAGCCAATTCGTGCCCATGCCTACCGAAGGCATCAAGCTTATTGGTGCGCTCTACCGTGATCCGACCGTAGACAATCTCAAACGTATGATGAGCGTATTCGTCTACGACGCGAGCGGTTTGACCGATGAGTTATACCAGCAGCGCTTGGACAACATTCTTAAGCGGCGGGACCATCTCGAAAGCTTTGTCAAAAGCTTGGAGATGTTTCCGAAGCAATTTACCGATTACGGCCCTCGTCTGTCTGAAATCCAAGCGCAGACTTTGGTAATCTGGGGCCGTGATGACCGCTTTGTCCCGTTGGACATCGGTTTGAGGGTGATCTGGGGCATCCCGAACGCGGAGATGCATATCTTCAATCGTTGTGGCCACTGGGCGCAGTGGGAGCATGCGGAGAAGTTCAACAACATGGTGTTGAAGTTTCTTTCTTCGCCAGCTTGAAGATGGCTTGGGCAAGAGGGCGGGCCTCTTGCCCAGCTAAGCGTTGTCGAGTTTCCTCATCACGGCGATGCCAAGTACCCCCCCAGCCTTGGCGTTCCGTCGGCCACCGCTTCGCCGCGGCACATCATAAAAGTCTGTTCGACCTCAACGCTAAATATGCCGACGTGGTGAGTTTGGCGGCTACGCTGGATTATTTGCTGCGGGAAAGGGGGTAGTGCTTCGGTTCGCGAGCAGCGTTCGCTCCTACGGTTGATGGGGCGACATTCGCCTCAGCGCAATCAAGGCTTATTGCGCAGCACCCGCATCAGCTCGATATACCGCTGCGCCCCCAGCCCCAACGGCCGCTCCTTGGACCACACCACGTCCACCCACAGCTGCATCTGATTACTGATGTTGTCAAAGGCAATCTCAATCAAACCGCCCGCTTCAATCAGCGGTCGGGCCAGGGTTTGCGGCAGATAGGCCCACCCTATACCTGCCTGCACCAAGCCCAGCGTTGCCAAGTGGCTGTCCGTGCGCCAGACATGCCGGGACAGAACGAATCGGGAATCAATGCTGGATTCATTCCTGCCCGCCATGACGATCTGGCGTAGATCGATCAAGTCTTCCATGCGAACACGTGCGTCACGGCGCTTGGCCAGCGCGTGGTCAGGGCCGAGCACGGCAAGCATGATTTCGCTGCCGAGTTCTTGAAAGGCCTCGCGTTCATCCATTCTGGTGCGCTCAAAGACAACGGCCAGGTGGATGCTGCCGTCGTGCAGCATGCGCAAGGCGTCGTCTTGCGGTGCGGTCAAAACGCTTACCGCCAGTGCTGGAAACTGTTGAGCGAGAACCGGCAGTGGCTCACTCCATGCGGTTGACACCAGTTCGGGCGCAACCGCCAGCACCAGCTGCTGTTCCAGTCCTTGATGCAGGGCCAGCGCATGGGCGTCCAGTTGCCGCAGTTGGCTGGCCACCTGGCGCGCCATGGGTTCCAGGGAGCGGGCGGCGGCGGTGGGGCGCGGCTCTCGGCCTTCCCGGTCAAAGAGTTGAAGATCCAGCTCCGCTTCAAGCTGGGCAATCGCCATGCTGACTGCGGACGGCACGCGGTTCAAGGCGCGTGCGGCGGCAGAAAACGAACCTGCATCCAGGACAGCCAGAAGGACGCGGAGATTGTCGCTGTTGAAGGCCATAATCTTTCAAAAAAACTGATAGGAACTGACTTTATACATCAGTTTATGGGACATATAGTTCTACCTACACAGAGAAACTGCGTAGGCGCCTGAGCCTGCGTTAGCACGGCCCGCCCTCACGCCGTCAAGTAGGGCGCAAAGGAACCTCATGCAAGGCATCAAGAGAAAAATCGTCTACGTTTCGTTTTATGAGTTGATTGCGGTCTGTATCACCACAGTGGGCCTGTCATTACTGTCCGGCCAAGGGGCGGGGCATGCCAGTGTGGCGGCGGTGGCGTCTAGTACCATCGCGCTGGTTTGGAACCTGATCTACAACACGATGTTCGAATGGTGGGAGGCGCGTCAGGTGAAGCGGGGCCGGAGCATCTGGCGCCGCATTGCTCATGCCTTCGGTTTTGAGCTGGGCCTGATCGTCATGCTGGTGCCGCTGTTTGCGTGGTGGCTGGAGGTGTCCTTGTGGCACGCGTTTGTCATGGATCTGGGCCTGATCCTCTTCTTCTTGGTCTATACCTTCATTTACAACCTGTACTTTGACCGGATATTCGGATTGCCCGCCTCGGCGCAGCCCGCGTAAGTGGAAAGTGCGGCGGCCCTATGCCGCCGCACTTGTCCTCACCCCCGCTGCGGCATCGGATTGCCCGCCTCCACGATGAAGCGGGCGCAGGTGCTCAAGGCCCCGCCTTGCACTTCAACCCGATCCATCACTTTCAGCTCGGTCCGCAGCTCGCGCGGGGTGAACTCGAAGGTTTGGTAGCCGCGCTGGTCGTTGACGAATGCAATATTCGGGTTGTTGGCCAGCATGTGTTCCTGCCCGGGGCGCTCTGGTGAGCCGTCGCCGCCGGAGGTCAGCGAGGTGGTCAGGAATTCGGTGGCAATCGGGGTGCTCGTCACGTCCTGTTCTTCCGAAGGCACCACGCCAACAAAATACTGGTGAAGGTCGCCGGACAGCACGATGTTGTTGTGCGGACGGAGGGTTTTCAGCGCCTGGACCAGCCGTTCGCGCGCATGCGGATAGCCGCTCCATTTGTCCATGCTGACCACGGAATTTCCCGTCAGGGATTTGCGGCGCTCCTGCGGCATCAGCATGACTTGCTGGGCCAGTACGTTCCACTGGGCGTCGTGTTGAATTTGCTTGGTCAACCAAGCTTCCTGGGCGCTGCCGAGCAGGGTTTCATCGGGCGTGCGCTCGGTGCGGCACCAGGGGTGGCCTTTCTTCAGTTGCGAAGCCGTACAGAATTGGTCGTCGCGGTATTGTCGGGTATCGAGCAGGTTCAGGCGCAGCAGTTGGCCGTATTGCAGGCTGCGGTAGGCCAGGACGTCGGGGCCGTTCGGCTTTTGCGAGAGGCGCACGGGCATGTGTTCGTACCAAGCCTGGAAGGCCGCGGCGCGGCGGGCCATGTACTCGGCTTCGGGCGCGCCACGCGTGTCGTGCACGCCAGCCCAGTCATTGTCGACTTCGTGATCGTCGAAGGTGATGGCGAATGCGGCGGCGGCATGAGCGGCTTTCAGATGCGGGTCGCTTTTGTATTGGCCGTAGCGGGTGCGGTAGTCTTCCAGCGTATAAGCCTCTTTGCCGATGTGGGCGCGTTCCGGCATCTGGACGCGCAGGCCGCCGTGGCCGCGGCTGCTGCCCGAGGCGGTTTCATAGATGTAATCGCCATAATGAAAGACGAGGTCCAGGTCTTCTTCTCGGCTGAGGTAGTCGAAGGCGGTGAAATAGCCCGCTTCGTAGTGATGGCAGCCCGCCACGGCCAGTTTGATGCGCTCGGGCGTGTCGTTCAGCGCGGGCGCCGTGCGGACTTGGCCGATGGGGCTGACGGCGTCACCGGCCAGGAAGCGGTACCAATACGAACGGCGGGGCTGCAGGCCTTGAAGCTCAACATGCACACTGTGCGCCAGCGCGGGGTGCGCTGGTTCCGTGCCTTGTTGGACGATGCGCTGGAACTGCGGGTCGCTGGCCACTTCCCAGCGCACATTGATGATTTCATTGGGCAGGCCGCCGAGCGGCTCGACGGGGTTGGGGGCGAGCCGGGTCCACAGCACGAAGCCGTCGCTGGATGGGTCGCCGGACGCGACGCCGAGCTGGAAGGGGTCAATCGGAAAGACGGGTGACGCCCAGGTCTTCATCGGTATCAGGCTGCTGGCAACGATCAGTGCGCCAGCGTGGCGAAGAAAATGTCGGCGATTGAAGGAAAGCGGCGTGGGCATGGTCAGGTCATCCGTGAATGAAGGCGTTGATGCCGCAGTGTCGCGGATGCGGATGACAGGCAGCCCTCCTTTTCAATGCCGAAAAGCCGTCTACCCATAACGCTGAGCTATGAGTCTGCGTTGGCGCAATGTCCTTGCGGTGCCGAGGGCTGTTTGGCGTAGGCGTTCGGGAGGCATGGTAAAAACGGGCAGTCGCACTGATTGAAACCTGCGCGGTTTAAGGTGGCGGCATGGCCAATGATGGGACTTTTCGATTTCGACTATGGATTCTTTGACGCAAGCGGCGCTTGGCGCTTCGGTTTCAGTGGCCTTGATGGGCCGGCGCAGTTCCTGGGGCAAGGCGGCGCTGACCGGCGCGGTGGTGGGCACCCTGCCTGACCTTGATGTGGTGATCGATCATGGTGATGATCTGTGGAATATTGTTCGCCATCGGGCGGAAAGCCACTCCCTGTTTTTTCTGACTTTGCTCTCCCCGTTGCTGGGCGTGATCAGCGCGCGACTGACGAATCCCTCGGGCTGGCGGGAGAGCTGGAAGGGGTGGACGCTGGCCTGTTGGCTGGTGCTGATGACGCATGTGTTGATTGATTGGATGACGGTGTACGGCACGCAGGTGCTCCAGCCGTTTACCGATTGGGCCTATGCGCAAGGCAGTATTTTCATCATTGATCCGCTTTATACCGTGCCCATCCTGATCGGGCTGTTTGCGTCCTGGGGCCTGCATCGGCGGCGCGCCGCCTGGCGCTGGAATGCGCTGGGCCTGGCGCTCAGTTCCTCCTACCTGTTGTGGTCCATCGGGGCGCAACAGTATGTGGGCAAGCTTGCGCAGGACGCCTTGGCGAAACAAGGCCATGCGGCGCACAAGGTCGTGGTGACACCCACCGCGTTCAATACGGTGCTGTGGCGGGTGCTGGCCGTGACGCCGACGCAGACGTTGGAAGGGTTTTATAGCTTGCTGGATCAAGGAAGCGATCTTTCGATCACCCAGCACGACCGCAATGCCGACCTGCTTCAGCGGTGGGCGCATCTTCCGCATGTCCGGGC
>Ga0265293_10008432_pt1 | contig 15267 bp, 21 predicted proteins | sample Munlanlewell138R_FD_192505 | JGI IMG/M metagenome (GOLD analysis project Ga0265293, IMG submission 192505) | Leachate microbial communities from a municipal landfill in Southern Ontario, Canada - Leachate well 138R | ecosystem: Engineered > Solid waste > Landfill > Unclassified | place: Canada...
ATCATCGTCTTCTATTACGACGTATTCGCCGAAGGCGACGTTGGATCCGATGATGGCGTTGCTGGATATGGACATGGAGACCTCCGGGTTCGTAAGGCGAGGGCCGAGGCGACGGGGGAGACAAATGCAGGGACGAGACCTGGTGCTGTTTTTGCGGCTTGCGAATCGCCCTTCAAGCCTTACTAATTTCCCATTTACGAGTAATTTTATTGCTCTTCAATGCAAAATGCAAGGCGGAAGGCGGAAAGACCAAAGGCGTGAACGGAAAGTGCGTGAATCGGGAGTCGTGCGGCGGAGAACTTCCACAGGCAGTTGAGGAAGGCGCCCTGATGAAAATGCTATACCCTTAATACCATGAGGGTCAGTGAAAAATGGGCCCAACCCATACCAAACTGGGCGCTGATGCCGGAAGACCTGATGATATACTTCGAGGACAGAATGAAACAGAAACACTAGAACTCAGCCCCGACAGTGGACTTTACACAAAACATTACGCCCTCTTCGGTGCGAAGCCTACCCCCCCTCTCTCTGTTCAGACCACTTCGTCCCGGGGCGTTTTAACGAGGGACCGTGTCGATGGTGCAAGGGGTCGTTTTGTTACGAAACATTGATTCCGCCGCGAAGAAATACTCCCCCCTTGACACCCGGCAACCTTTGGGTGATAGTCTCATAATGCGACTTAACATGGAAGTTAAGTCATGAGAGAGTATACCTTGCTTTTCGAGGGCGAATTTCGCGCTTATGCCCTTGTGAACGAGGATGGGTCATGCAGCGTTGGGGATTTGCTGGAAGCGTTAAATGCTGTAAATCAGTACGACGCAACAACAAGACGAACCATGACCAAAAGGCTGTAATATCTTGTTGAGGGGAAATTGCCCAAGGGTTCACCTGTTCACCACTATGTAGAGAACGGAATATGGCAGATCAGTTCGGGCAAATACAGATTGATGTATTTTTTTGACAAGGAACGAATTATTATCTGTACCCACTGGTTTGAAAAGAAGAGTTCTAAAACCCCTCAACGGCAAATCAGAAAGGCCCTACTGCACCGAGAAAAATACTTTGAAGCCCAACAGGATAAAACTCTTTTTTTGAATGGGTGATGATCATGGCAAAACCAGGTAGCAGGTTTAAAAGAATTTATGAAGAAGCGAGGCGACACCACGATTACTGGATGGAGGATTTACGGCTCCAGTTTTTGAGCGAGATCTCGGCCCTAATGGAAGAGAAGGGCCTATCCCAGAAATCTCTCGCCGAATCCATGAACGTATCCGAAGCTTATATAAGCAAGTTTTTTAACGATAACGTTTCAAAAAACTTTACGATGAAGACCCTCATCGAAGTCAGCCGGGCGATCGGAGCGGTAGTGAGGATATCCGTAATCCCTGCACAGGAAGAGGAAGAGTCGAAGTGGTCGCTCCAGGATAGCAGCCTTGAGACGCCTTCCTGGCCGTTTCGCACTTCGGGGGATGGAATCAAGGAGTGGTATTCCCCCGACAACCGGAAGGACAAGGTATTGGCCGCCTGACCGATCATTCATGCGAGGCGGGAGATTATTTCCTGAGGAAGAGGGCAACCATGTCTTCGATAAAAAGTAAGGTCACAAAACTGGATGCCGTGAAAGCACCCATCAAATTGAGAAATTTGTTTTTCCCCTTGATGTACTTCAAGGCCTTCACCAAGGAAGGCAGCGATGAACCGAGGATGCCAGATCTTCAGACCATAAGGGCTAAGCCATCATTCAGTGAAGATCTTACAAAGTGTTCGGTCATGCTGAGAATAAAATCCGAAGAGGCCTCGGGGACGGACAAACTTTTTTATGAATACGAACTGGCGGCCTTTGGCTCCTTTGAATGGGCCGGCGAAAAACCCAAGGACGAGGAATTTTTGCTCAAATCCATGGCTGTGACGGGCGCAAACATTCTTTATTCAAGCGCAAGGGAGCTACTCGTTCTGATTTCTTCGCGCGGACCCTGGGGAAAGTGCCTTCTTCCAACCGTGTCTTTTATCCCAGAGGACCAACTCGAAGAGCCTGAATTAAAAGTCTCGCTGGAAAAACCAGATGCTTCGAAAAAGAAAAATCAGACCAGGAAGAAGCAAAGGTGACCAAGGGGAGGTTTCCTAGCCTCCCCTTTTAAATAAATCACACCGCCTTGAGTTTTTCGGCAAAAAGGTAAGAAATCTTTTCGTTCAGGGTTGTTGAGCCGTAACCCTCTTCATCATGAGCCAGTTTGGATAGTTTGGCGGCATTGAAGCGGCCCAACTTATGGAAAACCTGTCCAGCGAAATCCTTTTCCTCATCATCGAGCGACGAACTGGCACCGGGGTCAGCCAGGGTAAAATCCCTTCTTGTTCCTTCGCAGCGAGGGCATTCTTCTTCCGCTATTTCGATCACTCCGGTTTCGCCCAGGTAATTGAAAAGGGTGTACATGTCGTTTATTCCCTCAGGAACCGGCCCATAGGTGTAATGGGCATAGGACAATCCCGTGATGGACTGGGTGGTCTCCCGGAAAAAGGCGAAGTCGCAATAGAACAGGAGTTTACACATCTTTGTAATGCTGATGGGCTGCTCGGCAATATCCAGCAGGTAGGCGACCAATCCCTTTATCTTGTCAAGGGAAAACGTCCTGAAGCCGTTGAATTCATTGGGTTCACCTTCGGTGGAACGTTGCAGCAGTTCCTCCAAGTGGGTTCCCTTGTCGAAAGAGCTTTTTACCAGCCTTTTGAGCTTGTGGCGGACGTCCTCAGCCTCGGCGGCCGAGAGGCTTCCCTTGTTCCTTTCGAAAAGGGACAAAAGGGTTTTCGGTGCCTTCGCGGAATGAAGCAAAGCGTCGATAGCGGGGGTCTGAAGAGCACCGCCCTCGTAGCGGCGCAGGGATGCCACGCCTATGCCCAGGACCCGCGAGAACAGTTCCTGGCTGAAGCCGTAACCTTCCCTGGTCTCCCTTATTTCATCCGGGGTCATCAGGCGATGCTTCTCGCGGTAAGTCCGATAGGCGGCCTCCTGAAGCCTGTCGTAGGCTTCATCAAGGTATAAAGAGCCGCAGGCGGGGCAGTAGTTCAGCTCCCCCTCTACCTTAACTTCTTCCCCCCTTATATTCCATGTTTCCGAAACATCCCTGGGTTCCGGTTCGGCGACCTTACCGCACTCCGGGCACCTCACAGGCTTACTCATAACAGTAATCCTCCTCATATGATTCGTGACACGATAAAATTATCAGCATTTCTTCCTCATCGGAGATCTTGAGCTTGATGTATATCTCCACCATCTGATCATCGATCGTTTCTTTCTTGATGAATATGAAAATTGTGCCGAGGGAATGGTTGGCACTTTCCTCCTCTTCCGGGCCGGCTACCCTGTGGCGGGTATGGAGGTTCTGCACGATCCGGACTACATCCTTTTTCGTGAGCCCGTGCCTCTCCATGAATGACTTGTTCTTGGATCTGCCTCCAACGAGGTTGTATTTCTCTTGAGAAATGAGCTGTTTCGACTTGATCAGGAAAGATTTGACGGACTTGAGGCTTTCATCCAAACCAGGCCCTCCGGCATAGGTGTATTGTGTCTAGATAATAGCACAGGAAACCCGAAAAAGATATCAATTGATATGGACCATCTTCACTTGCTCCTTCGATCCTATAAAGAGCGCCCGTGCAGAATTCCTCTTTTCACGGGCGCTCCTGTGCTGCCTATGGTTTCGAGGCACCTCTGCGGCGCGGGTAGGTTAGGGTTTATGTATTACCTGCATCCTGACTCCCGCCGTCTGCCTCCTCGTTCTTCTGTAGTTTTTCCCTAATCCGCCCCACCCTGAAACTCACGGCCTGCTGGGTGACGCCCAGGCTGTCGGCGATCTCCTTTTGGGTGAAGCCCTCCGCCAGGAGCAGCACGATGCGGCTGTCGCGCTCGGGCAGGGTCTGCTCCGCCACCCAGCGGGTCCAGGGCAGTGCTTCCTCGTAGTGGGGCGAGTGCTTTTCGGGGTCGAACTCCACCTTTTTACCGGGTCGGTTCCACCACTTGGCCGCCCTGGCCCGAACCCTGGCCCGGACCCTCCATTTGAGGAACTTGGCCAGGTACTGCCTGTTCCTGCAGCGGGGCAACAGTTCCAATATGGCCAGGTAGCCCTCCTGGACAAGGTCGTTGAACTCGGCCCCGTTATTGCCGTAGGACCGGGCGACGGATTCCACCAGGGGGCGGAACCTGAGCAACAGGTCCTCATGTTCCTGCCGCTGCATGGAGCGGCACCGCCATTTCCCATTTATGCTGCTTCACGGGCAAGATGACGCGCTCGTCATTGCCGAATATTCCCAGGTGAACGAAATTCCTCTTACCGTAGGGGATGACCTGGTCGAAACCCATTTTCTCGGCCAGTTCGCTGAATTCCCTCTGTACTTCCTCGAGCACCACGACGTCGGCGGCCTGTCCCAGAAGATGCAGGCTGGCCTCGGCGCCGTTGACGTTCCTGTTGTGCCTGCTGCACCGGAAGCCGCTGGTCAGGAGCAGGGGGCTGCCCCAGGCATCGCGCAGGTTTTCGAGTTTGACCAACAGTTCGGGGTGCAGTTTTACGCATCCGCAGCACTTGCACTGGAACTCGGTCAGCCTGAAGTGGGGGGAGACGAAGATGTTGTTGGCTTTCAATCTATACGCCTCCCCGGTTCACTATGGCGACATGCAGTTCACGTATAGCCTGGGTGAGCTCTTCGAGCCGGCTTTCCATCCTTACCAGCAGGTAGGCCGCTACGGCCACGGCGAACCCACTCTGGATGGCGGAAGCCACGAAGTCTTCCATGATTTGTTCCCCTCCTTGTTCCCCCACGGGCTTGAAGCCCGCGGGGGATATGATTTATGGACAATTAACCATTCTAGATCAGGTCGGTGACGGTCCTGCCTATGATCTGGGCCGCCAGGATATCGGTCAGCCCCGAAGCAAAGATGTCGGCGTCGATGACGGCCTGCATGGCCGTCTCCACACCCTCGGCATCGAGGTCATCCTTGGGGTACCTGAGGGTCATCGGCCACTTCTCACCGGCAGCGGTGCCGAAAACCATTCTGAGAGTCTTTGTCTCCATCGTTTCACCTCCTTTCCATCAGTTACGGTGCGTACTAAACCACGAGACTGGTGTCGATCTTGCTGGTCTCCACGATGGGGTACTCCAGGAGATCGCCGAGAGCGGAAACCGCGTCGGTAACGTCATCGGCGGCGGCGTCTTCAGAAAGGTCCCTCAGGGAAAGGCTCCTGATGATGGGACGACCGTCGTCGTTGGTGCCTATCTGGAGCCTGAGGCTCAGGCGGCTGGAAGCGACGATATACTCTGCCATGGACTTCACCTCCTTTCGATGTTGAGATGGTCGAACCTGACATATATAAGAGTGCTTTCCGGATATAGTATATACAAATAGTTATCTAAAAAGGGCAACCCTTGGGGTCAGAGCTTGAAATGCAGCATTTGTATACATGAAGCCCGGGGGATGGGAAGGCCGAAAGGCATGAATGGGAAATACCGGGAATCCTGGGGCGGGAAGCCAAGGCAAAGGCCAAAGCTGGAGCCTGCACCACAGGCGAAGTGCCCCGGACCAAGTTAAAAGGCGTGTCTTTCAGCTTGATGGGGAGGGCGCGACACAGGGGAAAACCAAAAGAAGACCCAGGTATGATGGAGAAAGCGGGGTTATAAAAACCAACGGGGCAGAGGATAGGTTTCTGCTAGAATGTAGTAAAGTGATGATTTTGGGACCGGGAAGCACCGCAGGGGCGGCACGCAGGCCGAAGGGGGCGGAAAATCATGAAAGTACTGGTAACGGGAGTATCGGGCTTCATCGGGGGTCAGCTGACCAGGCACCTTCTGGATCAGGGTCATGACGTGCGGGGGGCGTCGCGGTGGCTGGACTCCCCTTTTCCCAGGGCCGAGAGGTACGATCATGTTACCGTCGAGGACCCCTCCTCCCCCAGGGCATGGAAACCGGCCGTTTCCGGGGTGGATGCCGTGGTGCACTTGATTGCGAAGACTTCCCCGCCCGAGAAGGACGATGCCGCTGAAGCGGAGGAACTCCGCAGGGTCAACGTGGGCCTTACGAAGACGCTCTTCGAGGCATCGTGGAAGGCCGGGGTGAAGCGGTTCGTCTACATGAGCTGCATGAACGCCGTGGGAGAGGAAACCGCGCCGGGAGAGGTCTTCGCCGAGGACACCCCCTGCAATCCGACCAATCCGGTGGGGATCACCAAGAGGGAGGCCGAGGAGATGATCCTCAAGTACCGGGGGAAGATGGCCACGGCGGTCCTGCGCGCCCCGATGGTTTACGGACCCGGTGTTGGGGGCGACTTCCTGCGCCTGGTGGAGGAAGTGAGTAAGAGGACCCCCCTTCCCCTTTCCGGTGTGAAGAATGCCAGGAGCCTGACCTTCGTGGGAAACCTGACCGCCGCTGTCGAAAAGATCATCGAGGGTGAAAGTCCTTCCGGTATCTACCATGTTTCTGACGGGGAGAAGGCTTCAACGCCGGAATTGATCGGACTTATGGCCTCGGCGATGGGGACAAAAGCGCGCCTGTTCTATGCTCCGCCGGGTTTGGTAGGGAAAATAGCCGGCCTTTCCGGGTGGGGCGAGACGTTCAGGGAGCTGACGCGATCGATGGTGGTATCCCATAAAAGGCTCGAAAAGGAACTGGGTTTCAAGCCGCCCTATTCGCTCAAGAAGGGGCTTGAGTTGACCTTTCGAAAGGGAAAGGTGATCGAACACTGAGGGTGAAGGGGAGACGGAAAGGCCAAGGCCGGGTCTTGCAGGCAGAAAAGCCGGCTATTTTTTGCCATCGGTGCAGCCCGCGAAAAGATTCCCCCCACACCGTCTTGGCCGACTTTGATCTCGATGGCATCCACCAAGGCGCCCTCTTCTACTACCAGATCGATCTCGAACCCGCTTCTATTACAGAGGTTCAGCTTTTTGCCCCGGTTCGGGCATTCTTTCATCGCTTTGAAAGATCACAAGGTTCCCGACGATGGCCCCCCCCTTGCGGGTGAGGGCCATTTCTATCTTTTTCCTCAACGCCGATACTTTCATGGTTCATTGCTGCACACCGGTATTAAAGGGCTTCGGGCCGCAAGGAGGGCAGCACCCCTGAACCGGAAGAATGAAGGCTTGAAGGCTGGGCTATGAGGGGAACTTTGGCGTGAGGGATCGGATCCCTAGGGCGAATACATCTTCCGATAGCTGTTGTTTACCCTCTCCGTCAAAGAGGACATATCCCTCTTTTATAAGGCCCTCGCGCCTTGCTTCGATGAGGTTTTTTGCATGTGACAGGCTGACGGAGGTGATTTTCTTTACCTCGAAGCCGAGGTTGCCGTCGCGGCCTTGGAGGATGAAGTCGACTTCCCTGTTGTTACGGTCGAGATACCAGAAAAGGCCCGTACCAGGTTTCAGGGAACTCCAGGCGCGAAGGGCCGTGAAAGCGGCGTTCTCGAAGAGGCTTTCCCCGTCGATGTTCCCCAGGTAGGAGGCGAACCCGGGGTCAGGGCGAGAAAGCCGTAAATCGTGAATCGAAATGGGCAAGGCCAAACCCTTTTCACCTTTAAACCGGGGCGGCTGGCTGTAGGCCAAATCTTCGATCTCCCCTCGGCTACGCTGTTCGCTCGAAATGACAGCCAGGAGCGTTTGTTGCTTTTTTGTGCATTTTTCGAAAATTGTCCAGGTTGTTGCGGCTGGCTCCCAAAGCGCTATAGTGAAATCAGTAATCCATGGCGTTAATCAAGGGTTGGGAAATTAGTCTTCATGTTCGGGGTGATAGATATGGAATTTTGGGATTCAGGGGAAACACGTTTGCCGCTTTCGGAAATAGAAAGAAGGGTGCTTCTGCTTTCGTCGCCGCTGGCAAGGAGGGCTTTTGGTTCGTTTTTAAGAAGTGACCTTGAAAGGGAAGGTGATATTTGGATTGCGTTGCTTAATTTTGACGAATTGCTTCTGATGGGGGAATGTATCAACAGAGACGTATGCCTTTTGGCGGCCGGGAAGGACAGGACAATTCTTGAGGGGATCCTTTCGAAGGTGCGAGACCGCGTTGATGATCTGCCTTCCCTCGCAGATTCTACCTCGGACAGGGTTCGCCCTTGGGCGCCGGACGATGAATTAAGGCAAAAGGTAGCCCAAACAGTTAAAGACTGGGAAAATGGGCGCTTGCCGGATTGGGACAAGGCGCTGAAAAAACTCTCCCGTGATCACAACGAGTCTCCCATTGACGAATTCTACGGGCTTTCACCAAAACAAATGCACGAGCTTTTGAGGCTGGGCTGGTGGAATAACGGAAAGGCAATAAACCTGAATGTCGACCTGCCCGCCGATATGCTTGAAAACGCCCCGCTGCTTCATAACTGCCGAGTTCTGCTGGAGATTGTAGCGGGATCAGGCGGGGTAAAGGCTACGGCGCGGGGGAATCTGAAAAGAGATACGGTGCAACAGGTTTACGATAAGGCCATTTTCAAGGGTTTCGATTTGTACGATGTGTACTGGCAGCCAGGCGTGATTAACGAGGAAGACGCTCCGGCCGTGCATATGGCCAGGGTAGTATGCGACGTTGCCGGGCTTCTTAAAAAAAGAAAGGGCCTTTTCGAGATTACCAAGAAGGGGAAGTCTCTTTTGGTCGAGGGGAAGGAGGGCCGACTGTTCGCCCACCTTTTCGACGTGTATTTCCGCCAATTCAACCTGGCTTACTGCGACGGGCTTCCCGAGCTGACAGGCTTGCAGAATACTTTTCCCTACACTCTTTACAGGCTGTGCGAAGTGGCCGAAGGCCCCCTGGTGGGCGAGAAAAACATTGCGGTTTCGCTTATTCACCCGAACTTGCTGGATGAGATAGCCGCGCTGGAAGAACGTTATATGACCCCCGAAAAGTTTCTGGATATACGAGTTCTGCGCCATCTGGAAGTGTTTTCGCTGATCGCAGTTTCAAGAGGGTTGACGGAATCTGGTTATGGCTTCAGGGCGCAGTCATTTCGCAAGACGGAGCTGTTCGACAAGTTTATTTCGTTCCGTTTCTGATGAGGGGGGGGGCGCGACTATGAATGGGAAAAGGAAACCGGGAAAAGATCAGTGGGAAAAACTGTTTGACCTGGCAAGGAATTACGCCCGGGCCAAGCCGTGGGAACTTTTTTCGGACATGGATCTCTTCGCGCTGTCCAGGCCGTCGACGCAAGAGTTGGTGTTTCCGCTGATTATGGGTTGCGGAGGAGAGTTTTTCGGGCTTTCATTTTACAGGGGCGAGACGGGGCTTGTTCACTATTCCCTGGCCCAGTCGGAAATGGAACCGGATAACCCCCTTTTCCTGGCGATGTATAGCAACTTGCTGCTTTCATTTATGGAGTGGGAATACCTGGAAAAGCACGACATTGTTCTGCCCGGGATTTCGGAAGTCCGGATAAAGAGGCGCAAGATGTGGCCCCAGTACCGGAAGATGGGGTGCATGAGGGTTAACAGCGGAATCACCAAGGAAGAGGCCGATCTTTTCATCGAGATGATCCCCCTGGTTCTTGAGGTTGTTGACCTGGTGCGCAGCAATTCGAAGTTACTTGAAGTTTTTGATGAAAAGCCGATTCCGCTTTTGCTGAAAAACGAGGCCGGGCGCTGGGTTTCAGCGAATTTGCAGAATATCCCCGGCGCCATGGATATCCTGGAACCTCCGAAACTGATGGGGAACCGGGACGCCGATATGCTGGGGAGCCTTGAAATAAGAGAGGATAAGTGGCAACTTGGCTGGAAGGTGGCTCCCGCGTTTTTGGGAAATGACCCTCAAGACATGGCTTCCATGGCAGTAATGCACATTGTAGATAAGGAGACGGGCGTTCCCAGGCAATTCAGAACGATATCTCCGGACCGACCAGAGGATTTATGGATTGATTTCTGGAGGGAACTTGTCTCCATGGTTAAGGAGGAAAAGTTTCTGCCTTCCGTGATAGAGGTTTCGGACCCCTGGGTGGCCGAGGCGATCAAACCCCTCGGCGACTTGGGGATAAGGATTGTAGAGCGGGAGTTTTTGCCCGAGCTGGAGGCGGTATTTGATTTTGTGTTTAGTCAAATGCCCCGGGGCGGGTAAGAATGACAGGGTTAGAAGTCGCGGTATTCAACCGTATTATATACAAGCTTTTAGTTACTGTATTTGAGGATATATTTTAATGGAAACATCTTTGGGACAACCGGGGGAGAAGGAACGGATCGAGGCGAAGGTCACCAAAGAAATGAAGGACCTTATACTAAAAGCCTCCTTGATGAAAGTCAGAAGCACCAGTGATTTTGTGGTCGCATCAGCCTTTGAGGCTGCAAGGGAAACTATCAGGACAAGGACAACTCTGGAACTGAGCGTCAGAGACCAGATAGCCTTCGCTGAATTGGCGATCAAGCAGTCCTCCCCGAACGAGAGACTGAGAAAGGCAGCCGATCGATCGGGATGTCCCGGCAATTGCAGGATTTTATACCCTGTCCGTGTATTCAGTAAACCTTTCGGACGTTCCTCCCTCCATGGGGAAAAAGATCCCGCGGTATCCTCATGTACCAGCGGTACTCCTGGGAAGACTGGTGTTAGACAAGTGTTACCGGGGGAAAGGTGTTGGAGAAGACCTTCTTCTTGACGCCATGAACCGGCTGAACGACAACGATATCTCCTGGTGGGCAATGGCGGTTGATGCAAAGGATGGGTCCAGGGAGTTTTATCTCCATTATGGTTTTCAACAATTCAAGGATTCGCCCGACCGGCTTTTCTTCCCATGTAAACTACCAGGGCTGCGATATTAAACGACCAGTAAATTCCTGGGCTTTGAATCGCGGCATTTGCTTACGAATACGGTGTGTCAGGCGAAGTGTAAGCTGGTGAGGACGGCTGTGTAGAAGTCTTCCAGGTCCTTGAGGTTTTTGGTGAGGATGGATTTAAGGATCTCCAGGTTGAGAGCCTGGTAGTTGTGAATGGCTATGTTGCGGAAACCCGTCATCTTCTCCATCCTTGAGGCTGTGAGTGGGTCTATCAGGCCTTTGTCCCTTAACAGGGTGAAATTTTCCCTTACCGTCTCGGGAAGCCCAAGCCCTTCGGAGGCCACGATGTGCGAGGCCAGATCGATAGAGGCCTGGATGGCACGCTGGAGGTTGAGGACATAGATATCCTGCTTGTCGATGTCATCCAGGCTGGCAGGGTCGAGGGCGGTGACATCCCGGATCCTTTCTAGGCATTTCTGAATGGTAGCCACTTTCGCAATTACTATGTCCTTGTCAGGCATAGATTCTTCTCCGCAGAATCTTCTCTTCCGCTTCCTTTCGAAAGAATTTCAGGTCGCTATATTCGTTGAGAGTCTTGGTGAAGTACTCTTCATAAGCATTTTTCCCCCTGTGGATGACCAGGCCGTTTTTGAGCGCCTGCATCCGGATGATGGGTCCAGCCGAGTTCAGCAGGACCAGGTCCACGTCTTTTCTGAGCAGAAGGGTGAGGGCCTCTCTCAGGTTCGCTACCTGATTCGCATCGGGGAACTGGTCGAAGAGGACAGCCACGTCAACATCGCTTTCGTCCCTCGCTGTGCCCTTTGCGTAGGAGCCCATGAGGAAAACGAGCCTGGCGGCTTTATAGTTGACAAAATATTCCCTGAGGGCCATTTCTATCTTTTTTCTCAACGCCGATGCCTCCATGATTCATCGCTGTACACCGGTATTATAGAGCTTTAGGAGAAGAAAGAGGAAAAGATGCGTGAAGAGGGTTTCTGACGCCTTTCTTTAGGCCCCCTCCCACACTAGGATGGCTTTTTCCTTCTTGAACTTGTCCTCCAGTTTTGCGTACTCCCCATCGGCCAGGATCAGGGTGCGGATTTTGCGGTCGATAAGTTTTTCGGCCTTTTTGGCCAGCTCGGCCAGGTAGGCTTCGTCCACTTCGCCGACCAGGACGAGGTCGATGAGGCCCGAGTCGATGCCCTTCGCGTAGTCGCCGGTGACGAAGGCCAGTTCCACGTTGCCCAGGCGGGCGACGACCTGTTCGACAAGCCGGTCGAGGCCCACGGTCTTGGCGACGATACGCCGAATCTCGGGGAAAAGAGGGTGCTCCCGGTTGGCGTTGTAGAGAATGGTGCGGCCCTCGGACCTGGATTCCAGGATGCCGGCCTTCTGGAGGCGATTCAGTTCCACCCTGACCCCGTTGGTGGATTCGCCGAATTCGTCGGCCAGTTCCCGCAGGTAGGAGGTGGTGTCGGGGTTGATGAAGAACTTGAGAAGTAGTTTGATCCTGGTCTTCGAGGTGATGAAGCTTTCAAGCATAAGAAACCCCCAGGGACGTGAGATGTCGGACAGAACGACGTAAATCGTGAATCGCTTGGATCAGGTTCGCCAACGGTGAAGGGTAAGGAAAACCGCAAGACCAGGGCTTCTCACCCCAGAGAACGCCGACGAAGTACCCCGAACATAGTGAAGGGGTAGGATCAAGGTCAAAAACAACCCCAACCCTTTTCACCACATACAAGGTACTTTGGCTGCGTTCCGTCAACGTAGGGGAGAACGCGTTGCGATTCACGGTTGACGATTTACGTTATGATTTACGAGTAATTTTATTGCTCTTGGATGCAAAAAGCAAGGCGGCCGAAGGCCCTTGGGGTCAGAGCTTGATTTTGAGCATTTGTATACCGTAAGGGCGAGAAGGCCGTGAGTTGGGAAACGGATCCGTGAATTGGAAATCGTGAGTCAAGAATCGTGGGACAAAGAGAAAAGCGTAAACCGTGAAGCAAAAGCGAAAGGCGTGAACGGACAACGGGAGATCAACCCAAAGGCGAAGATCGCACCACGGGGGCCAAAGACTTCGGGATTGCAAGGCAAGGATTCGCTGGAAGGTTTTTATTCGGTCTTGAGGGCTTCGCCCCAGTAATTCCAGGAGACGATGCGGATGGTGGGGATGTGGCCCATTTGAAGGCCTTCGAGCCCGAAGGAGGCCCCTTTGAGGAGGGTCGGAACGTCCCGGTCGAGGTGGCATCCGCCGGAAATGCTCTGCCAGCCGGGGTTGAGGGCGCGCTGCCACCGTCTGACACCGGGTTCGGGCGCCAGGCCGTGTTCGCTGAAGACGAGCCTGCCGCCGGTTTTGAGGACCCGGCGGATCTCCGTGAGGGCGGTGCGGGGATCGGGCAAGGAGCAGAGAGTGAAGGTCATGAGGACCGTGTCGAAGGTCCCGTCGCCGAAGGGGATATCCTCGGCGCCGGCCCGGACGAGTTCTACGTCGAGGCCGGACCGGGCGACGCGCTCGGCGGCGAGGTCGGGCAGGTGCATGAAGGGGTCGAGGGCGAAGATCTTTTCGACCTTCGCCCTGTCATAGTAGGCCATGTTGAGGCCGGTGCCGAAGCCCACCTCCAGGACCCTGTCCGAGGCGAGGGGCACCACCCTCCCGCGCTGCTTCATGAGGGGGCCGGTGCTCGCCGCGTGCTCTATGACATGGGGCAGGATCCTGTCGCGATACCAGGACATGGGTTACCTCCGGTCATTTACCGCTCGAAGGGCGAAGAGGCCTAGATTAATTTCCTGGCCAGCTTCTGGACCCAGGGGGTCTTCATCTTTTTCATCATCCAGTCCTCGGTGACCATTTTGTTGATCATCGAGACCGACGGGAAGGAGTGCTGCATCATCATCACGTGGTGCATTTTCTTTTTGTACTGGATGGCCATGGTCCACTCGTTGATGAGTTCGCTGGCATTCTCGCCCACGATGGTGGCCCCGTGGATGCGCCCCCTGGAGTCGGTGACAATTTTTATGAAGCCGTCGGGGTGCCCGTCGGCCACAGTACGGCCGTAGGTGCGGAAGTCCTTTTTAACGACCTCAACCTTGAGGCCCTTCTCCCGGGCCTGCTTCTCGGTGAGCCCCACCTGGGCCACCTCGGGCTCGGTGAAAACCGACCAGGGCACGGCGTAGCGCTCACGCTTGAGGATGGGTAGCGAAAGGGGCGACAGGGAGTGCATCAGGGCGAGCATCCCCTGGTGCATGGCGGCGTGGGAGAAGAGGTTCTGACCGTTGCAGTCGCCGACGGCGTAGATGTGGCGCCTGTTGGTGCGCAGGTAGCTGTCGACGGTGATGCCCTTTTTGGTGTACCCGATGCCGGCGTTGTCCAGCTTTAGGGGTTCCAGAAGGGGCTTTCGACCTGCGGCGACGAGAAGGCGCTCGGACTTCAGGACGATATCGCCGGCCTTGACGACCACCTGGCCGCCTTCGATGGAGACACTCTCGATGCTCGCGCCGTTATGGACGGCTATGCCCTCGTCCAGGAAGGACTCCTCGAGGAGTTGGGCCGCCTCGGCGTCACCCAGGGGGATGAGATGGGGGTCCATGTGGATCAACGATACCTTCGTGCCGAGGCGGGTGAAGGCCTGGGCCATCTCGCTGCCGATGGCTCCCCCGCCAATGATGGTAAGGCTTTCGGGCATTTCATCGAGTTGGAACAGGTTGGCGTTGGTGAGTATGTCGGGGATATCCCGGAGTCCGGGGATGGGCGGGATGAAGGGCTCCGTGCCGACGGCAATGAAGATCTTTTTCGCCCGGTAGTCCTCGCCGCCCGAGCGGACGGTGCGGTCGTCGACGAACTCGGCCTCGCCCTGGACCAGGTGGACCTTCTCGAAGACGCTCATCATCTTCTTGCCTGTGATGCCGTTAATCTTCTCTCGGACGACGCCCATGGGGTCGAAGTCATCGACGGAGAGCCCGGCGGTGATGCCGTATTTTTTCAAGGTTTTGGCCGAGTGGAAGGCCTCGGCGGCCTTCAGGAGCGCCTTGCTGGGAATGCAACCGCAGTTGAGGCATTCGCCGCCGACCTTGTACTTTTCGAAGGAGACCACCGAGAGTCCCAGGGCGGAACCCATGGCGGAGATGGCCATCCCGGCGGGTCCCATGCCGACGACCATGATGTCGTATTCTTTCATGCGCCTCATCCTCCCAGTGAACGGAGATTGTGACATCTTTAATTTAACGCTCTCATTATACCCCCTACTGGTATAGAGTCAAGGTTTGGGGTCAGGGCTTGATTTTGAGCATTTGTATACTAAAAAGAGTAGCAGATCGACATGGGACAAGAGACCCGTTCCAGGGAAAACCAAGATCAGACCGGGAAACAGCTTTATCGGAAGTGGTGGATCGTCAATCTTGGATCGGAGAGCATATCCGAAAACAAATGGTTTCGGTACTCTAAAACTGACCACTTTTATTGGAAACGACAGCCGAAAATTGACCACCTGACCATCGCTCCGTGTATCATCGGCGAAAAGTTAACGACTGTCGAGGATACCGGAGGGGGAAAGG
>Ga0265293_10008433_pt1 | contig 15261 bp, 15 predicted proteins | sample Munlanlewell138R_FD_192505 | JGI IMG/M metagenome (GOLD analysis project Ga0265293, IMG submission 192505) | Leachate microbial communities from a municipal landfill in Southern Ontario, Canada - Leachate well 138R | ecosystem: Engineered > Solid waste > Landfill > Unclassified | place: Canada...
TGGATTTCCAGGTTGAGCTGATGCGCGCCATTCAGGACAATCCGATGCTGGAGTTAGTAGATGATAACCAGATATCGTCTGAAACACCAAATTCCGAGCCGTCTTATGCTGAGGTTTTACAACAGGATTGGGATCAGCGTAAGCCTGCCACTGCCAATCCTGATGACGATGATTTTTATCCTGAAACCGCAACCAGCGTCAGCCTGGAAGAATATTTGCGCAGCCAGCTGGGTACGACGCGTGCGTTGGAACGTGACATGCTTCTGGTTGATGTCCTGATTGATGAGCTGGACGAAAATGGATACTTGCATACCCCGCTGGAAGAGGTTGCCGGTTTTTTTGAGGCAGAGCATGAGGTAACCGAAGAGGAGTTGACGGTTGCGCTGCGTTTATTGCAGTCGTTTGATCCTCCGGGCATTGCCGCCCGCAGCCTGTCCGAGTGCCTGTTATTGCAGCTTTCTCGTGAAATGAGTCCTGAACCCCAGAGCGAAGTATTGGCCTGTGCCAAAAAAATTTGTGCCAATGCCCTGGATGCGCTAGCAGCGGCTGATATGGGGATCCTGCAAGCGGTAACCGGTGCCGATATTTCCCTGATTCGCCAGGCCCATAGTCTTATCAAAGGCCTTGACCCACGTCCTGGCAAAGCCTGGAGTACGCCAGCTGCCGATTATGCGGTACCCGATGTGCTGGTGCGAAAAATCAATCATGAATGGGTTTTATCGCTTAACCAGGGCATTTTGCCAAAGGTTCGGATAAATGTCGAATACGAAAGCATGATCCGGACCTTGGGTAAAAAGGAGGATACCGGTTTAAGTGAACAGTTAAACCATGCAAAAGGTTTTTTAAAACAGGTCAATCACCGTTTTAGCACTATTCTGGATGTTTCCCGGGTCATTATGAAATACCAAACGGCTTTCCTTGAGGAAGGCATGTCTGCCATGCAGCCCCTTACCTTAAAAGAGGTGGCGCAAGAGCTGGATATTCACGAATCAACCGTATCCCGAGCCACCACGCAAAAATTCATTGCCACCCCACACGGGGTATTTGAACTGAAACATTTTTTTGGTTCGGGCGTGGCTACCGAGTCTGGTGAGCAAACCTCGGCCAAGTCAATTCAATTGAAAATCAAGGCGCTGGTTGATGTCGAAGATGCCAAAAAACCTTTATCTGACAGTAAGTTATGTGATTTATTGATGGCAGATGGTTTGTTAATTGCCCGCAGAACCGTGGCCAAATATCGTGAAGCCATTGGTATTCCCCCTGCTTCCAGAAGAAAAGCCCAGGCCTTTCTGAAGGGTTGATATTTGTTTAATAAAAACCAGAAAAAAATATTGCGAAAAAAATAAAAATAGATGATAATGATTCGCATGTATATTTGTATTTGTAATGCCATCACAGAAAAAACTGTTATTGAGGCAGTCAATAACGGAGCGTCAACCCTTGGTGATTTACAGGCCGAGTTAGGTGTTGCATCGTGCTGTGGTTGCTGTGCTCAAACTGCTAGCGAATATCTTCCGCAAGATTCAGCCTCTAATGCAGCGGCTCAAGAGTATGTCAGTGAACCACGCAGCCGTAAGGCAATTGTGTCCACGGCACTCTGGTAGGCAAAGCATATAGAAAAGCCTGGCGTTTTCGCATCAGCTTCTTCTTTGTCAGGAAGAGGGGCCGTTGTGCCATTCATTTGGGTAAATCTGTTTCGTAACCGCTTCCAATATATAATGGTGGCCTAGGGGTCGGTGTTGTCGTTGTATGCCGGAGTCCCGTTGAGCAAACTTGAAAAAGGAAGGGTTATGAAAGGCGATAAAGAGGTTCTTAAATACCTGAACAAGCAATTGACCAATGAATTAACGGCAATTAATCAGTACTTCCTGCATGCCCGTATGTTGAAAAACTGGGGCTTTAATGTTTTGGGCAAGCATGAGTATGAAGAGTCCATCGAAGAGATGAAGCATGCCGATGCCTTGATAGAGCGTATTTTTTTGCTGGAGGGATTACCCAATTTGCAAGACCTGCACAAGTTACGCATTGGTGAGGACGTGCCGGAAATCCTGTCTTGTGACTTGCACCTTGAGGTAACCGCTCATGGTACGCTTACTGAAGCGATTGCCCATTGCGAAAAAGTGCGTGACTACGTTTCCCGTGATTTGTTTCGCCGTATTCTTGATGATACTGAAGAACATATCGACTGGTTGGAAACCCAAATTGAACTGGTTGACAAAGTAGGCTTGCAAAATTACCTGCAAAGCCAGATGGGTGAAGAATAAATCGCGTTAGCAAAGTCAGTTAAATTGGTTTGAAAGCAGGTAACTGATTTAAGTTAAGTAACAAAAAAATGGTCTGGGAGGTATTTTCCAGGCCATTTTTTTTGTTCTAACGCTCGGGGCAGTCTTTCACTTTACCCCAGGCATTGTTGGCACCACAGTATTGCTCGCGGACTTTGCCAAGGCAAGTGGGGCGCTCAAAAAAGCCCAGGGTGCGGCAGTGGGCAACGGCACGATGAAAGGCGGGCTCCCAGGCATAGCCGCCTGCTGAGGTACCCGGTACTTGTGTGGGGCGGGTAATGGGGGTGGCCTGAATAGGGGCGGCGTCTATTCGGCCGCTTGCCGTACCAATGGTGATATTGGCATTCGGATTGTATTGGCTGCTGGATGCAGTCAGGATGTCTGATTTTTGTGAGGCTTCTATGGCCCAGTCTATACCGGCGGGTTTTTCAGGGACCCCCTGGGCGCCACTCATAAGGGGTTGTTGGGGCTGACGCAGCACGGGACGTCCGAACTGATCAACCTGTGGGGGAGGATCAAACTCGGAAACGTTGGGTATGTTGGCTGTGGTAGGCGTATGGGCAATGAGCCACTCGCCCGCCTGGATGCCACCCCATGTGGCCAGTCCGGCAAATATCAGTAAAGAAATGAATAAAAAACGCCAAGACATTAATAAATTACCCTTCATTGATGTGTGGTTCATTTTAGCTGTTTTCCTAGAACACCTGACCGGCATGTTCACGCATTGCATGAAAATTAATTTCAGGATTCAGTTCCTGGGCAACACGAAGCTGGGCAGGGGAGGTAATCAGGAAAGCTAGCGCATCAACCACATCATAAGCGATATGGGCAGCGTTGCTGTCCATGAATTTGCGCAGTGCTTTTGGATTGTCACTGGTTACCCAGCGTGCCATCGTATATCTAGAGGGCATTAAACGCGCTTCCACCCCATATTCGGTTTTCAGGCGGTGAGCAACCACTTCAAATTGTAATTGGCCAATGGCACCCAGCAACAGGGCACCGCCGGCCGCTTCCGGACGAAATACCTGAATGGCGCCTTCCTCACCCAATTGGGTAAGGCCGGTACGCAGCTGCTTGGTACGTAAAGGATCTTTGACTTCGACACCCTGGAAGAGTTCGGGGGCAAAGAACGGCAGTCCGGTAAATTGCAGGGTTTCGCCTTCGGTCAGGACATCACCCAAGTGCAGGACACCGTGGTTGGGAATACCAATCACATCACCGGCATAGGCCTCGTCAAGCAGGTCGCGGCGCTGGGACAGGAACGAAACCACGTTGTTGGGACGGATTTCCTTGCCGGTACGGCTGACTTTCAGGCGCATGCCGCGTTCAAACTTGCCCGAACTGACTCGCACAAAGGCCACGCGGTCGCGGTGGGCCGGATCCATATTGGCCTGTACCTTGAAGACGACACCGGAAAATTTGGGCTCATCGGGCTGCACGATGCGTTCCAGCGCCTGGCGAGGTCCCGGTTTGGGCGCCCATTTAACCAGGGCGTCAAGCACCTCTTGTACGCCAAAGTTGTTAACCGCCGAGCCGAAAAAAACCGGTGTTTGTTTGCCAGCCAGAAAGGCTTCGTGGTCAAAATCGGGGGTGGCTTCCTTGATGAGGGATATTTCTTCATGAGCCTTGTCGAAGGCAGAGCCGAATTTTTCTTGGATCAGGGGGTTGTCGAGGCCTTCGATAAAATCATCGTGGCCGCGTCGTTCCTGGCCGGGGCGGAACAGTCGCATGCGGTCTAGTTGCAGGTCATAAACGCCACCAAATGATTTGCCCATGCCAATCGGCCAGGTAAACGGGATGGTGTCCATGCCCAGGTGTGATTCAATTTCACCAAGCAGGTCCAGCGGTTCACGGACTTCGCGGTCAAGTTTGTTGATGAAGGTGAGAATGGGGGTGTTGCGAGCCCGGCAAACCTGCAACAGGCGAATGGTTTGCGGTTCGATACCGTTAGCGGCATCAACCACCATGATGGCCGCATCTACCGCGGTCAGTACCCGATAGGTGTCTTCTGAAAAGTCCTGGTGTCCGGGGGTATCCAGCAGATTGATGACACAGTCCTTATATTCCATTTGCATGACGGATGAAGCAACCGAAATTCCCCGTTGCTTTTCAATTTCCATCCAGTCGGAAGAGGCATGGCGGCTTGCCTTTCTTGCTTTTACGCTACCGGCGATCTGAATCGCGCCTGCAAACAGGAGCAGTTTCTCGGTAAGGGTGGTTTTACCTGCATCGGGGTGGGAAATAATGGCAAAGGTACGGCGACGGGCCACTTCCTGCTTGATTGATAAGTGTGACATTAATTAAAAACGGTATATAGTCACCCGGGATGGGATGATAAGGCAACAGATTGATGGATGATTCGGGGATTCGTGCAAAAACATTGGTAGAATGCCAGAAAACGTTGTTTATTATAATCTTTATCGGTTTTTTTTGTGAAAGAAAAGGGTTGCAAAGGCTAAGTCATTATGGCAAACAGGAAAATTAAAATACAGGACTTTCTTTCCAATGTCCCATTGTTCAGTGAGCTGGAACCGGCCGAGCTGGATTCCATCGCGTTGGGAACCACCGAGATGCAGGTCAGGCGCGGCGAAATTGTGTTTCAGCGTGGCGAGCCTTGTCTGGGGCTGCATGTGCTTATCTATGGCCAGATCAAACTGTCAGTGGTTTCATCACCCGGCAATGAAAAAGTGGTCAAGATCATTCATGCCGGTGACAGCTTTGGTGAGGCGCTCATGTTTATGGGCAAGAACTATATCGTGACGGCACAGGCACTGGAAGACTGTCTGGTGCTGCATGTCAGTCGCAATGTCATCAACGCTGAATTGGCCAAAAGCCAGAACCTTACCTTCAATATGCTCAAGGGGCTTAGCCAGCGGCTGTATGGCCTGATGGAAGACGTCGAGTCGTACTCCCTGCGTTCAGGCGCACAGCGGGTGATTGGGTATTTGCTTAAGCACGATCATTGTGAAAACGGGGAAACCATTACCTTAAGCACCAGCAAAGCCATTATTGCTTCGCGCCTTAACATTACCCCAGAACACTTTTCGCGTATTTTGCTGGATTTAAGCACGCACGGCCTGATCAAGGTAAAGGGAAAAGAAATTACCATTCTGGATATGCAGGGGCTTATTGATTTTTAAGCGGTTTTTTATACTGTTTGGCAAGCCGGCGGTAGATGCTGACGGCACTCAGCAGATTAAAAAACAGCATGCCTGCCGATACCAGCAGTAACAGTGCCGCCAGGCTGGCAAAGCCGGGAACCTGCCAGGCTGCCGCCAGCATGGCAGGTACGGTAAGCAGTTGCATCCAAAACTGGCGAATGGCACGGGCTTCAGGCAAAATATCTTTGATTTTGGGTACGGCGCCCGAACGGAACGGGACGATTTCCTGGCTGTGCAGCAGTACCAGAAAAGGCACAATTTTGTACAGCATGCCATTAATGGCGGAATAGGCGCAGCCTAAAATAAACAAGATGCCCAGCGACAGTTCCAGTTGCGGCAAGCTAAACAGTTGCAGCAGCGGTAACAGGATACTGCTGCCAAGCAAGCTGGCCAGTGACAGCCGCCAGAACAGGGTGGTGACATCGGGTTCAGGGCGTTTGCGGCCTTTAAGTAAAATGCCGGTCTGGATAGTGAAAATAATGGCCAGCAGGGCCAGCACAAAAACCAGGGCGGTTTGAAATATACCCGTATGCAGGCCAAACCATTCAGAGAAAACAGTCCAGAGTAGCAATACCACAAAAAGAACCGGCAACAGGCGTTGTGTCATGCCGGCGGGATAAATCTCAGTAACCTGAAACAGGGGGATAACCTGAAAGCTGATGCCCATCAGCAAAATGGCGACCCAGCCGGCCAGGCCCCACAAGGCATGCAGGTTGGTAAGCGCTACCAAAGACAGGCCCAAGGGGTGAGTAAATGCATAGATCAGGGTCAAACCAAGAATAACTGTGATGGTCAGGCTGGCTACGCTATATCGTATTGCCAGAATGGAAGCCCTGGCTTTTTCTGCCTGCTGTTTGCGTGACAGCCAAAACCCAAGATTAAGCGCAAAAATGAAAATGCCCAGGCCTGCTCCCAGCAGGATGGCTGCTGTGATGAAAAGCAGGTTGGACGGGGTAAGGAAGGCGACAGCCAAAGATAAGGTGCCTGTTGCCAGAAGGAGAAATACAATCAGTCCCAGTGGGTTGGGATAGGGTATTTGAATACGGAAGGCAACCGGCAGGAGTTGGATTAAAGAACCTGCCATGCTCATGGTAAGAATGCCCAGCGTGAAAAGATGGGTAACACTTAGCATGACCGGCGACCAGCGGCTTGACCAGGCATCGGGGCCGAAAAACAGCAATACCAAGGCTGCCAGCATGGCAAACAGCGGGGCGGCCAGAAAAAAACGCACCGGCGCTATCAGGCCGGGCATGCTGTCGAACGTTAAAGCACGTTGCATTAAGCCTTTTTCCAGATGATTACTTCATAAGAGTAATCAGGCTGCTTGCGGATACTGTATTCGAACTGCTCGCTTTCAAGAATGCGAAACAGGGGAAGGGGTTCGCGGTCTATCAGCATGCGCAGGCGTTTCTCACCATTATTGATTTGGGGTAATAATTCCAGGACCCGTTCCATGGGTTCAGGAGGGGGTAAACCACGTACGTCCAGCTGAATATCATTATTCATGTTTAATCCGTAAATAGGGCAGTTGGTGAGCCTGGCAGGGCAAGCGTTAACCGTGCTGACAGGCGTTATGTAGATACATATCAATATATTATCAAATTAATATTGATGCCTTGCTTTTTCTTGATCTTGCTCAAGGTTATGCGAGGATCGTGGTTGTTATATTCAATCATTATTCTTTTGCTTAAGTTCAAGCCTCAACAAAATTCAAGTTTAAACTAATATGTCAAGTTTTTTGTCAGTTAACGGTAACGGCCAACCAGATTCAGGGCAGCCTGTTATAGAGTTGGTGTGTCCGGCCGGCAGCCTGCCCGCCCTGAAAAATGCTGTCGATAACGGCGCAGACTGTGTCTATCTGGGGTTTCGGGATGCCACCAATGCCCGCAATTTTGCCGGGCTTAATTTTGATAACGCCGCCATACGAGAGGGGATCAATTACGCGCATGCACGCGGGTGCCGGGTGTTTGTTGCGCTGAATACTTATCCCCAGCCCGGCAGTGCCGGCTTATGGACGCAATCCATCGACCAGGCGGCCAGCATGGGGGTAGATGCCCTTATTATGGGCGATTTGGGTTTAATGGCTTATGCGGCCGATAAATACCCTGATTTGCACCGTCATTTGTCGGTACAGGGCTCGGCCACCAATTACGAGGCGATTGCCTTTTACCAGCAACAGTTTGGCATTACGCGGGTTATTTTGCCTCGGGTGCTTTCGTTGGCCCAGGTAGAACAGGTGGCAGAAAAAACCACGGTTGAAATAGAGGTATTTGGTTTTGGCAGCCTGTGTGTCATGGTAGAAGGGCGTTGTGCCCTGTCTTCTTATGTGACCGGTGAATCGCCCAATACGCATGGTGTGTGCTCACCGGCCAAGTCGGTGCGCTGGCAGCAAACGCCCAAGGGGCTTGAGTCACGTCTTAACGGTGTTTTGATTGACCGCTATGATGATAATGAAAACGCCGGTTATCCCACCCTGTGCAAGGGTCGTTTTGATGTTGAAGATGAAAATTATTATGCAATAGAAGAACCCACCAGCCTGAATACGCTGGAAATTTTGCCACGGCTGGTTCAGCTGGGCGTGCGTGGCATCAAGATTGAAGGGCGCCAGCGCAGTCCGGCCTATGTTGGCCAGGTCACCAAGGTGTGGCGCCAGGCTATTGATAATTGCCTGTCTCAGGAGCAACGCTATTCGGTCAAGCCCGAATGGATGGCCAGCCTGAATAAAGTGGCCGAAGGTCAGCAGCATACGCTGGGTGCCTATAGCCGCCCCTGGAAATAGTTCAATCATCAAATATATTTGCATAAAGGTATTCTTGTGAAAATCGCACTGGGACCCATACAGTATTACTGGTCACGTAATGAAGTCGTGACTTTTTACGGAAAAATGGCCGAAAGCGCCGCACAAATCGTGTATCTTGGGGAAACGGTCTGTTCACGCCGCCATGAGCTGCGCCTGCCCGACTGGCTGGATATTGCGAAAGACCTGAAGGCGTGTGGAAAAGAAGTGGTTCTGTCTACGCAAACCTTGCTGGAAGCCGAAAGTGATCTTAAAACCCTAAGAAAAATTGCCGCCAATGAAGCGTTCACGGTGGAAGCCAATGACATGGGGGCCGTGCATTGCCTGCAAGGGCAAAATTTTGTGGCTGGCCCTTTTTTAAACTTGTTCAGTACGCCTTCCCTTGAATTGCTGGTTAAGCAGGGAGCCAGGCGCTGGGTGATGCCGCTGGAAATGGGGCAGGCAGGTTTGGCTAGCATACTGGCCGAAAAACAGTTTCCGGTAGAAACCGAAGTGTTTGCCTATGGCCGTTTGCCATTGGCCTTTTCGGCCCGCTGCTTTACCGCCCGCAACCGCAACCTGCCCAAAGATAATTGCCAGTACGTGTGCATGGAGCACCCCGATGGCCTTATGATGAAAACCCGAGAAAGCCAGCCTTTTCTGGTGCTTAACGGCATCCAAACCCAGTCGGCCCTGGTTTATAACCTGCTGGCTGAACTGGATAGCATGCGTGAAACGGGCGTGGATATTGTCCGGATCAGCCCGCAATGGCGCGATACCGACAAAATTGTTGAACTGTACGATGCCGTTATTAATCACCGCATGAGTGTAGCCGATGCCATGGCACACATTGAACCCTTAATGCCTGAAAAAGGCTGCAATGGCTACTGGCATGGCAAGCCAGGCCTTGAACAGGTGGCGGCGTAAGCTATCTTTGGAGAAATAATATGGACAAACCTTTTTTGCTTCCCCCGTTTGTAAAAACGGTTTTTTCAAAACTGCCGTCTTATCCTGGCACGTTTTTCTTTGTTAACGGACTTAACCTTCTATTGAAAAAGCACTTGCCCGAAGATGTGCTGACCCGTCTTGAGGATAAAAAACTGCGTCTGGTGGTGAAGGATGCCGGCATTTGCTTTGACTATAGCTGGCGCAACCATGCTTTTGTGGCCTGTGCCGGGCATGCTGAAGAACCTGACCTGATCATTTCTTCAAGTGTCTATGATTATTGGCAGATGATACAGCGCAAGGAAGACCCGGATACGCTGTTTTTCAGTCGTCGCATGATGATCGAAGGTGACACCGAGCTGGGCCTGATGGTTAAAAACACGCTGGATGGCATCGATCTATCGGTGCTGTCGCCCGAACAGGTTTTAAAAAACCTGCCTGGCATGCAGATCATTGGCAGGCTGGTCAAGCCCGCCAATGATCATGATGCTAGGCATTCTTCCTTAACGTAAAACGTGGAAACATGGCCGATACCTGGCTGACTAAAGTTTCAGACGGGTATCCGGCCAGGTTGGCACTGTTCAGGGTGGCATCGTTGCATCCCTGGTCACGAAACAGCTGCCATACATAATTATTCACTTTCATTTTGGCCAGGCTGTTGGCCAGTTCCAGAAGGTCTTCTTCGGGCAGCAGCTGGGGATGCAGGGTGGTGCGCAGTTCATAGTCAACGCCACTGGCCAGCACAGCCTGAAGGCAGGCCAGCGCCTGGTCTCCACTGCCTGCAAATTGCGTGATGTGGGCATATTTATTAAAGCTTGCCTTGATATCCAGGCCAATCCAGTCCAGCAAGGGCAGTACTTCTTTAAGCCGTCTTGGGTAAATGCCCGCACAATGCAGGCCAATTTTGTAACCCAATGATTTTACCTGCTGCATGGCATCTTCCAGGGCAGGGTCTATGGTGGGTTCGCCACCACTAAAAACGACCGCGTCAATCAGGCCGGCACGCCGTCTGAGGAACTTTATGATGTCGCCCCAATCCAGCGGGTTGCTGGTACCCCGTTCCTGCAAGTGCGGGTTATGGCAGTAGCCACAACGCCAGGGGCAGCCCTGCACAAAAAGTACGGCTGCCATCTGGCCGGGGTAATCCGATGTACTGAAGGGGGTCATCCCCCCAACCCTTAGCGAAGCATGTGCTGCGTCAGGAATCAAAGGCGGGCCTCTTTTTCGCTAAAGTATTTTCTTTCATGAAACTCGCCTTTTTTGCCGATATTAAAGGAAGACATAGGTCGGTGGTAGCCCATGACACGGGTCCAGATTTCGCAAGGTTGGCGCTCGTCGTCGCTCAGGGTAATATTGGTTTGTTTGTTCATGTTGGTGTTTTGCATTTTTATTCCTTTAAAGTTAAGTTGAATCAGGCGGCTTCTTTCAGTTTTTTCTGAATCAGTTCATCATCACATTTCGGACAGAACTTGTGGCTTCCGCCCAGGTAGCCATGTTTGGGGCAAATAGAGAATGTTGGCGTGACAGTGATGTAAGGCAAATGAAAGCGGCTTAAGGCACGCTTGACCAATGTGCGGCAGGCATCCGCGGTGGAAAGCGGATCGGTCATGTACAGGTGCAGCACGGTGCCCCCGGTGTATTTGCGTTGCAGGTCATCTTGCCGCTCCAGTGCTTCAAAGGGATCATCAGTGAAGCCTACAGGCAGCTGGGATGAGTTGGTGTAATAGGGCATGTCTTGCGTACCCGCTTGCAAAATGTCCGGAAAGCGCTTGCGGTCTTCTTTGGCAAAACGGTAGGTGGTGCCCTCGGCAGGGGTGGCCTCAAGGTTATACATATGGCCGGTTTCTTCCTGAAAAACCAGCATTTTCGCGCGGATATGATCCAGCAGGCGAATGGCAAAATCATGACCCCATTCCGAGGTAATGTCATGTTCGTCATGGGTGAAGTTGCGGATCATTTCATTAATGCCGTTCACACCCAGGGTTGAAAAGTGGTTGCGCAGGGTGCCCAGGTAACGCTTGGTGTAGGGGAACAGGCCGTTATCCATGTGTTTCTGGATTTCCGTGCGCTTCAGTTCCAGGCTGGTTTTGCCCAGTTCCATCAATTCATCCAGCCGTGCAAACAGGGCGGCTTCATCACCGGCATATTGGTAGCCAAGGCGGGCGCAGTTAATGGTAACCACCCCCAGGGAACCGGTTTGTTCTGCCGAGCCGAACAGGCCATTGCCGCGTTTAAGCAGTTCGCGCAAGTCCAGTTGCAGGCGGCAGCACATGGAACGGATCATGTTGGGCTTGAGCTCGGAATTAATGAAATTCTGGAAATACGGCAGGCCGTATTTAGCGGTCATTTCAAACATCAGCTCGGCGTTGGGGCTGTGCCAGTCGAAGTCTTCGGTAATGTTATAGGTGGGAATCGGAAAGGTGAACACCCGGCCTTTTTCATCGCCCTGCATCATGATTTCAATGTAGGCGCGGTTAATCATATCCATTTCTTCCTGCAGGTCGCCATAGTAAAACGGCATTTCCTTGCCAGCGATAACGGGCGTTTGTTCGCGCAGGTCTTCGGGGCAGATCCAGTCAAAAGTCAGGTTGGTAAAAGGCGTTTGCGTGCCCCAGCGTGAAGGCACGTTCAGGTTGTAAATGAGCTCTTGCATGTATTGCTTGACGGTGGTGTAGTCCAGCTTGTCTACCCGAATATAGGGTGCCATGTAGGTGTCGAAAGAGCTGAAAGCCTGGGCGCCAGCCCATTCGTTTTGCAGGGTGCCCAAAAAATTCACAATTTGCCCGATCGCGCTAGACATGTGTTTGGGCGGGGAAGACTCCACTTTACCAGGCACGCCATTCAGCCCTTCATTCAGCAGGGTACGCAGTGACCAGCCGGCGCAGTAACCGGAAAGCATGTCCAGGTCATGGATGTGCAAGTCAGCATCACGGTGGGCCTGGCCAACTTCGGGTGGATAAATGTGGTTAAGCCAGTAGGTGGCAATCATTTTGCCGGAAATGTTCAGAATCAGGCCGCCCAGCGAGTAACCCTGGTTGGCATTGGCGTTAACACGCCAGTCGGCTTGACTAAGATATTCATCAATGCTGGTTTGTGCATTGATCAGGCTTTCCTGTGACATGAATTAATCCTTAAAAACTATATGTAGTGTTTGTTTGGATATTAAACACAATATATAGTTGATTCAAGGGTGATTTTGTCGAAAAGGAAGATTGCTTGATCTAGATTAATTTTCCGTGAAAGAAAGAAGATTGCTCTCGCGATTCAAGGAGTTTGTTAAAAAATTAGTATTTCAAATTATGGAATTGAAATAAATATTTAATGCTGGCTTGGGGAATAGTGAAAGTGCGATGAACAAAGTATCAAAATATATATTGATTAGCCTGTGGTTAATTTTATTTCCCGTGTTGTTTTCAGTTATGTGGTTAAGGATTCCCTCTCTTTGGTTTATCAATTTGCCCGAGTCTGCATGGAATTTTTTAGCAGCTACTTTTGGAGTTTCATGCTGCGAAGGTACAGCGAATCTTGAGATTTTTGTTGGTCTTGCGATAGGATTCGTGCTTGCACTTTGTGTTCTTCTGCTGGTTTTACTGTTCAGAAGGTGGCGAGTTAAATCTGCTGTACGTTTTTAGCTGATATTGCTGTAATCCTATTGCAGGTGTTGTTCAGGGAACGCAAAAAAAGCTAATGAGCTTCAGTTAACTGCATTTCAAATTTGAAATTTGTGGGGCATTAAACTCCGAAAAAATCAGGATAATTTTTGTCCCATTCCTGCCATAAACAGGGCAGCGGCAATAAACAGCAGGCCAAAGAACTTGTTCATTCTGGCGGCATGGTGCGGGTTGCGCATGACATGCATGACTTTTGAGGCCAACCCTGTATAAACGGCCATGACTGCCAGGTCTACGGCGCACAGGGTGGCGGCAATTATCACATACTGGATTAGCAAGGGTTTGGACAGGTCAAGGAACTGCGGAATAACCGCCAGCAGGAAGATGGCCCCCTTGGGGTTCATGATATTAACCAGAATACCCTGCATGACTAGCTTATGAATGGGGGTGTCCCGGGCGGCATTTTCTTCAAGCCTGATCATCGCAACCGGGGAGCGGTACTGCTTGTAGCCCAGGTAAATCAGGTACAGGACACCGGCCCACTTCACAATATTGAATGCCGTTTCAGAGGTGGCCAGCAAGGCACCAACGCCAATCACGCTAATCACGAACTGGATGGCCAAGCCAATAGCCAGCCCAATGGCATTCCAGTAACCATGCCGGAAGCCAAAACGCAACCCCGATGACATGGAAGCCACGGCACCGGGGCCCGGGGAAATGGAAATGGCCCAGCAGGCGGCGAATAGGGTAAGCCAGACGGAAAGAGACATGATGGGTCGGTGAGCTAGAAACTATAAGTATACGGTAGGGTTTTACGTTTTTTTGCATTATTTAACCTGATTGCCCGTGTTGCGCCGTTTTTTTGCAACGGCATTCAGGCCTTGGCAAGCTATAATCCCCCGAGCGGGTTTGTTTGGCCCTGGTTACTATCCATGTTTAAAAGAGAAACCATGAAACGAATTTTTTCCCTTATTAGTGTCTTTCTGTTGTCAACGGTACTGGCCGGTTGTGGCTATAACGAGATCCAGACGCTGGATGAAGGTGTCAAGGCTTCTTGGTCCGAGACCCTTAACCAGTACCAGCGCCGTGCAGATCTGGTGCCACAGCTGGTGTCCAGCGTTAATGCTTATATGATTAATGAGCGCGAGGTGCTGACCGAAGTGACCAATGCCCGTTCAAGGGTGGGATCAGTACAGGTGTCGGCCGATAAACTGCCCACTGGTGAAGAACTGGCCCAGTTCCAGGCTGCCCAGGGGCAGCTTACTTCGGCACTGTCCCGTTTGATTGCCGTGTCAGAAAACTACCCGCAACTGAAAGCAGACGCCCTGTTCCGCGATCTTAACGTGCAGCTGGAAGGCACTGAAAACCGGATTGCCACCGCGCGTGGCCGCTATATCAAGGAAGTGCAAAGTTACAATACCCTGATTCGCACCTTCCCCACCTTGATTACCGCCAAAATTTTTGGCTATGATGTCAAACCCAATTTCGGGGTAGAAAACCAAGCGGAAATCATGCGTGTGCCCGAAGTGAAATTTGATATTTCGCCCAAGGTGAACCAACCTGCAGCGGCGCAGTGATGTTCGATTCACGTAATTATTCTGCTTATATGGCACGCTATTTGCTGTCATTGCTTTTCATGCTATTCGCCTTGGCCGGGTTTCAGGCCAAGGCCCAGGAGCTGGTGCCCGTACCCAACTTGCAGGCGCGGGTAACAGACCTTACCGGCACCCTTTCTGCCACTCAGCAGACCGAGATTGAGCAAAAACTGGAGGCTCTTGAAAAAACCAAGGGTGCCCAGGTGTTTGTGCTTATGGTGCCCACGGTGCAACCCGATACGGTTGAAACCTATTCCCGTCGGGTTTTTGATGAATGGAAAGTGGGCCGTGCCAAGGTTGACGATGGCATTTTGTTCCTGATTGCCAAGGATGACCGCCGCATGCGGCTGGAAGTGGGCTATGGCCTGGAAGGTGCCGTGCCTGATGTCTTGGCCGCGCGAATTATCAATGATCATGTGGCACCGCATTTCAAGATGGATGACTATGCCGGTGGTGTACAAGCTGGCGTTGATGCGCTGGTAGGCCTGATTGAAACTGAAGAATTGCCCCCACCGGTTAATGATTGGCAGCAGTCATCCGACTTTGATGAAGGTGATTGGCCGTTTTTTATTTTTCTGGTGTTTTTTATTTCCATGTGGCCAGCCATTTTGGCGGCGGTTATTGCCGGGGTGGTTATTTTTGGTGTAACGGGCAGTTTCGGTTTTGCCCTGTTGGGTTCCGTGGGCGGGTTTTTAATCAGCTTTATTGCCCATAAGTTCATGCCCGAACGCAAGATTAGCAGTGCTAGCCGTGGCCGTGGCAGACGCGACGGTTTTGGTGGTGGCTTTGGTGGCGGCGGCTTTGGCGGTGGTGGTTTTGGTGGCGGCGGTGGCTTCGGCGGCGGTGGCGGCGGAAGCAGTGGCGGTGGAGGAGCATCCGGTGGCTGGTAAA
>Ga0265293_10008435_pt1 | contig 15257 bp, 18 predicted proteins | sample Munlanlewell138R_FD_192505 | JGI IMG/M metagenome (GOLD analysis project Ga0265293, IMG submission 192505) | Leachate microbial communities from a municipal landfill in Southern Ontario, Canada - Leachate well 138R | ecosystem: Engineered > Solid waste > Landfill > Unclassified | place: Canada...
CAAAATCCACGATTTGCCAAAGCTGCAAAACCAACTATATTCACCCCATACTCTTTTAGTGAATTTGCTGATTCTAAAGCTGAGCCTCCAGTAGTGATGATATCTTCACAAATAAGTATATTTTCACCCTTTTTTACTTCAAATCCGCGCCTAAGAGTCATCTTTCCATCAACTCTTTCAGTAAAGATAGATCTTGCCCCTAGAGCCTTTGCTAGCACAAAACCAGCTACTATTCCACCAATGGCAGGAGCGCAAACTGTATCTATTTTGATTTTACTTTTTTTAATCTCTTTTGCCAGCGCGTTAGCTAGTTTTTCAGCCAAAGATGGATCTTCTAAAACTTTAGCGCTTTGAAGATAAAACTGTGAGTGCATTCCCCCACTAAGTAGAAAATGCCCCTCTAAATAGGCTTCACTCTCTTTGTAAATTTTTTCAATATCCATCTTAAACCTTTAAAAGTTCGCTCTCTTTCTCTTTAACTAATCCATCAATTTTATCTACAAATGAGTCTGTAATCTTTTGAACTTCATCTTGAGCTTTTTTTGACTCATCTTCAGTTATCTCTTTATCTTTTTCAAACTTTTTAACTTTATCATTCGCATCTTTTCTTATGTTTCTTATGGCAACTTTCGCCTTCTCTCCCATAGCTTTTGCTTTTTTTGCACTCTCTTGTCTTTGTTCAACTGTCATTGGCGGGAAATATAGCTTTACGCTCTCTCCATCATTATTTGGATTTACACCAATATTAGCGCCACTTATGGCACTTTCAATAGGTTTTAACATAGATTTTTCCCACGGAGCTATACTTATGGTTATGGCATCAACTGCTAAGATAGTGGCAACTTGATTAAGTGGAGTCATAGTTCCATAATAATCCACTTGAATATTATCTAATATCGAAATAGACACCTTACCGCTTCTTAATGTACCAAACTCTCGCCTTAGCGCATCTATAGCCCTTGAGGCACCCTCTTTTTGCTCACTATAAACTTCATTTAACATACTAATCCTTTGTAAGAATCTTTGTTGATATACTGTTTCCAACACTCAAAATCAATCTAACCCGCTCATGATTTAATTTTAAATTTAAATCTTTTGAAACCTTCCCATCTTTAACCTCAAGCTCTCTCCAGCCATTTCCTGTTACATAGAGTCCAGCTTTTTTAACCTCACTACTTAAAACGGCTTTTACCTCTTTTAAAATCCCATCTTCTGGGTAAATTGAAGGCTCTATCCATTTAGCATTTAAATATTTATAATTTAAAAACTCTTTTAAATTTGAATTCTCTCCAAGAGCTGTTCTATCTAAATCATAAGGGTTACTACTACTTGAAACTGCGCCCATATTTTGGTTAATCAAAGCACTAAATCCAAAAGATTTGGCTACTTCTATCAACTCTTCATTAAATTCACCATATGGGTGAGTAAAATATTTTGGTTTAAAGCCCATCTCTTTTTCAAAAAGCTCCAAGCCTTTTTTAAAATCCTCTTCCAACTCTTCTTTGCTAAACCTACTCATGTGAGCATGTCCATATGAGTGAAACTCTACACTTCCAAATTTAGCAATCTCCCTTAACTCATCCCAACTGCTATAATCACCATATTTTTTTTCTGCAGCTTTGACATATACAAATAGTGAAAATGGGTATCCATACTCTTTAAATACCCCTAGTCCGTTTTTATAAAAAGAGTGATAATTATCATCAATTGTTAAAACTATCCAGTTATCTAAAATCTCTTCACCCTTTTTTAAAGCATCAACTAGCCTTGAAAGAGGGATAACCTCATAGCCATTCTCTTTAAAATAATCAAACTGCTCTTTTAGTTTTTGAGTTGAAATATTGGTGGAGGGGTATCTATCATCCCCAAATCTATGATAAACAAAAATATGCGCATCCCCAAAAGCGTAAAAAACCCAAAGGGCAAGAAGAAACAGAACACGCAGCATTGCGTTTAATTATCCTTTGGGGCTTGAGGAACTTCAGATTTTACAGGCTCTTTTGCCAAGGGGATAACTGTTTCAATCTGCTCTGCAATTGAATCTTTTTTTTCAGTATTGTAAAAATAGCCAAGAGCTAAAGTATTTATTATAAAAACTAATCCCATACTAAAGGTAAATTTAGCTAAAAATCCAGCTGGCCCTTTTGCACCAAACAAAGATTCGTTACTTCCACTATAAGCACCAAGTCCAATTGATGAGCTCTTTTGTAGTAAAACCGCAACCGTTAAAATAGCAGCTAAAATAAATTGAGTTACTAGTAAAATACCAGTCATAATCGTCTTTCCTTAAACTCTAATGATGTAAAACCTGTGATTATATCGAAAAAAAGCTAAAGTTTTGTTAAATTAAGTTTTTCTCAAGCTCGTACAGTTCATATCTTAAAGCTTTAAACTCTTCTGCTTTTTTAGAATCACTAAGTTTTAAAATCTCCTCTAAAACCCTAGCACTCTCTTGCGTTCTTTTAAAGTTTGCAATCATTACTGAGTTTAAATCATCTCTTTTTGCTTCACTTGAGGTGGTTGGCTTTAAGACATCATTTAAAGCATCTCTAGAGCTTAAGAGTTCTTTATGAATGTCCAGTTTAACCTTGTGCCTTAAGTTTTTAATAGTTGAGGCGGTTTTAAAATCATCATGTATATATCTAAAAATATCTTCCAAAACGCGCAATCCCTCTCGTAAACGATTGAGATTGGCGTCAATAATTCGTAAGTTAAGCCCTTCCACTAATCTCTTCCGCTAAGTGCAGCAAGAAGTTGAAGAAGTGACACAAATAGATTTAAAAAGTCTAAATATAGCGCTATGGCACCCTCGATTGGTGTTTCATATGCCCCACGAATGATATTTTGCGTATCATAAAGAATGAATGCACTAAAGATAAAAGCACCAATTCCAGCAATCGCTAATTGAAAAACAGGACTACCTAAAAATATATTTATGAGTGATCCAGCTATTAAAATGATTAGAGCAATAAAGAGCATTTTGCCCATAGCTCCAAACTCTCTTTTAGTATTCATTGCGAAAACAGAAAGTCCACCAAAGGCTATGGTTGTTAGTGCAAAAGCATTTGCAACTATCCCAGCGCCCCCAGGCAAGCCTAAAACAGCTGAAAGTAAAGGCGTGAGAGTTAATCCACTTAAGAATGTAAATGCAAACAATAGAGCCATATTTAATCCAGCTTTTTTCTTAGCTGCATATAGTCCAAAAAGAGTTGCAAACTCTAAAATAACCAGTGGCCAAAAAAAGCTTGCAATGGTATGTGCCATTCCAAGTCCTACATAAGCTCCAGCACTAGCAGCAAGCAGTGAGGCTGCAAATAGTTGATAAGTCTGTTTTATAAAAGTTGAAATTTGAGCTTGGGTTCTAGTTTCGGTATGAGCATAAGTTTGGGCAGATCCATTTTGCAAATACCTTCTATTGTACATTGCCATAATTTTCTCCTTAATTTTTGTGGATGGATTATATCTAAAAAGCAGTAAACAAAAATTAAATCTCTTAAAATTTTTAACTAAAAATGGTGTAAAAAAGGTAAGATATTGTCTTAAAAAGTGAGATTTTATAGAAGTTTTAAAGCTAATGGCAGAGAGGAAGGGAGCAGGGCCCAAGCTTCATTATATTCACTAAACCCCCTAAAATAGGGGTTTTTGAACATTTTTAAATCCTTTTTTTGTTGAACAAAAGTTGAACACTATGTTATCAAAATCAACCTTAATTCAACAAAAAAAGGCTATAACTATAAAAACCCCGTCAAAACAATTTAATGGCATTATATGGCTTGTTTTTCTATCAATTTTTAAAGGTTTTTTATTCTTTGAATAGATAAAAAAAGGGGAAAATGGCGGGGAACTAATTTTTTTAATATGTTTCTTGTTTTTATTCTGTCTTTTTTAATAACTTTATTACATTTATTTGTTTGTAAAGCCCGTAGGGCTAGTTATAGGCTTATTTAATATTATAATATATATATCCTTTTAAAAAAGCAAGCTTGCTTGCACTATGTTTAATATGCTTAACAACATACAAACCAATTTTATAAAAATTAAAATTTTAAATTTACTAAAAAACTTTGAAAAACAAGAAAAAGGCGCGTTTATAAGTTAATATACCTGATTAGTCTATACACTCATATCTTTTAGGTATATTCACTTATAAACCTTTTTACCCTATTAGGTTAGTCTCCTCTATAGACTACAACCTTATCCCCTTATTAGTCTATAGAGATATATATATATAATAGTCTAATGAGATATATAAAAATATACTATATTTTACATTATACTAATGAGGAGATAATAAACTAATATATATAATAGTCTAATATATATCTCTATAGGCTAATGAGACATTAAAAATATACTATATTTTTTAGGGGCTAAAATTAAAAAAAATACAAAAGGGGTATATTACCCCTCTTTTTTGTTTATTATGCCTTTAAGGCTTGTTTTTGTATTTAAAAAGGGCCATTTGTGCTTAACAACATACAAATAATTGCAAGTACAAAACCAAAACCATTTGCATTACCATTAAAATCTTCATCTTCCATTTTTTACCTTCCTATGAAATAATTATTTTTTTGGTTTTGTCTTGCTTTTTCTTGTTCTTGTTGCCCTTTTTCTCTTTCTTGCTCTTTTTGTTGTTGTTCTCTTTCTTTTTGTTTTATTTCCTCCAACTTTTGAATTAAAAACATTTTATTATTTAAATTATTATTTAATTCTATATTTTTATTAGTTTGCTTTTCTAGTTTTTGCTTATATGGTTCTAGCTCACTTAGTTTGTTTTTTAAATTGTAATTTTCATTATTTAATGCTTTATTTTGTTCTTGTGTGTTTTCAAATTGGTTTTTAATGGTGTTAAAACTACTTTTTAATTCTGTCAGGTTTTTGGTAATAACGTTATATTTTGCTACTTTTAAAACATATTTTAATATGTCTGTTTGGGCTTTTTGTTGGTCAAATTTTATAAAACCACTATTATTATTAAATATCTTTTTAATGTTGTTATTATGTAAATTTTTTACCTCTTTTAAGTTGTTTTTTTGCATTACTTTTAAAGCTTGTGGCTGTATATATGCTTCTCCTCCTGTGGTTTTGTTGTATTTTCTTAAAAGTTTGTTTAAAGCATTTTTTTTGTCTTTTTTATTTTTAATAGTTGTTAAAATTTCTTGTGCTTGTTGCTTGTCTTTTTCTTCCATTTTTTCAATTTTTTCATTAATTTTTTCTCTTTTTTCTATATTGTATTTTTTTAAAATTGGTAAAAGTGAATTTTCAATATTGTCTAAATGGCATTTTTCTTGTGTATTTTTTTGATTGTATTTGTTTTTGTTTTTATCAAAATAGCAAAATCTAAAATGCAAATGTGGGGTAGTTTCGTCCAAATGTATAACACTGTCAATTATTTTAAACTCTTTAAAATACTCTTTTAAATGTTCATTTACATCTTTTAAATATTGTATATGTTCTTGCTCATTTAGATGCTCTTTAGTAGCTTGTATTACTAAACTTTGCCCTATGGCTGCATCATCTCTAATGTTTCTATATTTTGTTTTAAATACTTTATTTTGTTCTTGTATGTCTTTTTTGTTTTCTTCTTTTAATTCTTTAAAACTTAAATTATTACTATATAAAACAATGTTTTTATGTGTTAAATTTATGTTTATATTTTCTTTTTTTGTTTGTCTAAAATTATGTTTTCTAATGTTTCCATACTCTTCTTGATTTTTTATTTTTTGTGTGCTTAGTCCTAATTTTCCCATTTTGTCCTCCTTGTTTATTTTTAAACCCCAACGGGGCGCCGACTAAGAAATGACCAACGGGAAATTTCTTAGGTAATAGGTGCTATTACCTAACTAATTATATAAATTATTAAAAAAGTGGTTTTTAGGTGTTTTTAGTTTTGTAGTGTAGTTTAAAAAATAAACATTTTGCCCCCCAGCCCCCTAAAGGGGGAGATGTTTAAAAAGGGGTTCCCCCTCTTGTAAAAATGTTTAATATTTATAATGTGTGTTGTTTTGTTTGTTCTTGCTGTTCTTGTAGTTTTTGTGCTAAATTGTTAAACTCTTCCAACTCTTTTTTAAATCTTAAAATTGATTTTTCAAGTTTTTCTTTTTTAACTTTATTGCTTAATTTAATAAAATCTAGTAATAACATAATAAACATTTTCAAACCTTTTTATTTTAATTATAATAATTTTAATAATTAAATGATATTTGATTTATGCAATTTCTTAATTTTTCTAAATTCATTTTTCCACGATTATATATCATATGTGTAACATCTTTTGAAAATGTATGTCCCATTAGGTATTTTTTTGTTTTTTCCTCTGCATTGGTATTTAGTTCTACCTCTTGGGAAAAGTTTTTTCTAAGTGAATGAAAACTTTTATTTTTATTATTTACTATCTTTCTTAATCTCCTATTTACTTTTTTTCCCATGTTTGAAACTTCACTTTTTGAAGCTTCACTTAAAAACAAAAATACCCCTTTATTAGCCTTTTTTTGCTCTTCTAGGGTATTTATAATGTTTTTGTGAATTGGTATAATTCTGGTGTGTTTTTTAGTGCTTTTATCTTCTAAATTTAAATGAATACAATTATCTTTTATATCTTCCTTTTTTAGTGTTAAAAGTTCCTCAACTCTTAGCCCTGTGTATAGTGCTATTTTACACATATTTAAATACTCTTTTTCAATATCACTATTAAATATATTTTCTAACTCATATTGTGTATATTCCTCTTTAATTGTGTTTTTTTCTTCTAAAAGTTGCTTTATATTGTTTAAAGGGTTTTCTTTAATTATTTCTTCGTAGGTCAGATAATTAAAAAATAGTTTGTAATTTATCATGTGTTTATTAACTGTTTTATTATTCATCGTTTGATATTTGTTTTTAAATTTTACAACTTCATTAAAAGTTTTTGTGTTATATTTGGAATATTTAAAAAAGTTTGTAGGTAACTCTTGTAAATTTTTTTGTAATTGTTTAAAAAAAGTAAAGTTAAAAATAGTATTTTCATCTATAAAATATTTTAAATAATGAAGGGAACTTTTGTAAGAAGTTAAAGAAGCTTGAGAAACTTTATCAAAGTTCTTTTTATGTTCTAAAAAATTATTAAAATACTTGTCTAAATTGTCTTTTAAATTGTTGTTTATTGGTTGTGTTTGTGGGGTTTGTTGTTGTTGTAATGTTTTTACAATTTCTAAGATTTGATTGTCTTTATTTTGCTCTAATTCTTTTATTTTTTTTGATGTTTCTATTTCTTCTTTAAAAGTGTAATTTGTTAATTCTTCTTGCTCTTGTGGTGTTAATTGAATGTGGTTTTTTTCTTGTTGTTTAATGGTTTCTTCACCATATGCCAAACTTGCCTCTTCTTTGGTTAATGTTTCCCTATTTTTAATTTTGTTTAAAACTTGTTCCAATGTTGGCATTTCCAACCTTTTGATAATTTTATCTCTTAGCATTATACAATACTCAAGATTACCACTTTTTAGGGATATTTTTATATGTTTTTTATTCATTCTTTTAGAAAAATAATAAATATTATTTCTTTTTTGTAGATATTTAGTATCTTTTTGTTGAACAAAAGTTGAACAAAAGTTGAACACTTGTATTTTTTTTGTTCTTTTTTTAGTAATTTTATTAGAAGAATGGCTTAATTTAGGGGTTTGTGAAAGTTCTGGCAGAGAGGAAGGGATTCGAACCCTCGAAGGCTTGCACCTTACGCGCGTTCCAGGCGCGCTCCTTCAACCACTCGGACACCTCTCTTTGGAGGGGAATTATACAAGAGCCGTTCTTATTTTCATGTTAATTTTGCAAGAGTCGAAATGAAACTTTTGTGGTTGTTTTGTAGGAGTGTGTAGCGTAGCCACAATCAAGGTGAATATTCACCTAACTTTTAGGGGGTGGTGTGATTTCCTAAAAGCTTAACGACTCTTGCAAAAGATTCATTTAATTTGCAGGAGAAGAGTTACAAATTAAATTGTTGGAATTCTACCAATTTTTGATGGCGAAAAAATTGCCTTAAATCAAGAAAATTTTATAGTAATATATTATTACATTAATTAAAAGGAGTCTTTGTGAAATTAGATAAAGCACAAAAGAGATTTTACTTTAAACTTCTACTTGGGATAGTTTTTATATTGTCAATGACAATATCAAGCATCTATAGACATTTTAATTAAAAGTGGTGATCACGATTGGACTTGAACCAACGACCCCTACCATGTCAAGGTAGTGCTCTACCAACTGAGCTACGCGATCAAAATAGGCGTTATTTTACACCAAATATTTATATTTGGGCTTAAAAAACCTCTAAGACAACTCTTTTTTAAAGATTGATCTATATAAAATCATGGCAACAGCTAGATTTATCATTGCATCTGCTAGGTTAAAAACTGCAAACTCAAACCACTTGTGCCAAAAAATATAATCCACAACCCCACCGTGATAAAATCTATCAAAAAGATTGCTAACACCAGATCCAATGATGATCCCAAAAGCCATGCCATGAAGAGACACTAATGATTTATTGAAGATAAGATATAAAACTATCATACATAGCAATAATATTTGTAAATATTTTAACCATGGCCCTAAAGATGAGAGCATGGAAAATGCAACACCTTTATTGAAAGTTAAGATAATCGAAAAAAACTCCCCCTCGTATCTTAATCCATGAAAAACAATGCCATATTTTACAATCTGATCAAAAATGAGTGCTAAAAATAGAGATAAAATTAACCTAAGCCACTCTTTAGGCACTTAAAGCCTTTTTGAAAAACTCCTCTAAAGTTACCATTTTTTGTTCGATTAATTTAATATCCTCACCCTCAAGTAGCACTCTAAGCAGTGATTCAGTTCCAGAGTATCTTATGAGGTGTCTTATTTTATCTTTTTCAAGTTCATTCTCAAGCTCTTTGAAGCCAGGAAGAGTATCTATGGGTATTTTTTTGCTAGTAGGTATATTTTTCATAAGTTGTGGATATAGTCCAAATGGATTTAGTAGCTCACTAGCGCTTTTTTTTGTAGTTAACATATAAGCCATTACTTGCAAAGCAGCAACTAGTGCGTCACCAGTTTTAGCGTATTCATTAAATATAATATGCCCACTTTGCTCTCCACCAAAATTAAGTCCACCCTCTTTTAAAGTCTCTAAAACATACTTATCTCCTACATTACACCTTTTTAAACCAATTCCCTCTTTTTTCAAAAACTCTTCTAAAGCTTGGTTACTCATTATAGTTGCAGCGATAGCTCCACCTTTTAAGTTTCCACTTTTTTTCAAATAAAGCGCTAGTGCCCCTAAAAGCTTATCCCCATCTACTACATTTCCTTTTTCATCAACAACAACAACCCTATCAGCATCTCCATCAAATCCAAATCCCACATCAGCTCTTAATTTTTTAACTCTTTGACTAAGCTCTTGCGGATATAAAGCTCCACAATTTAAATTTATATTGCTTCCATTAGGATCATTTGCCATCACTATGGTTTCAGCTCCTAATTCATTAAAAATGGTAGGTGCAACCTTGTAAGCAGCCCCATTTGCAACATCTAGCACTACCCTAAGTCCACTTAATGTTAAATCTTTTGGAAAAGAGTTTTTAATTTGCACTATATATCTACCAATGACATCATCAATTCTTTTAGAACTTCCTATTTGAGTCTCTTGTTTTTGGTTTTGTTCAATTAGTTCACTATTAAAAAAAATCTTCTCTATTTGTGCTTCTGCTTTTTCATCTAATTTATCACCCTTGTGATCAAAAAATTTAATCCCATTATCGTAATAAGGATTATGTGAAGCGCTTATCATTATGCCAGCATCGCATCTCATATCCTCAGTTAAAAAAGCTATGGCAGGCGTTGGCATTGGGCCAATTTGCCTAACATCATATCCCACAGCGGTAAGCCCAGCAACAATGGCTGTTTCAATCATATATCCACTTCTTCTAGTATCTTTTCCAATGATTATTTTATTTGTTTTTGAATTTTTTCTAAAATATATTCCAGCTGCCATAGCAAGTCTCATTGCTGTTGCTGCATCTAAAACTTTCCCAGCTTTTCCCCTAACCCCATCTGTTCCAAAAAGTTTCATCATTTTTTCCTCAATGAGTAGTTTTAAAGGTGATATTGTATCATAGGGTGATTAAATTAGCCCAAATATCTTAGTAGAATGGTTAAAATATGCTTAAAATAAGTTTTTTTTAACTTTTGATTCTGTATAATCCTACACTTAAATTTTTATAAAAGGTTACCAAACATGGCCAATCATAAGTCTGCACTAAAGCGCGCAAGACAGACTGAAGCACGCACAATTCGAAATAGATTTTATCGAACTAGAATTAAAAATCTTACAAAAGCTGTTCACACTGCAATTGAACAAGGCGATCAAGAAGCCGCTGTAGTTGCATTAAAAGCAGCAAATCAAAATATCCATAGTTATGTAAGTCGTGGTATTTTGAAAAAAAATACAGCTGCTAGAAAGGTAAGTCGCCTTGCAAAAGCAGTTAACTCGTTAAACCAAGCCGCTAACTAATTTGCGGCTAAACCTACAATGCTAGTCGAAAAACTTCAACCCTTTCTTGATAGATACAGTGAATTAAGCTCTTTGCTTAGCTCTCCTACTATTACTAATGATATAAAAAAGATGACAGAGCTCTCAAAAGAGCACTCTAGCTTAGAAGATATCAAAGAGGCAGCAACAGCCTATTTGGATGTTTGCAACCAAATAGAAGAGAATAAATCTTTAATTGAAGATCCAGAGCTTAGTGAGCTTGCAAAAGAGGAGCTAAAAGAACTTGAGCCTGAAAAAGAGAGATTAGAAGAGGAGATAAAACTTCTTTTAATCCCTAAAGATCCAAATGATGAGAGAAATATCTTTTTGGAACTAAGAGCAGGCACTGGTGGGGATGAAGCTGCTTTATTTGTATCTGATTTGCTTAAAGCTTATATTAGATATGCTGAAAATAGAGGTTGGGGCGTTGAAATGGTAAGCCAAAGCGAAGGGATAATGGGTGGCTTAAAAGAGGTGATTGTTCTTATTAAAGGTAAGGGCGCATATAGTAGGATGAAGTTTGAGGGTGGAGTTCATAGAGTTCAAAGAGTTCCAGCAACAGAGTCGCAAGGAAGAGTGCACACTTCAGCCATAACAGTTGCAGTTATGCCTGAGGTTGATGATATTGAGATAGACATTAATCCAAATGATCTTAAAATTGATGTAATGAGAAGTTCAGGAAATGGAGGCCAGTCTGTAAACACAACAGATAGTGCTGTAAGAATTACTCATATCCCAACTGGGATTGTAGTTGTAAACCAAGATGGAAAGTCTCAACATAAAAATAAAGATGCTGCTATGAGGATTTTAAAAGCAAGACTTTATGATATACAAGAGCAAGAGAGGCTTGCAAAAGAGAGTGAAGCTAGAAAACTGCAAGTTGGAAGTGGCGATAGAAGTGCTAGAATTAGAACTTACAATTATCCTCAAAATAGAATAACTGATCATAGAGCTAATTTAACTCTTTATAGATTAGATGCCATAACTGAAGATGGTCTGTTTGATGAAGTTATTGAGCCACTGCTAGCTCACTTTCAATCTGAAGCCATAAAAGCAGCGGGCTTATAGTCATAAACATTAAATCCGCTATCTTCTATAACTTTTTCTAACATTTTTACATATTTTTCTCTAAGTTCCGAATAGTAAAGCATAGTTTTAGCAGCTTTTAATCCATCAAAATGAACTCCTTTATCTTTTGCTTCTTTCCTAGCTTTTCTAAACTCTTTATAAGCGTAGTGTCTATTTAAATTTAATGCATACTCATCTACTGAGTGCTGCAAAGACTTAAAAATCTTAATCTTATGCCTTTTCCCTTCATCCCTTCCCTCTGGAACTATCCCCTCTTTTCCCCAAGTCCACTGTCCAAATATATTATTAGCAACTCTTGTAAATCTACTTTTCCCCCAACCACTCTCAATGCTAGCTTGAGCTAGAGTTAAAGAGATTGGAATGGCGTCAATCTTTCTTAAATAGGCATTTTTATCAAAAAGCAGCTCTATGCGATATTTTTCTTTCAATAAATTCAAATAACTAAGCTCGTTTTTTGGGATCTTTCTAAAAAATCTCAGCGTATATGCTTTAAAAAACCTATCTACAAAATCTCTCTCATTTAAGATGACACTATTTGTTTTTTCTATCATGGGTACTAAAAGATTGCTAAAATACTCTTTTTGCTCTTTTACATCTTTTATTTTGTAATACTCACTTGGAAAACCTGTGCCAAATAGAAACATTGGGAGAATAAAAATGGCAATTGCTATCTTTTGGTAAAGATTTTTATGCAAATTAATACTCCTTTATCCATCTATAAAGCTTATCTACCTCATGTTTTAAATGATTTAAATCTTTTATATTTTCAATTACATAGTCGCAGTTTTTAATCTTGAAGTCTAGCGGAATTTGAGAATTAATTCTAGCATCTATCTCATCTTCAAAAAGTCCATCCCTTTTCTTAATTCTCTCTTTTTGCAATGCTAAAGTAGTAGATACAACAACTATAAAAAACCCCTCATATCTATTTTTCGATTCAAAAAATAGAGGAATATCTATCACACAAAGTTTTTTAACTCTCTTGCAAGAGTCCCACCTTAAGGTTATCTCTTGATGAACAAGTGGATGTAAAAGCTCTTCAAGTTTATCTTTTGAAGCTTTATCATTAAAGATTTTCTTCCCTAAAGATTTTCTATCTACTTTTCCATTTAAAACATACTCTTTACCAAAAATATTTGCAACTTTTTCACTGTTTTTATCTAAAAGTTCATGCGCAATCTTATCTGCATCAATTATTTCAACCCCTTTTTTAGCTAAAAGCTCACAAACACTACTTTTTCCTGATCCTATGCCTCCAGTTATGATGGTGGGACGCATTAAAATCCTTATTTTTGGTATTAACATTGATTTTAACATGCATAAGCTAAAATATGCAAAAATAAAAAGGAGCCTTTATGTGTGTAGAGAGGGTTCAAAGATTCCTAACAGCAGCCATGCTTCTATTAATCACAGCGCTTGCTTTAAATGGATTTTTCTATCTATCTGTAGGTTTACAAATTTTTGTAATAGCGATGCTTATGGTTTGGGCAGCAACAAACTTTTGTCCATCAATTTGGGTTTTAAATAAGATCCTTCCTCCTTGCAAGTGGAGTTAAGATGGAAAAAGTAAGCTATAAAGACTCTGGAGTTGACATTGATGCGGGAAATGCTTTTGTAGAGGCTATCAAGCCTTTTGTAAAATCTACATTTTCATCAAATGTATTAGGTGGCATAGGCTCATTTGCAGGTGCTTATGAGCTTCCAAAAGGCTATAAAGAGCCTGTACTCTTAGCTGCAACTGATGGAGTAGGGACAAAATTAAAACTAGCCATTGAAGCTAAAAAGTTTGATACTATTGGGATTGATTTAGTTGCAATGTGTGTTAATGATCTTATTTGTAACTTTGCAAAACCACTATTTTTTCTTGATTATTATGCAACAGGAAAGCTAGAAGTAGAAGATGCTACAAAGGTTGTAAAGGGCATTAGCAAAGGGTGTATTGAGGCAGGCGCTAGCTTGATTGGTGGAGAGACAGCTGAGATGCCAGGCATGTACCATGGAGAAGATTTTGATCTTGCTGGATTTGCAGTTGGGATTGCTGAAAAAGATGAGATAAATAGGCTCCCACATGTTAAAAATGGAGATATTTTAATTGCCCTGCCAAGCTCTGGAATCCACTCAAATGGATACTCATTAGTAAGAAAACTATTTTTTGAAAAGTTAAAATATAGTTTTGATAAAGAGATAGATGGTAAAAAAATTATAGACATACTTCTTGCTCCAACAAGGATATATGTAAAAGATTTTTTAAGATTAAAAAAGCACATTAAAGCTTTAGCACACATTACTGGTGGTGGAATCATTGAAAATGTGCCTAGAGTTTTACCTGAGAATTTAGGTGCAAAAATAGACATCTTAAAGATAAAACCTATGCCAATTTTTGAAGAGATGAAACCACATGTTGATAAAAATGAACTATACCGAACATTTAATATGGGAGTTGGGCTTGTGTTAGTCGTAGATAAGGGGGATGTTAGTGAAGTGTTAGCTAATTGTGATGGTTTTATCATTGGTGAAGTTTCTAGCGAAATAAAAGGTGTAGAGTTAGTTTGATATACACTCTCTCAAAGCTTTTTACAGCTATTTTTTTACCTCCAGGGCTTTTGCTTCTAATCTTTGTCTTTTCAATCATATTTTTTAAAAGGGCAAAGATTTTTCTTTATATAGGGCTTGGCATCTCATATCTATTAACCACTAATGCTTTTGCACTTTACCCCTTAAAACTGCTAGAGCAAGAGCCGATAAAACCCATATTAACCAATGAACAAAGTGTGGTCGTTTTAGGCGGAGGTGCTTACAATGGGCATCCGCATATATCATTTGGAAGTGATGCTTTAAAAAGAGCAATTGTAGGCATATCTTATGCAAGCAGATATGATTTACCTCTATATTTTACTGGAGGTGGAGATGGCATTATAAGCGAAGCAGATGCTTTTAAAGAGCTATTTCATGGGACTTTAAAAGAGATTGGAGTTAATCAAAACATAGAAATAAATTTAGAGCAAACAAGCTTAAATACGGTAGAAAATGCAAGAAATTTAAGAAACATACTACACTCAAATGAGATAGCGCTTGTAACTTCAGCTTACCACATGAAAAGAGCAGAGCTTATTTTTAAACATTTTGGTTTTAAAGTTACAAAAGTTCCAACTGATTATAAAAGAGATTATCCCTCAAACTTAAAATGGAGAGATTTTTTGCCATCAATTGGCGGTATTTATAAAAACTACATATATTTACATGAAGTGGTGGGAATTTTATCTTTAATGCCTCAGCGAATTTGGCCTTAATTTTTACCTTTAATCTTTTCTAGCCACCTATCTAGCGTCTCTTCAAATCCAATTTTACTACTTTCATACAGCTTTTCATCTCCGTGCCAATATTTTTGCTGAGCAAAACCTCCAAAATCATGAGGATATAGATAAGATTTATGAGGTGGATCGCTTAAATGCACTGGAACTGTCATATTTGGATTTTTTTCTATATATTCTAGTGCCCTATTTATCGCCTTGTATGATGAGTTAGACTTAGGAGAAGATGCTAAATATATAGCTAATTGCGCTAGTAAAATTCTAGCTTCAGGATAACCTATCTCCTTAACAGCTTGCATGGTTGAGTTAGCAAG
>Ga0265293_10008436_pt1 | contig 15257 bp, 15 predicted proteins | sample Munlanlewell138R_FD_192505 | JGI IMG/M metagenome (GOLD analysis project Ga0265293, IMG submission 192505) | Leachate microbial communities from a municipal landfill in Southern Ontario, Canada - Leachate well 138R | ecosystem: Engineered > Solid waste > Landfill > Unclassified | place: Canada...
CATCGCTATATATTCGTCCTACAATGATAGCGACAGACGAGGCGCTTGGCGTGCATCCTGCGGATAATTTTAAGTTTTTCATCATTCTTTCTCCCGTGGGCAGCTACTATGCGGGCGGGCTAAAGCCAACAAAAATAATGATAGAGGAACATTATGTGCGTGCGGCAGTGGGCGGCACAGGGGAAATAAAGTGTATGGGTAACTATGCCGCATCCCTTTATGCAAGCAAAATAGCTAACCAAAAGGGTTACGAGCAAGTGCTTTGGCTAGACGGCAAAGAGCATAAGTTTGTAGAGGAAGTGGGGGCGATGAATATGTTTTTTGTAATAGACGGCATTGTTAAGACCCCCGCTCTTACAGGCTCAATACTGCCCGGCATCACTCGTGACAGCGTTATCAAATTGTTAAAGAGTGAGGGAATTCCCGTTGAGGAAACAAAGATAAGCATAGACGAAGTGGAGGTAGCTTTTAAAGAAGGGCGGCTTTCCGAAGCGTTTGGCAGCGGCACTGCCGCCGTAATATCTCCCGTGGGTATATTGGGTTATAAAGGCGCAGACCTTGTGCTAAATAATAATGAAATGGGTAAAATATCCTCTTTCTTATACGAAAGATTGACGGGCATACAGTACGGCACGGTTGCCGACCCGTTTGCTTGGCGCATCGAGGTAAATTAGCACGCAGCTATGAAACTCTCACTAGATATTGCTAGGGCTTAACACCTTTCATTTAAAGTCAAACCTAGAGTTTATTATGGATATGATAATTATACAAGAAATTGCTTACAGCAAAAAAAAGGGTTGCATCGTAGCTAGCGGCGAAAAATACGATAATCTTTCGTTGTCGGTAATGCTTAAATTTGCTTTCAAGAAAGGTGACGAAGTAACCTCCGCACGGTTTAAGGAATTTTTAAAAGAGAGTGAAGAAGTTGCAGCAAAAGACTACCTTTTTGCACTTTTGGCAAGAGGGGCAAGGACGGAGAAAGAGGCGGCAAACAAGCTTTATCAAAAGGGATTTTCCAAACGCAGCGTTGCGGGTGCGGTGGAGCTTGCAAAAAGTTATGGGTATCTATCCGATGCCGATTATGTAAAAAACTACATATCTACCCATTCCCACAGCAAGGGCGGATTTAGAATAAAGAGGGAATTGAAAGAAAAGGGGATACCCTCACAACTTGTAGAAAGTTTGTTAAACGAAGTTGAATTAGACGAAACGGGCGCAGCATTAGCGGTGGCACAAAAATTTATCAAAAACCGTACATTAGATGACAAGACCAAACAGCGGCTGTTCCGCCACCTTGCGGCACGGGGATTTAGCTACGACACAATAAGGCAAGTTATGAGTCAAATTGGCGTGTCATTTGACGAGGAATAAAAATAAAGGAAAAAACAAGGGGTAAAAGAAAATAAAACAAGACAGGGCGACTTTTTTAAAAAAAGCCGCCCTTGTGTATTTTCAATTACTATATATTTGATTTTTAAATAATTTTTTGCCCAAATATCACACAAAAAACCCCAAGCTTATCATTAACGCATTGTTTACTTTTTTCATAGTGTCGTCATTTACCTCGCCTATTTTATCTTGCAGGCGCACTTTATCTATTGTCCTTATTTGCTCAAGCAGTATCACGCTGTCCTTAACTAAACCGCTAGATTGACTTAACTCAATGTGAGTGGGGAGCTTGGCTTTATTTAATTGGCTGGTTATCGCCGCCGCTATCACCGTTGGTGAATGACGGTTGCCAATGTTATTCTGCACAATAAGTACTGGGCGTATACCGCCCTGTTCACTCCCTACTACGGGACTCAAGTCCGCATAATATAATTCTCCTCTTTTGACCATTTCTACCCCGTTCATTATTATTCAGTTCCCGCTCCTATTGTTGACAAAACTTGGAATTAATATAACCGTTTTGCAAAAGTGTTGACCTTTTAGTCCTGCCAAAACCTTATCTTGGATTTCTATCCCAACTCTCTTTTTAGTTCAAAAACATTGCTTTTACAATATATAGGTAATAATTGCAAGTGAGCAAAAAAGATACTCTGGCTAAAAATAATTTTGTAAGGTTCAAGCGTTTTGCAAAATAAATATAAGAAAAATAAAATTTTACCGAACTTTTTTGTTGTTTAGAGCCACTTATATAGTAGGAGTAATAAAACCCTCAAGAAAAACACCGCAGTAACTTAAAAAGAATATTGGGCTATTGACTTTTGTGCGAAATAAGCTAAAATGGAAGTAACAAAGGGGTGTTTAAATAAAAAGAAACGGGCAATATTTTGCGTCCAGAAGGGGTCAACTATGATTACTATTGGAGCATAAGGGGCAATAAGGCAAACTACTATGCAAGTGGAAGTCCAGGTGCAAAGTGTAAAATTGTTGTGAGAGATGACCAAATTTATTTTGTTGACAAGAAAAAATCTGTTGAGTATAAAGTGATATATGATGAGCAAACAAAAGCAATACTTTTTTACGACGAGGTTTTAGATAAATATACTGGGTTTACCAACGGGATGAGTGTGGCTTAATAATCAGTAAAGATAAAAAATAGCTTTTACGATGGTAAATATAAAATATTTAAAAAATGTGCTTGCAATTCGATTTGCAATCTGCAATTTCTTTGTTCCTAGGTTAAAAAAGATAATATTCCTTGACAAACTGAATAAAATATTGTATTATCACATTATTATCACTCTCGGAGTATCAGTTAATGGAGGAACCTCCTTTATCGGACGATGACGCTGCCGGTAACAAATCAAGTAACAACAACCCTAACGACATAAAGAATCGCTGTTTTTGCTGTGCTTTCTTTATGTCTTTTTTATGCAAAAACAATAATAATCACATACTAAATAATGTAATTAACGGAGGTAATCAACTTTGTTTTGGCCTTTAATATTGCAGGTCGTTCTCATATCGGTTAACGCTATCTTTGCTTGTGCAGAAATAGCGGTAATATCGGTTAATGAGAATAAAATTGCCAAACTTTCGGGCAAGGGGAACAAGAAGGCAATCAGGCTTTCCAAAATGACGGCTCAGCCCGCCAAATTTTTAGCGACTATACAGGTGAGCATTACGCTTGCAGGTTATCTTTCTAGTGCGTTTGCGGCGGAAAACTTTTCGGGCAGGCTTGCCGAACTTTTTGTGCGCTGGGGGTCGCCTGTCGCATTCGACACGCTCAACATAATCTCGCTTGTGATGATAACCGTTGTGCTTGCCTACTTCAACCTTGTGTTTGGAGAGCTTGTTCCCAAACGCTTAGCTATGAAATATTCGGAAAAGCTTGCCTTGGGGCTTGCCAACTTAATATATTTTATCTCACAAATTTCCCGCCCCATAGTGTGGCTGCTAACCGTATCTACCAACGGGATATTGCGTTTGTTGCGTATCAACCCCCACGCAGACGACACAGAGAGCGCCGAGGAAGAAATCAAGCTTATGCTGGAATCTGCCAGCACCAAGGGTGGAATAAACATCTCGGAAAAAGAGATGATACAAAATATATTTGAGTTTGACGACAAGACCGCCGACGAGATTATGACGCACCGTGTAGATACCGCCATACTTTGGCTTGACGAGTTTGACATTGAGTGGGAAAAAACAATTCACGAACACACCCACACCCACTATCCCATATGTGATGATAATATTGATAATATAATTGGCGTACTTAACACAAAGCAGTACTTCCGCTTAAAAGACAAAAGTTTCGACAATGTGATGTCCTCTGCGGTAAAGCCCGCATATTTTGTGCCAGAAACCGTGCATACCGATATATTGTTCTATAATATGAAACAAACCCGCAATCACTTTGCCGTGGTGTTGGATGAGTACGGCGGCTTTACGGGTATCGTCACAATGAACGACCTTTTGGAACAGATTGTAGGCAACCTAGACGATAATTCCGAACTGCCCGCAGAGCCTCCAATGATTGAGCAAAGAGAGGATAATCTTTGGATAATACAAAGCGAAACCCCATTAGAGGATGTGGCAGAAACGCTGTCGGTGGAATTGCCGCAAGATAATGCAGATACCTTTGGAGGATTTGCGTTTGGGTTGATAGGCTATATCCCCGAGGACGGAACTTCGCACGAGATAAATGGATACGGTTTAAATATTAAAATAGATACCATTGAGGAGCATAACTTTGATTACGCCGCTGTGAGCCGTATCATAGAAGAGCCTGCTCCCGAAAAATAGCAGCAGGTTTTTTGTGCTTAGTAATTAGTAATGATTTGTGCCAATAAAAAAAACGGCTGTTTCTAAAAGGGAACAACCGCTTTTTATTTTAAAAGCTATTCACCAAACAGTGCGGTAGATAGATATCTTTCGCCCGTGTCGGGGAAGATTGCCACTATGGTTTTCCCTTTGTTTTCCTCTCGTGAGGCAAGTTCGGTAGCCGCCGCAAGCGCCGCACCCGAGGATATTCCCACAAGCAAGCCCTCTGTCGCCGCTACCGCCCGTCCTGCGGCAAAAGCATCCTCGTTGTTTATTGCTATTACCTCGTCATAAATATTTGTATCAAGCACCGCAGGTACAAAGCCTGCGCCTATCCCCTGTATCTTGTGCGAACCCGCTCGCCCTTCCGATAAAATGGGAGAGTCGGACGGCTCAACCGCAACTATCTTAATATCCTTATTTTTTTCCTTTAAATATGCGCCTGCGCCTGTTATCGTGCCGCCCGTGCCTATGCCAGAAACAAAGATATCCACTTCGCCCCCCATATCTTTCCAAATCTCTGCGCCCGTTGTCTTGCGGTGTATAGCAGGGTTAGAGGGATTGTCAAACTGCCCAGGAATAAACGCATTTGGTATATCCTTTGCAAGCTCGTTTGCCTTTTCTATTGCGCCTTTCATACCTTTTGCGCCCTCGGTTAATACAAGTTCCGCTCCGTATGCTTTAAGCAGCTTGCGCCGCTCTATGCTCATAGTTTCCGGCATAGTGAGGATAACTTTGTAACCCTTTGCCGCCGCTACTGCCGCTAGCCCAATGCCCGTGTTGCCGCTAGTAGGCTCAATAATCACCGCCCCCGGTTTGAGTATACCCTTTTCTTCGGCATCCTCTATCATTGCTTTGGCAATCCTGTCTTTAACGCTCCCCGCAGGGTTGTAGTGCTCAAGCTTTGCCACAATTTTTGCCAGTAAATTATTGTTTTTATTATAATGGGTAAGCTCCAAAAGCGGAGTGTTGCCTATTAAATCGGTAATACTCTTATTTATTTTTGCCATTTCTCAATTCTCCTATTAAACATATATGATTAGTATGTTATTATCATTATATTATTTTGCCTAGGGCAATGTCAATTGATTAGCATCAATATGTATTTTATGATTTATCCGTCTAAAACTATATCTTTTATTCTTACCTTTTTTTTGTCTTTAATAAACAAAAGGAATATTATTGAAACGATAAGTGCCGCCATACAGTAGGGAAACAGAGCGGCTTTTAGTGAAAATCTGTCGGAAAGCAGCCCGCTAAATATTGGGGTTAGCACCATAGCCACTGTGGTTACTGTGTTAAACACTCCCGTGTTTTTCCCAATTGTGTCGGGGTTGGAAAGTTCTAATATGTATGGGTAAAGGTTTACTATCGCCGTAGAGTAGCCCGCCCCCGCAAGTATAAATGCGATAATCATAATGGTATTGAGTTCTTGTTGGAAATAAACGGTAACAAATGCGGTTAGCATAACCACAAACCCTATGATGAGCATATTTTTACGCTTTATTTTAAATTGCAACTTGCTTATAGGTAGCGCCATTAAACAAGCGGCAACTATACAAAGCAGTTGCGGTATGGTAAAGCTAGATTTATCCAGCCCCAAAACCTCGGTGGCATAGTTGGGTAGAGAGGATATCAACCCATTGAACGCTACATAAAAGAAAAATACCGCCCCATAAAGGGATAGCCTGTTTCTTACAAGATAGTTTTTGTTGTAGTGATAGTCGCTAAAAATCTTTTGGTCTTCCTCGGTATCGGGAGGCACTTCTTTTGCCCAGCGTCTTTCGTGTACGGTGAACAAAAATATAATAATCAGCACAAGCATAATAACTGCGGCGGCATAGAAAACCAAGTCAAAGCCGTGTACGAGTAGCAAGCTCACCACCACTATGGCAAACAGTGTTGCCACCGCACTTATAATTTGTGTGATTGCATTTGCCTTACGCCTTAGGGGCAGGGCGGTGAGGTCGGGTAAGAGGGATAGGGCGGCAGGGCGGGAGATTGATATAAAGGTAAGTCCCAAGCCCAATAATATTAGAAAAGCTAGGTTTTCACCCAAGCTAAGAACAATACCCGCCCCTAGCCAAGAGATTGCCGCAAGAATGCCGCCAACTATAATAAAAGGAGTTCTCTTGCCAAACTTACTCTTAGACCTATCCGACAAAAGCCCAAAGAGCGGCAAAATAAAAAGCCCTAGAATGTTGTCGAGCGCCATAACCAAACCTTTCATAGTGTGGTTAAGCGCAAGACCGCCTTCGGATAGGGGTGCTACCAAAATAATTGGCAGTGCGGTGTCGAACATACTGTTAAAAATCGAAATCCACGCAAAGGCAAGAGAAATTTTTATAGTTTTTGATGCACTTAGTTTCATAATAATATAATCTCTCCCTATGGTGTCAGGCTAAACTTAAATTATATTAGAGTCTAATTTTGTCTTGATGCTCTTCAAGCGTGCCTGACGCAAATGCTTAATTTAAGCCTTGAGGAGCTTTTTTTTATGATAACATTATTTTATTCAAAAGTAAAACAAAAATGAGAATTATATGAGCAGCCTATCAAACGAGGATGCATTTTTGGTGTGGCGGAGTATAATTCATATTAAATTATCATATTTCTTAAAATACTTATTGCACTAAAAATGCGTTTGTTATAAAGACAATTTTAATACTAAAAAAGATTGGAGCAAAATTGCTCCAATCTTTTTGATTTTTTATCGTTGATTTTTACCAACAAAATTTATTTAAGTTAGGTTTATTATTGTCAACCCAGCTTTAGCATCGCTTGTTCCTAAAAATACCGTCTCTCCCGATTGGTTAACCAAAGAGAAAGTAGTGTTTGACGGGACAGCGATTAGAGCATTACCTACAAGCTGCATTGTAACTAATGGCGCTGGCGAAGTTGATTTTATATTATACCCATTTGATGTTACGATAGCAAAAGAGACATTTATTGCCATGCCTGCCCCATCTGTCATAATCCACCATTGTATAAAGTAGTTGCCCGCAGTGGATATAGTGAATAATCCGGTAATAGGGTCATAGGTGATATCAGGAGAACTATTATTAACAGTACTATCAAACAAAACATTGGCATTGTCATCAATTGTAGTACTTGAGCTTCCTAATAACTGTGTTTGAAATCCTACAAGTGCCACAGGAGGACCTGTAGGACCTGTTGGACCTGTTGCGCCAGTAGCGCCTGTTGGACCAGTAGCGCCCGTTTCACCAGTAGCGCCTGTTGGACCAGTAGCACCTGTTGTACCTGTTGCCCCTGTTGCACCCGTAGCGCCTGTTGGACCTGTTGCCCCTGTTGCACCAGTAGCGCCTGTCGGACCAGTTGCACCTGTTGTACCAGTAGCGCCTGTTGCACCAGTAGCGCCTGTTGGACCAGTTACACCTGTTTCACCCGTAGCGCCTGTTGCACCTGTTGCGCCTGTTTCACCAGTAGCGCCCGTTGCGCCCGTTTCGCCCGTTGCACCTGTAGGACCTGTTTCGCCCGTTGCTCCCGTAGCGCCAGTTGCTCCCGTTTCACCAGTAGCGCCCGTTGCGCCTGTTTCGCCAGTAGCGCCCGTAGCACCTGTTGCTCCTGTTTCACCAGTAGCGCCCGTTGCTCCCGTAGCGCCAGTTGCTCCCGTTTCACCAGTAGCACCCGTTGCGCCCGTAGCACCTGTTGCACCTGTAGGACCTGTTGCTCCTGTGCCCGTTGCACCCGTTGCTCCTGTAGGACCTGTTGCACCCGTAGCACCCGTTGCACCTGTTGCACCTGTAGGACCTGTTGCTCCTGTGCCCGTTGCACCCGTTGCTCCTGTTGCTCCTGTTTCACCCGTAGCACCTGTTGCACCTGTAGGACCTGTTGTCCCTGTACCCGTTGCACCCGTTGCTCCCGTAGGACCTGTTGCACCCCTTAAACCTCTTGGACCTATTGGACCCGTTACCCCTCTTGGACCTTGCGGACCTGTTAATCCCATCGGACCTCCTGGTCCGGCAGGACCGATTGGTCCTTGCGGTCCGGGACAACTATTGGTAGGACGGCATTTTCCCCAACCAGGGGGAGTGCAGTTGCTTAAAAATGGCTGTAAATTATCAATAAATAAATTGTTTCTCATATTCTCTCCATTAAAATTTTTCTTTTTATTAGTTAACATTACTACTATCATACTATAAAAAAAAACAACAAATTGTTTTTATTGGGTTCATTTTAGTGTTGTAGTTTTATAGCGGACAAGCTTTGCATTAATCAAATTTTTTGTTAATATGCTCATATTTTTAAAATTGTTGCTTGTTTTGATATTAAAAATTTTTGCTTAGTGTTATAATATAACTAACAAAATACAATTTTATTAGGAGGCTGTTTATGAACGGTGCTATTATCAAAAAGATTGAGGCGTTAGAAATATTGGATTCTCGTGGGTTTCCTACTGTGCGTGCCAAAGTTACGCTAGAAAATGGAATAATTGGAGAGGCGTCTGTTCCCTCGGGTGCGTCTACCGGCACATTTGAGGCAGTGGAGCTGCGTGATGGCGATAAGACAAGATTTTTTGGCAAAGGTGTCCTTAAAGCGGTTAGCAATGTTAACGATATTATTGCAAAAGACCTCGTGGGTGTAGATGCCCGTGAGCAAGAAAAAATAGATAGGCGCATGATTGCTCTAGACGGCACACACAACAAAGGCAAGTTGGGCGCAAACGCAATACTTGCAGTATCGCTTGCAGTGGCGCACGCTGCTGCCGCATCAGAAGGACTTCCCTTATATAAATACCTTGGCGGTGATGAGGCGGTTACTCTCCCACTACCTATTTGCAATGTTATCAATGGCGGGCAGCACGCATCCAACAATGTGGATATTCAAGAATTTATGATTGCTCCTACCAAAGCTGCAAGCTTTAGCGAAGGTATCAGATGGTCTGCCGAGGTGTTCCAAAAGTTAAAAAGCATCCTAACTTCAAAAGGCTTATCCACAGCGGTTGGCGATGAGGGCGGTTTTGCTCCCAACCTTGAGGACAATGAGGCGGCGCTAGACCTCCTTAACGAAGCGGTTAAGGCGGCAGGCTACGAAGGCAAAATTGACTTTGCTTTGGACTGTGCCGCATCCGAATGGCTAGTGGAGAACGGCGACTATGTTATGCCCAAACAAAACATAACCTACAATAAAGAAGAAATTATAGAATATTGGGAAAAGCTGGTAAAAGAGTATCCAATAATCTCCATAGAGGACGGCGCAAATGAGGAAGATTGGGAGACTTGGGTAAAGCTTAACGCTAAGCTTGGCAAAAAAGTACAGCTTGTTGGCGATGACTTGTTTGTAACCAACTCTATAAGATTGCAAAAGGGTATTGACCTCAAGGCGGCAAACAGCATTCTTATTAAGCCCAACCAAATAGGCTCGCTAACCGAGACTTTAGAGGCAATCAAGCTCGCAAAGAGCGCAGGTTACACAACAATAATGTCACACCGTTCGGGCGAAACCGAAGACACAACCATAGCTGACCTCGCAGTAGCGTTTGGAACAGATATGATTAAGACCGGCTCTCTTTCCCGTGGTGAAAGGACTGCAAAATATAACCGTCTGTTAGAAATCGAAAAAGACCTTGGAAAGAGGGCGGCATTCCGCAAGCTATAAGCAACAGGGAAACTTTAAAGTTGTGCAAAATGAGATTTTCACGAACAGAACTTATTCTTGGTAAAGACGCAATCGAGCGTCTTTACCAAGCCAAAGTCGCCGTCTTTGGATTAGGCGGGGTGGGGGCATATGTTGCCGAAGCCCTTGCCCGCTCCGGAGTGGGCGGCTTTCTTTTAGTAGATGACGATAAAGTATGTATATCCAATATCAACCGCCAGCTTATTGCACTAGACTCCACCATAGGCAAATACAAGGTGGATGTTATGCGGGATAGGATATTGGATATCCATAAAAATGCTATTGTGGAAACCCGAAAAACTTTTTACGGTAACCCAAACAAGCACGAATTTGATTTTACGGGATACAGTTATATTGCAGATGCCATAGACACTGTGTCATCAAAACTCACATTGGCAGAGGAGGCAAACCGCTGCAATGTGCCAATAATAAGCGCAATGGGTGCAGGCAATAAGTTAGATGCATCTGCATTTGAGGTTGCCGATATTTACAAAACATCGGTTTGTCCGCTGGCACGGGTAATGCGCACAGAACTTAGGAAACGGGGCATAAAGAGCTTGAAAGTTGTTTACTCCAAAGAGCCGCCCCTCACGCCCGAAGAGTCGGACGAGATTAGTTACAAAAGCAACGCTGTTTGTCCTTCGGGTGTTCTGCAAAAATGCGCTGTTCGGCGGCAGATACCGGGAAGTACGGCTTTTGCTCCACCAGTAGCGGGATTGATAATGGCGGGAGAAATTGTTAAAGATATTGTTAGAGGTATTACGAAAAATTAATATTCTTTAAGGAGAATACAAATGAACGCTCAAAAAAGAGTTATGGCTTTACACGATATTTCTTGCTTTGGCAGATGTTCCCTTACGGTTGCGCTCCCGATAATTTCGGCAGTTGGCTACGAAACTGCGGTGATTCCCACAGCGGTGCTATCCACCCATACAGGCGGGTTTGAAAACTATACTTATCGTGATTTAACAGAGGATATTGAGCCTATCGCCCGCCATTGGCAAAGCTTGAGTCTTGGGTTTGACGCTATTTACTCGGGGTTTTTGGGTTCATTTAGGCAGATTGAGATAGTTAAAACTTTATTTGAGGATTTTAAAACCGAGGATAACATTATTTTAGTCGACCCTGTTATGGGGGACAACGGCAAGCTGTACTCTGTATTTTCTAAGGATTTTCCTCAAGGTATGCGCACTCTTTGCCAAAATGCGGATATTATTGTTCCCAATATCACCGAGGCGGTATTGATGTTAGATGAGGAATATAGGGAAGGTCCTTATACTCAAAGCTACATAGAGATTCTGCTTAAAAAACTTGCGGCTATCGGAGCAAAAAAAGTTGTGCTAACCGGCGTATATTTTGATGATATCGACTTGGGAGCGGCAAGCTATGATGCAGAATCGGGCTTGGTATCCTATTCCTTTTCCAAGAGAATTGAAGGCTATTATCATGGCACGGGTGATGTATTTGGCAGTGCTCTTTTGGGGGCGCTTTTGTCGGATAAGCCGCTTGAAACCGCTGTAAAAATTGCGGTGGACTTTACTACTGCCAGCATTGCCCGCACAAAAGCCGCAGGAACAGATGTGCGGTTTGGTGTGAACTTTGAAGAAGGCTTGGGAGCGCTCATTGCCGCTTGCAAGTAACTTTGTAAAGTTTGCAAACTATCTAAACTTTATTTTAAATTTTAAAGCAAATTTAGTTAGGGTAACCTAAAATATAGTCGATTGTATGGCAAATAAAGGTTTAATATTATACTTGATAATTAGCTTATGCTATGTTATAATTTATCCGTTATATTAACAAAGAGGTTATTTATGGAAAAGATTAATGAGAACGGCAATTCTGAATTTACTTTCAAACAGCTATTCACGCTTATCAAAAAGTCGGGGGTAAGGATACTCATCTTTTGCCTTATAGCCGCATTTGTGGTTGGCGTGACGGGCGGCGGAATTTATCTAGGACTGCGTGGCAAAAATGCCACCGTGTCTGCTTTGGTGGACTTTAATTTTAGCGGTATAGAGCAGGGCAAAGACCCCTTTGGCAGGACTTTTGACCCCACTATAATAAAATCTCCCGCTGTGGTAGAAAAGGCGATAACCGCAATTAACGAGCGGGGCGGCGAAATCAAACAGTCTAAGCAAAACGAAATCATAAACAACATCACCATAGAGGGCATTGTTCCCGAAGAAATTATGCAGCAAATATTGGTGATAAGAGAGATTGCCACCAAAACCCCCTCTGTACTTGCCGAGTTAAACAATATTACTTATCACCCCACACGCTACAAAGTGTCGATAGGCAATCTTAAAAAAACAGGGCTAACCAAAGAGCAGGCACGCTTGTTGTTAAATGAAATTATCTCCCAATACATTGATAATTTTAAGACTACTTATGCAAGCCAAAAGTTGCTGCCAAGCGAAGTTATCACAATGGTTGCCGAGCAAGGTGCGGTGGGAGCTGCTAGCTATAACTACGACTTTATTGAGCTATACGATATTTACTATGCACAAATATCTAGCGCAATTAGCTATCTTAATGCAAAGAGTGCCGAAGCGCCCTCATTCCGCTCCAACGAAACAGGTAAGACCTTTGAGGACTTGCTGTATTTATTTAGGATTATCAGGGATACCGATTTAATAAAATATGAGGCTTTCGTTGTGGAAAAAGGTATCAGCCTCGATTCCTCTTTCATTATGAGTTATCTAAATAGGCGTTTTGTGACGCTTGAAACGCAAATTGAGCGGGCACAAAGTGACAAGAGCGATATTGAAACCGCCCTTAGAGAGATTTATAAGGTGGGCGATATCATATATAGTGTAGGTCCTGACGGCACTCCAATAAAAAGCGCAGGCGGTCCTACCGAGCAGTACGACAAAGTGTTTGCCCAATATATAGCCGCAGGGCAGGAAGTGAACAGGCTTGTGGCAGAATTAGACAGCCTTAGTAAGCGCATAGAGGCTTACCAAAATGCGAGTGAGGAAACAACTCAAGACGATATAGATACCGCAAACGAAAAATCTATAATTATTGCAAACCAATTAAAGACGGTTATAGATGATGCAAACAAAACGGTTGCCGAATATTTCGATACAGAATATTTTGACAATGCCGTGCATCCAGCGGTTACTGCAACATACGAGAACAACCAAAACGATACTCTTATGTCGGTAGCTCTTGCCCTGTTTGCCGCAGTAGTGATAGCGGCGGGTGCGGCGATTATTACAACATATTACTCGCTTAAAAAGAAGGGTATAACCCTTTAATCAAAAAACAATAATTATTTTGGCGGGCGGCGGTCACAACCGCCGCCGCCTTTCTTTATAACCCGTGGAGGATGTTATGGTTCAAACATATTCATTGGACATTAAAGGCTACTCTGTGGAGTTGCCTATTTTGGAAATTGACAATGGTATTAGCATAGCTTTTTTCAACCTTCACGGTGCGCAGGCGCTCACCGAGCATTGCGCAAAACACATTGCCGAGCTTGTTAAGGATGCGGATGTGATTTTGACAGCGGAAAGCAAAGGCTTGCAGCTTGCTCACTGCGTCGCAAGAAACTTATCCCACGAGTTTTATGCCGTTGCAAGAAAGTCTTTAAAGTTGTATATGCAAGACGGAATTTCGGCAACGGTAAAGTCAATCACAACAAGGAATGTGCAAACGCTCTATCTTTCCTCTCACGACACAGCGCTCCTAAAAGGTAAGAAGGTGGCTATTGTCGATGATGTTATATCTACCGGCGGTAGCCTTGCGGGGCTGGAGGCCTTGGTGGAGAAGTCGGGGGGAGTGGTGATACATAAAGCCTTTGTGCTTGCCGAGGGTACGGCGGCGGAGCGTACCGATGTAAAATATCTTGCTCAAATACCATTATTGTAAAAAAGGACTATCAGCTAATGCTTAAATTCGAGCCTGTAACGCTCAAACACTTTGAAAAGATTTATCAACTATTATCCCATTCAGCCGTGGACGACTCGGCATATTCCATAACTTCCATATTAGCGTGGCAAAGTTTGTTTCACCCCAAAATACATCTGTCGGACGACTTTGTGCTAATGACGATAGAGGAAGGGGATAAAATATATTTTAACAGCCCCCTTTCTAAAGACAGAGAGAGTTACCGCAAGGCGGTAAAGGCTTTGGAGGATATGGGGACGACACGCATACAGCTAGCGCTAGATTGGCAAATGGAAATTCTGGATGAAATGGGCTACTCTTGCATAAAAGAGGAGCGCAATATGGCAGAGTATCTGTATCGCACCGAGGACCTAACTACTTTGAGGGGCAAGCGATACAACAGCAAGCGCAACTTTATCAATCGGTTTAATTATAATTACAAGTTTCGTGCGTATCAAGAGGCGGACTTTGACGGCGTAATGGAGTTGTTGTACAAGTGGAAAACTTCATATAGCGGTTCGGACGCAATCAACCCCGAGGCAAGTTGGTCTTACATCAACCAAAACTTGAGAATAAGCGACTTTGACTTGGAAAAGGATGCTATTGTGCGTGTGCTTGAAAATCTAAATGACTACAAAGCGGTTGCAAGTGTGCTGGAAATAGACGGCAGAGTTGCAGGTTTTTCAGCGGGGGAACTTATGCCCAACGGGGTTGGGGTTGTTTACTTTGAGAAAGCGGACATTGAGTATCGTGGCATTTACCCAATGCTAGATAACCTTTTTGTTAAAGAGCATTTTGCCGAGGCGAGGCTAATTAACAAGCAAGAGGATATGGGACTTCCCGGGCTTAGGAAGTCCAAACTAAGCTATCACCCAATAAAGATTATGGGCAGATTTGTGGCAGAAAAATGTTGAGGAGCGGGCTATGGCGCTAAAAATTTGTCCGCTTGGGAGCGGCAGCAAGGGCAATGCCGTGTACATAAAAAGTGGCAAACATTCTTTTTTGATAGACTGTGGGCTGCCTGTTACTAATATTAAAAACGGGCTTGCCGATATTAACTCATCCCTAAACGAGATTAGCGGCATACTTATCACCCACGAACATATAGACCATATCCGCTCCGCAGGCATATTGGCAGAGGGATACGGCATACCTATTTATGCGCACGAGCAGACTTTTAAGGCATTAAATAAAAAATATCCCAAAATTAAAAATGCGGCAACCTTTAAGACTTTTGCGGGTTTTTCCCTTTGCGGACTGCATATCATACCATTTTTAAACCCTCACGATGTATTCACCGTAGGCTACTCCATTGCCGATGAGGACAGTCGCATAGTTTACGCTACGGACTTAGGCTATGTGACACCGACACTCTTAGAGATTGCTAAAAAAGCAGACCTTGTTATGTTGGAGTCAAATTATGATGCGTGTATGCTCAAATCGGGACGATATCCCTATTACCTAAAGCGCCGTATTGCATCGGAAATGGGTCATTTATCCAACGACGAGTGCGCCGA
>Ga0265293_10008437_pt1 | contig 15256 bp, 13 predicted proteins | sample Munlanlewell138R_FD_192505 | JGI IMG/M metagenome (GOLD analysis project Ga0265293, IMG submission 192505) | Leachate microbial communities from a municipal landfill in Southern Ontario, Canada - Leachate well 138R | ecosystem: Engineered > Solid waste > Landfill > Unclassified | place: Canada...
ATATGGTTGGCAAGATACAAAAGATAAAACAAGAAGTCTCTAAAGTAGTTGTAGGGCAAGAGAGGATGATAGACGGCATGCTTATCGCACTTTTGTGTGATGGACATATCCTTATAGAAGGCGTTCCTGGACTTGCAAAAACTACAACAGTAAATGCACTAGCATCTTCACTTGGACTAAATTTTAAAAGAGTTCAATTTACTCCAGACCTACTTCCATCAGATATACTCGGTGCTGAGATTTATGATCCACAAAACAATAACTTCAAAATCAAAAAAGGTCCAATCTTTACAAACCTTTTACTAGCAGATGAGATAAACCGCGCTCCTGCAAAGGTTCAGTCAGCTCTACTTGAAGTGATGCAAGAGAAGCAAGTAACACTTGGTGATGCTACCTTTAAACTAGATCTCCCTTTCTTTGTTATGGCTACTCAAAACCCAGTAGAACAAGAGGGTGTTTATCAACTCCCAGAAGCTCAACTAGATAGATTTATGCTTAAGATTGTGGTTGACTATAACACTAAAGAAGAAGAGCTTGAGATTGCAAGGCGCATCTCTAGCGGTGCTTTTGAGAAGATTTCCGCAGTTATAGATGCAAGTGAGCTTGAAGAGTTAAAAGAGTCGATAAAAAGCGTTCACATAGATGAAGAAGTTGAGAAGTATATTATCGAGCTTGTTAGTGCTACGAGAAATCCTAAAGAGTATGGACTCGAAGAGCTTCAAGACTATATACAGTTTGGAGCATCTCCTCGTGTTAGCATCGATATGTTTAAAGCTGTAAAAGCTATGGCATTTCTGCGAGCAAAAGAGTTTGTTACGCCTGTTGATGTTGCATATATAGCAAAAGAAGTTATGCGTCACCGCATCGTACTCTCTTATGAAGCCGAGGCTGAGGGCATTACAACTGATGAGATTATTCAAAAAGTCTTAGAGACTGTAGCTATTCCTTAAGGCTTGAGTTTTGAGTAAACTACAAAAGATTTTAGTTCGAGCTAGACGTCAAGTCTATAGCGAGATGATAGGAAACAATCCATCTATATTTCATGGTGAGGGCTATGACTTTATAGAGCTTCGTGAGTATATGGCGGGAGATGATATTCGCCATATCGACTGGAATATCACAGCTAAGATGCAGCGTCCATATATAAAAGTTTTTCGTGAAGAGAGAGAGCTAAATGTTGTTTTAGTCTCAGTACTAAATGGAAGTGTACACTTTGGTTCAAAAAAATTTAAGCAAGATAGCATCGCTGAGGTAAACGCACTCTTGGGTTACTCAACTCTAAAAAATGGCGACTTGCTAAGCTCATATATCTTTACAGACAAACTAATCTCAAGCTCAAAACCTAGCAAAAAACTCCATCAGGTTCAAAAAACCACACAAGAGATCCTTGACTTTGAAGCACTAAACCAAAAGCTCGATTTTAAAGTTATAGCCGATACTCTTTATAAAAGGCTAAAAAGAAGATCACTTATCATAATCGTAGGAGATTTTTTTGAGGTTCCTGACTTTAATGTTTTAGCCAAAAAACATGAAGTTATAGCCATTATAGTTAGGGATATACTAGAAGAGCATCCCCCTAAGATGGGTTTCGCATCTCTAGTTGATCCACAAAGTGGAGCCACTTTGGAGGGAGACTTTAACGCATCAAGTGTAGAATCTTATGCAAAAAAAGTAGCTGCACATGACCATAAACTCTTTGATACTTTAAAAAAACATCGAGTGAGATTTACTAAAGTTTATACACATAAGAGCGCAAGTGTTGAGCTTCGCAGACTCTTTGAGGGTAGATAGATGCAAGATATAGAACTTCATGATATTAAGACCATAGTAGAGATAGATGAGTACTCACTTTTTTATCTCTTAGGGACTATCTTTATCACTACTTTAGTAGTTTTAGCACTTATTTATCTACTTGTAAGATACATAAAAAGCAAAAATACTTACAATAAAAGGGCAGAGCATTATAAGCTGATGACTCTGCAAAACTTAAGCAAAACAAAAGAGGCAGCTTATGCTATCACTTTTTATGGGCTTGCATTTAGAGATGATTCACCTAGACATTTTGAGATGTATGAAAACCTAACTAAAAGATTAGAACCATATAAGTATAAAAAAGAGGTAGAGCCTTTTGATGATGAAGTTAAGAGCTATATAGAGTTATATCGAGGTATGATTGATGTTTGAGGGCATCTATTTTGAGTATCCTATCTTTGCACTTTTAGTTGTTTTTTTTATAGTTTGTGCCATTTTTTGTAAACAAAGAGCATCATCTATATATTTTCCTCATACAAAAGATTTTATGCAGGATTCTGTCTCAGCTTCAAAGATACTTTTTTTTCTAAAGTGGCTTGGCATCGTTATGCTCATCATCGCTCTGATGTCGCCTATAAAAGATGAGCCTTATGAGTTAGAGCCAAAAGATGGTTATGAGATAGCGCTTATCTTAGATGCATCTCAGTCGATGCAAGCACAAGGATTTGACCTTATAAATCCTCACCTTACAAGATTTGATGTAGTTAAAGAGATAGTTGGCTCATTTATCAAAGAGAGAAAAAATGACAATATGGGCTTGGTTGTTTTTGGATCTTACTCTTTTATAGCATCTCCACTTACCTATGATGAAAATATCTTAAACAAGATAGTCTCTCAGCTTGGCATAGGTATGGCTGGACCATATACAGCTCTCTATACTTCACTAGCTCAAGGAGTCAACCTCTTAAAAATGAGTGAGAGTAAAAGTAAGGTTGCCATACTTCTAACTGATGGATATAGCACACCGCAAATAGATAAAATCCCTCTTGATGTAGCACTAGATCTAGCAAAAAAAGAGGGTATAAAAGTCTATCCTATTGGCATCGGGATGCCACATGAATATAATGGCGAAGTTTTGATGCAGATAGCTGAGGAGACTGGAGGAAAAGCCTTTGGTGCTTCAAGCGCTAGGGAGTTAGAGAGTATATATAAAAAGATAGATGAACTAGAGACTTCAGAGATTAAAGCTCAGACATTTTCATATACAAAGTATTACTATTTTTATCCACTCTTTATAGCACTTATCTGTCTAATGTTTTATGTTTATTTGAAAAATAAAAGGGGTAGTTTATGATTTTTTTGCATCCTGAATTTTTGTACTATATGCTCCCCCCACTCTTTATACTCTTTGGGCTACTTCTTACTCAAAAAGATTTTGAAGCTACTTTTTTTTCTGCTGAGGTGATAGAGAGACTTAGCGTAAGTGCAAATACAATGTCGCAAAGACTAAGAAATGCTCTCTTTTTTCTTGTCTGTTTTTTGATAATTTTAGCATTGGCAGAGCCAGTTATAGATGAGGGTAAAGTCTTAGTAAAGGCAAAGAGTGCGGATGTAATGATTGCTATTGATATAAGTGACTCAATGCTAGCACAAGATTTATATCCTAACCGCTTAGAGTTAGCAAAACAAAAAGCTCTGATGTTTATAGATGAGATGAGTGAGGAGAGAGTTGGAGTTATGGCCTTTGCTAAGAGTTCCTATCTTGTGTCGCCTCTTAGTTTTGATAGCAAAGCAGTTGGTTTTTTGCTAAAGCATCTAGATACTAACTCCATAACACAAAAGGGTACAAACTTTTTATCTATCTTAGAAACATTTGCAAAGTCTCATGAAAGTAGAGATGAAAAATACCTTTTAATCCTTAGTGATGGTGGAGATAATAGTGACTTTAGCAAAGAGATAGAGTTTGCAAAAAAGAACAAGATAGTCGTTTTTGTACTTGCTATTGCAACTAAAGAGGGTGCACCTGTTAAAAAAGAAGACGGTAGTTTTATAGAGCACAAGGGCAAAATCATTATCTCAAAACTAAATAAAGAGATAGCAAGCCTTGCGACTCAAAGCGGTGGAGTCTATATAGAGTCATCGCTTGCAAATACAGACATTAAAGCGATGCTCAAAGAGATAAAGTCCATCTCAAAGGCAAAAGAGCTAAAGAGTGAGGAGATAAACAGGTATGAACCGCTCTTTTACTATCCACTGGGTGTAGCACTTTTTTTACTTCTTTTTGCTACAAGTTCATTATCAAAACGGGTAAAGCCTGAACTTGCATCTATGCTACTTTTTTCTATGCTTATAGTCTTTAGCAGTGAGACAAAAGCTTCAATGCTTGACTTTGTAGAACTAAAAGACGCAAAAGAGGCTTACGAAAAAGGGGAGTATAAAAGAGCCTCAGAGCTTTATGAAAACTACGCAAACAAGTCTCAAGTTGGCGAGGGTTATTTTAACGCAGCAAATGCTTTTTATAAGCAAAAAGATTATAAAAAAGCCATAGAAGCTTATGAGAGAGCTTTGTTTGACACAAAAGAGATGAGAGCTAAAAATCTCTCAAATCTTGGCAATGCTTATGCAAAGTCTGGGGAGCTGCAAAAAGCTGTAGATGCTTATGAGAGCTCTTTAGAGATAGAAGATGACAAAGAGACTAGAGAAAACTTAGAGAGAGTCAAAAAATTGCTAAAAGAGCAAGATGAACAAAAAGAAGATAAACAAAACAAGCAAGAGAAAAAAGACAAAGAAGATTCTAGTGAGTCTGGCGATGAAGACTCAGATGATAAAAACTCTCAAGACGAATCAAGCTCTAAAAGTAGCGAATCAGATAAAGAAAAAAAGAGTGATGAGACAAAAGCAAAAGAAGAAGATAATAACAAAGATGAGCAAAATATAGATGCAAAAGAAGATAAAAAAGAGCAGCTAGATGAGCTTGAAAAAGATGAAAAAAAGGGTGACTCAAGTGCAAGTACAAAAGAGCTTGAAGAAGCACAGATGAGTGATGCAGAGCAGAGAAAGTGGCTAGATGAACTAAACACACAAAACAGTAGTTTTATCTATAAACTTAGTGATGAAAAACCTACAAAGGATATGAGTGATGAGAAACCTTGGTAAGATAGTTTTAGTTTTACTTCTTTTAAAAGTTGCACTAAATGCCAGTGTTAGAGCTAGTGTAGATGCTACGAGTGTGGAGCTTGGAGAGATGGTTACATACTCTTTGCATCTAAGCTCTACAGATGCAAAAAGACCAGTTATACAGACGCTTTGTGGTGTAAATGTAATCTCGACTAGTTCGCAAAGTTCCATAGAGATGGTAAACACAAAAGTCTCAAGAAACAATACTTACAGCTATAAGTTTATACCGCAAAAAGATTGTGTGATAGAGCCTATGGAGATAGAAGTTGATGGAGTGGTGCAAAGAAGCAATGCTGTTGAGATAAAAGTGACACAAGGCGTGGTAAATGCTGATTCTGACTTTATCTTATCCTTAGAGAGTAGTACAAAAGAAGTTTATGTTGGAGAGCCATTTGAAGTTACTCTTTTGTTTAAACAAAAATTAGGAGCTGAGGCAGTTGATAGCAAGTTTGAAGCCCCAGTTTTAAAAGGTTTTTGGATAAAAGACGAAGCACAACCGCAAAAGACACAAGAGGGCGGTTATGTAGTCACAAAAATCATCTACAAAATGGCAGCTCAAAGAGCAGGAGAGCTAAATATATCAAAGGCGAAAATGAGCGTAGCCTCAAGGAGCCACACAAGAGATAGCTGGGGTTCGTGGGTGCCAAAAATCAAGTGGCGGGCATACTACTCAAATGAGTTAAACATAGAAGTTAAGCCACTTCCTAAAGATGTTGGGCTTGTTGGAAGTTTCAGTATTGTGGCTACTGTAGATAAAAATGAGATAAACGCAAATGAGGCACTACATCTTACCGTAGAAGTTTTAGGAGATGGAAACTTAGAAGATATTAAAAGTTTTAAGCCATACATAGATGGAGTAAATGTTTTTGAAGAGAAGATCTCAATAGATGCAAATAAGCTCACACAAAAAATGGCGTTTGTAGCTCAAAATGACTTTACAATTGAGCCATTTACTTTGAAATATTTTGATCCTAAAACAAAAGAGACAAAGACTATAAAAACTCCAAAAATTGAGGTAAAAGTTAAAAACTCAAAGCCAAAAGAAGAGTTAGTTATAAAAAAAGAGCTAGATGAGCCAATTGAGCTAGAGAGCCATCAGGAAGTGTCAAATCTATGGACGCTACTTATTTTTGCAACAGGACTTTTTTTAGGGCTTATCATCGGAATAATAAAGCCATGGGATGGCTTTAAAAAGCAAAAAAATATATCTATAAAAGATGAGAGAGTACTTTTAGTTAAACTACTTCCATACAAAGATGATGTAGAAGTTAAAAATATCATAGAAATAATAGAGCAAAATCTCTACTCTGATGAAAAAATAGAGATAGATAAAAAGCTCTTAAGAGAGATAGTTAAGAGGTATAAGTTACTTTAAAATATCGTGAAGTTTGTAGCCATCTTGCATAGTTTTGTTTACTTGGTTCCACTCTTCTTTTTCGATGGAGTGTTTTAACATTTTAAGTTCATCTTCAAAGAGTTCTATAGCTTCAAGGAGATTGGTTTTGTTTTGTCTAAAGATGTCTTCCCACATATTTGGTGAGCTTTTTGCTAGACGACTCATGGAGCGAAAACCACCAGCTGCAAGTGCTAGAATGTTGTTTTTGTTCTCTTGTTTCATAACCGTATTTGCTATAGAGTAGGAGATTGCATGAGGCATATGAGATATAAAAGCAGCATGACGGTCATGCTCATTTGCTCTCATAAAGTATTTTTTCATACCAAGTGCTTTAAAGATTTTTTTACTTACTTTTTGTTGAATTTCACCACTATCTTCTAAGTCACATAAAACTAAAACCTCTCCATCATAGAGTCCTTCTACAGCTGCAGTTGGACCGTAGTTTTCCGTTCCCGTCATTGGATGAGCAGCTACAAAGTTTTTTCTGATGGATGCTGGGGTTGAAGCTACTATCTTTGACTTTGTACTTCCAAGGTCTATGATGGTAGTGTCTGATGACACATTTTGCAATTTCTCTAGTGCTTTAATGACACCATCAACGGGGATGGCTAAAAAGATTACATCGAAGTTATAAACTTCTTCAAATTCTACTATCTCACTAACAAGTCCAAGCTCAAGTGCTAACCTTTGATGCTCTTTGTTGTGATCACTACCAACTATTTTCTTTACAAAATCTAATTTTTTTAGGCTCAGAGCTAGAGAACCACCCATAAGACCGAGTCCTACTATTGCTATATTCATATTTATATTCTTTTTTTGTGAAATTATACATGAGTTTTTTACTTTTAGCCTAATTTTTAAGTAAAAAACCTCTCTTTAAATAAGTTTTGGCATAATTAAAGACAATTATAATAGAGGATAAATAGATGTTTGATAGAGTAAGTTTAAAAGATATAAAGACCATAGCAAAAGTTGCAGGTGATGAGATTATGAAAATTTATGAGAGAGGTTTTGAGGTTGAGTACAAAGAGGATAATTCACCACTTACTGAAGCTGATATCAAAGCCAATGAAATTATTTGTAACTCACTTTTTAGTTTATATCCAGATATCCCTATCCTTTCTGAAGAAAATAGCATGGTAGAGTATAAAATTAGAAAAAAGTGGGATTATTATTGGTGTATTGACCCTATAGATGGAACAAAACAGTTTATAAAGAAAAATGGAGAGTTTACTGTAAACATCGCCTTGATACATAAAGATACTCCAGTTTTAGGAGTTGTTTATGCTCCAGCACTAGGTTTGATGTATGAAGCTAAGAGAGATGAAGGAGCTTATTTAAATGGAAAAAGATTGCCTCTGTACGTAAATGAAAATAAAAAAGAGAAGCTTTTTGTTGTGGCTTCAAAGTTGCATCTCTCATCAAATACTCAAAAATTCATAGACTCTCTTGAGGTAAATGAAGTAGAACAAATTCTAAAAGGAAGCTCTTTAAAACTATGTATGGTTGCTGATGGGAGTGCAGATATGTATCCGAGATTGTCACCAACAATGGAGTGGGATACAGCTGCTGGAGATGCAATTGTAAGAGAAGCTGGAAAGATGAGTTATAATTTTGAGACAAGAAAACCTATGTTATACAATAAAGAAGACCTTTTAAATCCTTGGTTTATAATAAAGTGAACAAATGACAAAATTTATATGCTCGTGTAACTAAAGATTAACCATATAAAAGGTAAAATCAACACTTATTTTACACCTATGGAACTTCAATGAGAATATTTTTAGCGACTTTGCTAACCCTGCTTACAATTAATTTATCTGCTATGACAATAAAGTCTATCGAATATGTTGGAATGGTTCACATTTCAAAAGCTGTTGCTCTTAGAATGCTGGAGTTTGATGTTGGAGATGATGTCGAGATAGATGCTGTTGATGAGTCTATAAAAAAATATTTTAAACAAGGTTATTTTGATGATGTTTGGGCTGAATTTGAAGATGGAAAGCTGATATTTCATTTTAAAGAAAAAGCCATCATCTCTAAAATCGAGCTAAAGGGTTGGAAAGAGAGTGACAAAGATATCTTAGATACAGTTGTTCAAATAAAAAAAGGGTCACTCTATGACAAAAAAAAGCTTCAAGGAGCAAAAAGAAGGATCCAAGAAGCAATAGCACAAAGTGGAAAGATAGACAGTGTTGTTGAGATAGAAGAAGAGATGCTTGATAATGGAAGTATAAAAGTGACTTTCATAGTAAATGAGGGTGAAAAAATAGTTATCCAACAAATAGACTATAGTGGAGTTCTAGGACTTGACAGCGATCTCTTTAATGATGTTATAGCAAATAAAGAGAAGCAATTTATGGGCTGGTTTTGGGGACGAAATGATGGAGAGATGAAGCTCTTGGACCTCTCTTATGATCCACTTAGAATTCGTGACTTATATATGCAGTATGGATATTTGGATGCTAAGGTTGATGAACCATTTACTAGAGTAAACTTTGACCACTACACGGCTGATATGAGTTACCAGATAGAAGAGGGCGAAGTATATAATATTAGTGCTATCTCTATAAATCAAATCAAACATGTTATAGATGAAGAGAAGATAAGAGAGATTATAAGTCTAGAAAAAGGTAAAGCTTTTAATATCAAAACTTTTCGTGATGATGCAGAGAAGATAAAAACCATTATTGCAGATTTGAGCTACGCTTTTGTACAAGTAGTTCCTGATTTAAAAAAGAACAAAGATGACCATACGGTTGAAGTTGTTTTTAAAATCACACCTGGTGATAAAGTAAAAATCAGAAATGTTGTTATCTCAGGAAACAACAGAACACTAGATAGAATCATAAGAAGAGAGTTATATCTAGGGCCTGGTGACATGTACTCTTTGACTGACTTAAAAGACTCAAGAAATTCACTCGGAAGAATGGGCTTTTTTGATGGAAATACCATAGAAGAAAAGAGAGTAGATAACTCTACAATGGATCTAGTTGTTAAGGTAAAAGAAGCTCCAACTGGAAATATCCAACTCGGTGGTGGATATGGAAGTTATGGAGGACTCTTAGTTACTGTTGCAGTAAACGATAGAAATATTTGGGGCTCTGGTATAGATATGGGAGTTCAAGCTGAGAAGTCTGAGAGAAGTCAAAATTACTCTTTTAATATCTCTAATCCAAGATTAAATGACAGTGACTTTAGTGGTGATTTTTCAGTCTTTAAATCATTTTATGAGTACAATGACTATAGTGTTGACTCTCAAGGTATAAGCCTTGGAGTAGGGCATAGATTTACTAGATATGTGAGTGGATATTTAGGTTATGGATTCTCTGATAATAGCTATAGTGACATAAATATTGCAACTACACTGCTCGATCCACGATATTTTGAGAGTTATTCAAAGAGTTCAGTTCTTATAAATGTAAAGTTTGACAACACAGATGATTACTATCTCCCAAGAGAGGGTTATACTATAAGCCAAGGTTTTGAGAAATCAGGGCTTAGTGGCGATGCAGATTTCTTTAAGAGCAGAACAAACTTTTCAAAATTTACTGGTTTGGAAGAGTACATTGGATTTGATGCTATCTTTAGATATAAGGCAAGATTTTACTATGCAGCAGATACTGGATATTTACCAATTGCTGATAAATTTTATATGGGTGGTATGGGAAGCGTTAGGGGATATGAGTCCTACTCAATCTCTCCTACTGAGACAAGAACTGATGGAAGCATAGCTAGAATAGGTGCTAAGCAGACCTTTTCTAACAACGTTGAAGTGAGTTTCCCTCTAGTTCCAAAAGCTAAGATGAGACTTGTTACTTATGTAGACTGGGGATTTATAGGTGATAACTCTTTGACTGAATATTCTCGTGGTGGTTATGGACTAGGACTTGAGTGGTTTTCTCCAGTAGGACCTATCCAGCTTATGTTCTCAAAGCCACTTGCCCAAGAAGATGGTGATAAAACTACATCATTTGAGTTTAGTATGGGACAGAGATTTTAGAGAAATTGCAATCATCTGCACTTCTTAGAAGAAGTGCAGAGATATATTAGAGCATAAGGTCTCTACAAAATAACTTTTAGATCTTCTATAGTGTCTAGCTTACTAAGAGATTCTCTACATAAATGCAGGGTGTCATTTGAACTTATATTTAAAACTCCATCTTCAAAAATAAAATCGTACTTTATATCTCTAGGTCTATGGGCTACAAGTGAGACGCTTAGAGAGAGCATAAAGCTAAGAGCATTTAGAATTCTCCTCTCTGGTAGAAGTTCTTTGTACTTTTGTGTATGTGAAGATGATGGAAGTTTCTTTTTAGCGTATTTGCAAAGTGTAGATATTAGAGTTATCTGTTTATGAGTAAACCCATATTCCAAGGCACTTTGAAGTATGTAATAACTATGCTTGTTTTTAGAATAAAAATGAATAGAATTTCCGCAAGGATAAAGCTTTGCAGCTATACTTAAATCTCTTCTATAGCTCTCATCAATATCAAGGTGTTTGTGTGTGTAATCAAAGATTTTCTTTACAAGAAAGTTTAGATGGTTGGCTATAGGTTTTTCACTAATGTGAGAGTCTAAGATGTATCTAGTTGAGATGCTGTAGTGCTCTGGAAACCGATCTTTAGAGTTTCTGAGTAAGTCTGCAAGAAATGCACCTTCTCTAACTCCAACTCCACTAGTTGTGATATCTGTTATGGAGAGTTTTTTTAAAACTCTTTGAAGTATCAAAGCACCTGGTTTTATAACATCAAATCTATCTGGTTTGATACCTAACTTTTTAAGTCCATCTTCATCGGCATCTAAAACTAGTGAAATATACTCACTAAGTTCAGCAGCACTATAACTAAAAGCGTGAAGTTTGTTTAGTGGATGTTTTTTTCTTGATAAAATTGCACTTGAGATAGCTCTAAAAGTACCACCAATACCAACTAGAGTAGAAGCATTTAACGAGTCTAGGGCACTTAGTTTTTCATCTATGTACTTAATAGCCTCATCTTTTTTACTATCATCAAAAAAAAGCTCTTTTATTCTTACAGTTCCAAGGTTTAACGAGATAGTATTTGATATATTTTTATCATCTACTAATGCAAACTCAGTTGAGCCACCGCCGATATCGATAACTAAAGAATTTTTTTGAGTTGGTAGAAGATTAGCACAGGCAATAGCTCCAAAGTATGCCTCTTTTTGACCATCAATGATTTTTATGTTTAGTTTTAACTCTTTTTTTGCTCTTTGTACAAACTCTTGTTTATTTGGAGCATCTCTAAGTGCTGAAGTGGCTATGCAGAGAGTTTTTCTTGCTTTGTATGAGGCTATGATGCTTAGAAAATTTTTTAGCGTATCTAAGGTTCTATCCATAGCTTCAAGAGAAAGATTGCCATCATTTTGATAAGCATTTTGAGAGAGTCTAACTTTACTTTTAGACTCATTAAGTAGATGGAAGGCAAAACGAGAGGTTCGTTCATAAACAACCAACCTAACTGAGTTAGAACCTATGTCTATGACCGCTACACGCTTTGACATAGAGAAGATTTACTCTTCGTCTTGTAGATTTTTGTACTTAAATTGTAGCTCAGCTATTGATTCAACATTGTCTTTATCTAAGACTATACAATCTACAGGACACACAGAAATACAAGCAGGTTCATCATATATGCCAACACACTCGATACATCTGTCTGGATCTATATAATAGATAGGATCACCCTCTTCTATAGCCATTGTTGGACACTCTTCACGGCACGCATCACACGCAATACACTCATCATTTATTAGTAGGGCCATTAAAAAACCTTATATTTTATAGTAATCTTTTATATAAATAATTATCTATATATTAGTGTCCGATTTATATCAGATTAAAGCTTTATCTTCTTTTAAACACTCTAGCTTTTAGGAAGTAAACATGACAACTTTGAGTTTATCTCTAATGAAGAGATAGTTCCATCTATTCCATCAGTTCTATTTTTAACACTTATCTTAGCACCTAGTGCATCAGCTGCACTTTTTGCCAAAAATAGACCAAGCCCTACGCCAGATTTATTTCCTTGTCTCTTAAAAGGGGCAAATAAATCAACACTCTCATCTATTCCACAACCTTCGTCGATTACTTCTATGAGTAGGCCATATTCACTTTGAGAACTTCTAAGAGTAACTATTTTATCTTTAGGAGTAAACTTTAATGCATTTTGTAGAAAATTTTGAACTATTTGATTTATAAGTGATACTTGTAGAGTTGCCATAAAGCCATTTGGCTCAAAATGCATATGAAGATTTTTACCTTCACTTTTAGCAAGTAGTAGAAAGTCATTTGCTTTTTCTCGTAGTAGTGCTATTACATCTACTTCTACAGGTTTTTCAAGCTGAGCACCTTCTTGGCGCCCGATATTTAAAATATTAGAAACAATAACATTCATCTCATCTATGGTTTTGTTTGTTACCTTTAGAGCATCTATATATTCTTCAGAAGTTCTTTTTTTTATTAGTGTGACCTGATTTTTAAGCTTGATAACGGCTAGTGGAGTCTTTAGCTCATGAGCAGTTCCAATAAAGAGCTCTTTTTGATACTTTACAAAGTTTTGTATCCTAGATATAAGATGATTTAAAGTGCTTCCGAGTTGCTCAAACTCTTGAGGTAATTCTTCTACTTTTATGGGGCGCATTAGATGTTCGTTCATATTTGAGAGTCTTGTGCTTATAGTTTTAATAGGCGAAATAAGCATCTTAGAGAGTGCTATAGCGTAGATTATTACAAGGATAAAACCTACAATATTTATGATAAAAATATAACGCAAAATTTTACTAAGTAGTATTTTTGTAGAAGTTATTTTTTTTGTGATTTTTAAATAACTTAGTTCATCAAAATTAAAGGGATAGATTAGAGTTAAATATGTTTGATTATCTTTTGTGCTCTCATAGAGATCTATATCTTGGTTTATTCTTTTTATTTGTATGACTTCTACTTCTATGCCAAGTAGCGCATCAGGGGTTTCAGAATCTACATGAAAAAGAGATTGATTGTTTGCAATATTTATAGCATATTGTTGTAGTTCTTCACGCTTTTCATCATAGATGGAATTCTCTATATATAGATATAAGAAAGATGAAAATATAAAAATAAGAGACATTGATGCAAAGATGAGTTGAAAGAGAAAGTTTATTCTTATACTTCTTTTTGAAAACATAGATAAGCCTAGTATTAAATGTATGAAATTATATCTAAATGTAAGTTTTATGTTTTTGGAACCTCGAACTTATTCGAGGCGCTATTGAGGATTTAAGATAACTCATCCCCGAACTAGTCCGTGGCTGAGTGATGTTGTAAAGTTAGTGTATCTCTTTTGGAAAACAAAAACGATACCCACGACGACGAACAGTCTCTATAGTTGTTATACCTAGAGGTTTATCCATTTTTTGTCTAATTTGGTTAATTGCAACTTCAATAACATTTGGAGTAACAAGTTCTGGCTCTTCCCAGATTGCATCTAGTAGTTGTTCTTTTGAGACTATTTGGTCACGGTGACGAGCAAGATGAGTTAAAACTTCAAAAGGTTTACCTTTTAGTTCTATATCAATCTCTTTGTAAGTAATTTTTTCCTCTTCAGGATTTATAATAAGATCTTCAATCTCTATAATATTGCTTCCGCCAAAACGAAGGCGAGCTTCTATACGAGCTATCAAAACATCAAAGTCAAAAGGTTTTCTGATATAGTCATCAGCACCACTTCTTAATGCTTCTATCTCGCTTTCATTATCATCTCTTGCAGATAAAACAACCACAACAGTCTTTGGAGTGTTTGTTTTTATATCGCCAATGATATCAACAGAGTTACCATCTGGAAGCATCCAGTCCATTAAGACTAAATCATAATTACGAATATCAAGATAGTACTCTCCATCTTTGAGAGTCTCTACTACATCGCTTTGGTAACCGTATTCTTTTAGTCCCTCAGCTAGCATCTTGTTTAGTGTAACTTCGTCTTCTATAATAAGAATTCGCATCAATTTTTTCCTATAAGTGAATATTTGGCGAAATGATATCATATTTTTAGCTAAGTTTAAAGTGTTTTTCAATTATCTTTAATAATTCTTTAACTTAAATTTAAGATTGGGAAGAAAAATGTTTGCTTACACTAACCTTTACATCCCTTAAAATGGAGGGTTTGGTGATTTTAAGGTAGATGTCGTTTATGGAAGAAAATTCTTTAGTTAAGTTTAAACTTACAGCTTCGATGGCATCTTCTATGAGTAGAAATTCACTTTTTATCATAAGATTTTTCACAACATCTACTATGTGTGCATAGTTTATAAAGCCCTTTTCATAGTTATACTCTACTAAAATGTTTACAATCACATCTTGTGGTGAGACTCTCTCAAAATCTAAAATCCCAATAATGCACTGAAATTTTAGATCTTCTATATGGATAGTCACTATACTACTCTTACTTCTTTACCTTGAAAGAGACGGATGATGTTTGGAATATGTTTATAAAAAAGTATAAAGACTATAAGAACAACAGGGGCGTGAGCCATTTCAGGATGAATGATAAAACTAGCAACTAAAAGTGATGCAACCGCAGTAAGTGAGGAGATAGAAGAGATACGAATAGTCTTAGCTCCAATCGCCCAAACTATAAGAGCTATGATAGTCTCTAGTGGAAGCATAAACGCCATTACGCCCAAGCCAGTTGCAATTCCTTTTCCACCTTCAAGCCCCAAATATGGACTAAAACAGTGCCCAATAACAGCTAGCAAAGCGATAGCCCAAAGTGTGGCATCGCTTAGTCCCATAAAGTAAGCAATAGCTAAAACTATGATACCTTTTACTGCATCTAATGCCAAAGTAGCAGCTCCTAGCTTTTTTGCAAGAACTGGGTCTTTCTCTTTTACAACTCTTAAAACATTTGTAGCACCTATACTTTTACTACC